>Ga0307945_1003247_pt1:2500-13169 | contig 13169 bp, 10 predicted proteins | sample OrgLakmetagen228_FD_201818 | JGI IMG/M metagenome (GOLD analysis project Ga0307945, IMG submission 201818) | Saline water microbial communities from Organic Lake, Antarctica - #228 | ecosystem: Environmental > Aquatic > Non-marine Saline and Alkaline > Saline | place: Antarctica...
AAAGTACGCGTTCCTATTTTCACAGGCTGGATTTGCCGGGCAACAACAAACCGAAATTATCGAAATCGCACTTTACTATTAGGCGTCATATTTCTCAACTGAAGGCATTTTGCATAAACCGATAAAACTTAGCCGGCAGGTCTGTGAAACAAATAGGTCTGTGAAAGGTCTGTGAAACAAATAGGTCTGTGAAACAAATAGGTCTGTGAAAGGTCTGTGAAACAAATAAATGAATGCAATGCTAAAAAAAGCTGAAAAGTAAAAGTCATTGAAACAGGTTTTTTCTTGTTGCGCCTTCTTCTTGCTTGAGAATTCCTGCTAGTCAAGGAAACAAAGTCCCTCTTTTCCTTACAAGAAGGTATTGGGGCCCATTGGAATTACTCGGTCCTACTGCGGTTGTGGAGCAGAGGGGGCTGTGGGCGGAGGGGGTAGTGGGGGACAGGGGGTCGGCTCTGTCGTTGGGCCGCCTTCTTGCTTGTTCGCTGTTCGGACTCTCTCCAGCAACCGCACGGCAAGGGCCCCTTGGTCCGCAACACGGCGAAAGCGTTGCATTGTCTGTCAACAGGTGTGAAGGTAAACATTCATTTGAGCTTCCCAGGTGCGTTCCTGCCTTTGGACAGGAGGAGGCTGCTCAACCAACAGATCAGCACATAGCAGGTCCAAAGATCAAAGTCAAAGAACACCAATGGCACCAATGCTGTTGCAACTTTCGTCTTAATACCTGTGGACGTGGCAGACCAGGTCCACCCAGCGCTGGTGCTTTAGGCATTGGAGGCGTGTTGGATATTGCTGCCAAAAGGCCTGCAACATACATTCAGCAAAAGCTCTGTACTTACAACACAGAGAAGAATGTTGGGTGCAAAAAGCAAACAAACAAAAATGTTCCATTTCCTTTTGGGATGGCATCTTGATTTATGTACCGGTACGTAAAATTTAAATGCAAGCTTCCGAGCACCATTACACGCACTTGAAGCCAAGATTCTGTGCAGTACCAGAGAACCTTGCAGATCCTTGCATTGTTAATCTCTTAGGCGCTATGACCGACTTGTAGTTTACTCACAAGGAATGTCTGTCAGGGGAACCTTGTCCCAGCCACTGGCCACCTTGAATTGTATGGGGCTCTGTAACGTGGTGCCGTGCTTTTGCAAGTGCAGCCAGTGATCCTGTGGGTGTGTTATAAAATCGGCATGGTATGTCATACGAGTAAGGTACACGTTTTGCACTAGTGCCAGGTAGATTACTTTTGGCACTATTGTGGTTGACACTCAGGGTTGGCTTTTAGCTGGTAGCTCTCTCTGATGCACCCATGGTGTTATTTGCTAATACTTCAAGTACTTGCTTCTTTTCCTACATTGTGATTTTCACCCACTGCGTGGTCTTCCATACGCGGCGTATCTATGCGGATTTGGCAAAACTAACTGGCACTTGTTGGAATGGACGTCTCCAGGGTTTCCTACATAGTGGTTTTCACTCACTGCTTGCTTGGTCTTTCATACGCCGCGTATCTAGGCGGATTTGGCAAACCTAACCGGCACTCGTTGTAATGGACGCCTTCAGGGTCACTTGGGTGATATAAATGTGCTTAAGGTATTGCAGGAATCCGATCGTATCCAATAGATCACGCAAGGGAAAAAGGAGAGCTGTGAAAGTGGTGATTAGCTTGTACGTGCCCTAGGGGCTCTGATGCGTCTTCTTTGCACCTTTTGCCCTTGGGATTTATCAGGTCACTTGAATGCCTAATCGTTGTTACAGATTTCTGAATACAACTTAGCATTGACAAGGGAGCATACGGCACAACTAGGCAGCATGTAAAGGCATGTAAGCGCAACCGCCAGTGAGCCTTTAGTGCAGAGACAAAAGATAGTTTCCTTTGCTCACCTGACTACTTTGTGCACGTGCTTACAGCATTTGTGCTTAAAATTGGGCTTGGATTATTTTGTGAATCTCTAACACACAGAGCTTAAAGCGCTTGTTCTTAGAAATTGGGCCTAAAACTGTTTTATCACTCATTCACATACAGTGAATGGACACACCTGTCTGCACACTCCCTCTGCCTACATGTGCACCTTTTCTTCCACAGCGTAATGGCCTTCATTCACACACGTTGTTGCACACTTGCGCCACCTCTACCCTTGCAAACTCTTGCAGCTTTTCTGCACATCGTGCCATACCTGCGCGCCTGCCTTTGCATTCTGTTCTTGTAATGCCTGCTTTGCGGTCTCTCCTTCCGCAGACTCTGAAGTCAAGATAGGGCCTTGCGGGGCTTCCTGCAATTTAAAGCACAATGTGGTAATAAAATAAATAATATTTGTACGCGTTTCCTGCTCTGGTGATTGATTTTCGGATGCCTACTTTGTTGCTTTGTTTTGAAAATGGCAGTAATGTTTCATCACGAGAAGCTGTACACATGCCTGGTGTGAAACAGACGTGAACATCCAAATTAATTCCTCTGCTAACGCACAAGCGTCAGGCATCATACATACATAAAGCTTTAACTAGTCTGCAATCAAAATTATACAGGTAACCCAATTGTGCAGTTGCGATGCATCACAAGCATGGAAGCACACAAACATACGCAGAAACTATGTTCACACACACACACAAACATACATTCACACGCACATATTTGTACCCACATCTACGCTGTTTATTTGTTCCCCGCTAACACTGAGTCGCCCAATCTTGGCCACAAAACGCTGATGATCAATGTCCTCCTCGTGGGTAGAATGATATTGGCTGGCAGGGGAGGAAGTGGGTGGCTGCTGCTGCTGCTGCTTTATTGGTGCAATTGGCAACAATAGATCTAATACCTGCAAGAGTGAGAGAGCACGGCCACAGTGTTTGAAGCACACCTTTGTTGCACTCTCTTTTACCTTGATGTAGGGTCTCAACTTTCACATGAAAGTGCCCATGGTTGCTCACAAGCATTGCATTTATATTGCTAAGGTATCATAAACTTGGCAAAGGTAAAAAAGGGACAAGCTTTTTTTAACCACCCCTGGACTGCTCTTTGGAGAGAAGGCACGCACCTTCAAAAACAATAAGGGACACCAACACATCACTACACACAGCACCTGTCACGATATACAACACATAACACAGATCAATACTTGTATGGACAATGTACCTGCTTGACTCCCGCTGCAGTTGAGGCATTAAGGCTGGTTGGTTCCTGCCTGGTTTGCTCCTGTATTCGGAACTGGTTGCCTTCCAATTGGAGCTCCTGTACGAGCAGAGTAAATGTCTTATTTGCAATTGCATAGTGTCATTGCAACTCATGCATTTGCGTAGTGTGATTCGTGGTAAGATCACAGTGACAACCCTCAACAATTTCCTTGAACAAGTCCCCATTACAAACAAAGACAAAGGCAACGTACCTGAACACACAACGCTAAGCTGCTCTGTACCAATACATTGCCTCAGTGTGTAGCCAAGTCTGATGCATCAGTGCCCCCCCGCTCCAGATGCACCCCGTAGAACAGCATCCACACCATTTCTGTCCAATGTCCGTGAAAAGAAAATAAACACTACCCAGCAGTAAAACCACTCCCCACATTAATTAAGGAAAATGAGCCACAATGGTACCGGGTGCCGTAGAACTCCTCCACCACAAAGAAGTGTGCACCAGCACAGAATGATATATAATAGGTTTGCTACCAGAATAACAAAAAGCGACGTGCGCACTTTCGATGTGGATTCCTATTTTTTTGCTTTTGGTAGCCACAGCAATTTGTCCAGCGAGTGCAGTTTGATCAAGAGAGAGGATGCTTGTTGTCCCTTCTATATGTACAGGCAACCCAGGGCACAAACAAATAGTGACAAACGTGATTGAAGTGTGTCCCAACTCCTAGGACAATACTGTAGGTTGCATTTATTACAGTTCACGTGCTCCCTAATCTTGATATTTGTTTCTAAGTGAGCAGACGCGGCCAACTTGTCAGTGTTGCTTGTCCACTTGTCTACGCTCCTGCTCCTGAAGATGGTACACCAGGATGCGGGGACAGCCTTGTCCCTTAAGACCTACCACTTGTTACGCAATGCTTGAGGGAGAGAATCCAGGAAACCCTCATAAATATCTACGCATCGTTTTTTGTGTTTTGTGACGTAACACAGCACAGCACAGCACAAAACCCCTTCCAGTAAAAACATGCAAGAACTTGCTACCTTGTGACACAAGCTCCGTCAACATGGTAGTAAACAAAAACATAAAGGTGCGTGCCCCCCCTTAGACCTCTAGATCACTGCACATGCCCCAGATCTAAGTTCCCCCATAAACATCTAGATCACACACCTGCAGGCCTCGGACGTCTCGCAATTCTCCTGGTATATGGTCCAGCAGGTTGCCCTGGGCTTTAAGGGTTTTGAGCTTGCGCATGTGGCCAATGGAAGACGGCAGGGACTGTGACAACCACACATAAATGCAAACACGTGACATAATGAGAAACGAACAGAAGAGATAAATGTGCGTTTATAACAAGGCTCACAATCTGAGCTCAGGCGATTGTTGACCAAAACATTCTTTATAAGGGCTGGCTTCATTGAGGGTTAGCTTCTTTTATGTATTCTCTGTTCAAATCTTATCCGCCCCATCACAAAAACAACACAAGGTAATGTATGCAGTGTGCTTCACACTTTAACTCTCTCCTTTAATGAATGCTCTATTGTGGTTTGTGCATATCTTAGCAATTCAATATCCTCGGCAGCAAAGAAGCCACTGCTTATAAACAGCAAAAAAAAACACCATACACACCATACACAGCTAAAAACAGGCAACCCAAACAATTGGATGTACACACCGTAATGTTGTTGCTGGAAATGTCAAGCAAGCGCAGGGCCGTGCAGGATCCTAGGAACTCAGGAAGAGGTCCCTGCAGCATGTTTGAGGCAACGCCTAGGGCCTTCAACTCCACAAGGGTGCTAAGAGAGGAGGGGAGTTCCTGCAGCAGGAGATATTGCGTTTGTTGAGTGGTGTGGTGTGGTGTGGTGTGGTGTGTGTTTGTTGTGTGTAAGTGTGTATGTTCCTGCAGCATGCATGAGGTGATGATCAGGCCCTTCAACTCCACTAGTGTGCTAAGAGAATGTTAGATCCTGTAGCAGCAGCATTTTTTAATGGTCGCCCAGGTGGATATGTGTGAAGCCCAATTGGCTGACTCTTCACTCCAGAAATTTCATCAAAACGTACACAGAATAGCCCAAAATATTAAGCACACATAAGCGTTACTCTCAAACCACCCTGGCTCTTATGCGGTTGCTTTGTACCATAATGCTTAGGCTTAGAGACTTCCTCTCAAACCACCCTTACCGTGATGCAGTTGCTTTGCACCACAATTGCTTGAAGCCTTGAGCAGGCTCCAATAATTTCAGGGATGGAGGAGATCTTGTTGTAGGATGCCATCAAGATGGTCAAACGGGGCAAGTCTAGAACCACCTGCACATCAAGGGTGGGGTGTGATGGCGTGATATTCAGTTGCACTAAGAAGATGGGTCACACAGGGCAGGTCAAGAACCACCTGCGCATTGAAAGTTGGTTGTTGTGAAACATCAGCGGTACTTCCCAGGAACAGATAAAAAAGTATAGCATCAGCACCCACTCAAAATAGGGAGTCATTCAGTACGGCACTAGAAGAAGTTTGTTCACACAGCAATCACCCCCCTGTCTAGCGGGGCCCTCTTTCCACAGTCAGAAAGGCCAAGGGAGCTAATTTCATGCACCCTGCAAACAAATGTTACAGTAGGCCTGATGGCCTCATCGCCTCATGCCCCGGAAAACACCCATAATTCTTTCACTGTTCAACTAAAACCGCCGCTCAAAAAAACATTCAGTACTAAATGATTGTTTTTGGCAGTTTGGTCACTGCCCCCGCAAAGAAGTGCGATTTAGAGACGGTAATATCCTTTATTTACAGAAAGTCAGAATCTTAACACCGTATCTAAGCAGTATACTCATTCCGCACCCCAAATTTCAGAATTGTTTGTTTAAAACTCATACCTTCCCTGCACCCCCAAAATAGAATCTGTTGCTCTCCCCGCATATACCCTGCAGGGCTTTCAGACCTGTTTAGCACCAATAAGCTGCAACAGTTATAAAAGAGATTACCATAAAAGGGCAAAGGCTGTTTGTTTAATACCTAGCTTGCTTACCAATCTCGGTTCTACTACTCTACACCTTTGCCGCCCCCCCCCCCCAATCTGCTTTCTCTTCCTCTAGCCACTATCACTGCTGCTGATGCAGTTATCACTCTCTTTGCCCTCCTTGCTGGGTACTTTGCTTGTGCTTGCACGTGCAGCTTGGGTACGGGCAGCCTTGGTGACCTTGTTTGCCCCACCTGCTTGTCTAATAGTTCCCCCATCTGCTGGACTGCTGTAACCTCTGCATGCACAAGCATTGCAGCTTAACAGGGGCGGGGCGGGAGGTCTTGCACCGCTTATGACTGGTAGCGGCCTTAAAACGGTTATTTTCACCTACCCCGCACAACCCCGCAGGGCAAAATTAAATGCATGTATTTTATGTTGCCGCAGGTCACCCCGCAGGCCATATTACAACGGTTGTGCGAAGTGCTTCCCAAAAGGTACGGTAATATGAAAGTACTCAGGCATGGACGATTTTGTGATTGTTGAAGCTCATTCGCATTTGTAGAGGTGACTTTACTGTTGCTTTGAAATAGAATCTGCTTGCGCCTGCCTATTAGACCCGCCTGCTACTTTGCTTCTGGTTTCAGAGCTGGCTTGACTTTTGGCGTGCCTTCTGTGGTGCACTGGCACTGCTTCCTTCAAGACTCTCTGTGTTCAGACCAAACTTTTTCGGCTGGTTCCTACGTCATACTCCAGCTCCCTTTTAGGCTTCCAACTTCTCGCCTTTTCCCCCCCAAACTTTCCTTTTATCATTCCATCTCTTTCTCTTGTTTCTCTTGGACGGTTCCCCTTTTGTCTAGCTAGGTGTGGTTTCAGGCTTTTTTCAGGCTTCCGCTTAGATGCCCCCTGAGGCATATATAGCGATGTAACCTTACCCTTACCCTTTTACTGTCAAGGCAACAATTCAGTCCTCATGTGTGTGATTGTGGTGAATGAGAGCTGTCCGTATTCAAGCCTAGTGGTTGGACCAGGCCAGACTCTTAGGAGTTGTGGGTTTGAAGCCACCAGGTTCTGTAACAATTTTTCTGCCTGGTAGCAACGTGTCTCCATACACAAGCTTTGAATTTTATCACCCCTTATTTAAATTAGCGTTTTACAGTATTCACTTCTCAATGTTATCTTGTGCCCCTGGCACCCTCACACACATAAAGGATCTGATTTCAGCTTTACCTTGGGCACCTCCACTAGAGCATTGTTGTCAAGCACCAGTGTGTTTGTTGACTCCAATGCGGTCAAAGATTTGGGCAAATCACTAAGCCTGAAGGGTAGTGAGCAGCAGTGAAGGAAATGGACACATTTCAGCCTTGCCTTCTGTGACGGTGAACCACAGAAAAGCAAACAGACAATAAATTGTCTTAAGAACAAGTACGCACGTCGTTGATGAAATATAAGGCATGTTTGGATGAATCAATAGGATCAGACACTTGCAGCCGATCACTTTCTCATGTGCCAAGAACAAACACCTGGGATCTTGAGAGTACAGCAAGCCTTGGAACAAGCCATTTAAGCAACAATGGAACAATATGCCTTTCCTTGATTGACATGGGGAACAACCCTCACTGCCCGAGGAGCTATTCTTTTAACAACAAGCTGCTCCAGGACCGGTCCTGCGCATTGTCCTTCTCATTCTTGCTATTTATCAGGGATGGGTCATACGGCGTAGGCCTATTATACGTCGTATCGTATCTATCACGTATTTAACCGTATTTTTCAAATTGCTCCGTATAATACGATTGTGGGCACTTAACGAATTTTGCAGCCACAAGCCCCCCAGAGCCCCCCAGAAGCACTCCCAGGCCCTCTAGAGCCCCCCAGAGGCACTTCCAAGCCCTCTAGAGCCCCCCCAGAGGAACTCCCAGCCCCTCAGAACGTAGCATGATTACTTGCTTATTGCTACCACAACCCAGAAGGTAGTGCCTGTAGCGTAGATGAATTGTGCAACAGCTGCATCCACACAAGCCTTGGTCACTGCCCTCTTGCTGCAGGTGTCCAATGACTGTGTAGATGCTGCTGCTGATGTGCTTGCTGTAGTCCTGTGCAGGTGCCTCTCTTTTCCTGCATGCTCCTCCCTCTGAGCGCTGGCGTCGACAATTTCTCCCATTGCTAGCAAGCGCTGCGACTACGCCTTGAGGATTCCTGCCGGGTCAGCTTTGCATGCTGCTACACCTACGCTGGGATTCTGCCTCATGAAGTGCTCGCGGATGCGGGGGGCACCGCTGCTGAAATCTCGGAATTCTGGCATCTGGCATCTGGCATTTCGTAAATTTGCCCCTTCTGTCCCATGACAGCAACACGATGCCACTCAGGGTCTTTACCAGGAGGCATTATAATGTTCTGGAGGCTGGGGGGACAATTCGTGGTGGTTGGAGGGTGGTTGGTGCAAGCCCAGGGTAACCCCCAAAATAGCATAAATACGTTTTCGTATTATACGCGTATTGCGTATTAATAGCGTATTATACCGTATGGGGCGTCTCAGAAGTCCGTATGACCCGTCCCTGCCTCCAACAAATAAGTAAGTCCCTGTATCTAGTGATCAAGTGCTGAGTTGCGTTCCTACTTTGCTGTGTTGCTCCTTTGCTCCTTTGCTGCTTTCCTCTAGCCACTCCTTGGGCATATTCGCCTTGGTATAGATCAACTTCTGAGCTGTGTCTATGCTGAGGCGGTTGCGCAAGACTGGGAATATGCGATCCCAGGCAAGCCAGTAGCGCCCTGCTAATGCTGTTGTTACGTGTGCGGAAAGGAGCTTATTGGCAGCATGGGCTAGCAGGGGGAACTTGTGTGCTATGTAGCCAGAAGTTCCGAACGTAGTCAGCCTTGGTGAACTCGGGATCTGCAGCACTTAGCTGTCCCTGCTGTTTTCAGGGGTCAATCGTCCCTTTGTATCGTGGAGATGCTTCCCATATTCACCTAACTTCATCCATTTCTCTCCGTTGCCCTTCTTCGGGCTCCATTGCTTGATTGTTATTTTTTGATTTGGGTGATTGTGAGGTTTGAAAGCGGCCTCAGCAAGCGATTTCCGGCCTAAATCGGCACTTCCCATTTTGGCCAACCGTATAACCATATGCCATATGCTGGTATCATCCAACGCCAATCCCTACGTATACTTACGTAATTACCGTATCGCGTATGATCGCGTATATCTTATATTTACCTTCAATTTTCCGTTTAAAACCTGTTAACAATAAATACGACGTATTTATGAGTATACGGTTCTGGCCAACCCTAAGCATAGTGTCTTTTGCGCATTGTGTTGCAGGCAGCCGAGAGCGCTACGCTGGTACCGAGTTTTCGCTCACTGATCTGGTGGACAAGGCAGCGTTGGAGGTGGTCACCGCAAGGTCGCAGGTGTGAAAGACTGTAAAGAATCGAGCAGCTGATGTGATGTTCTGAATAAGTATGATACGCAGGTATTGTAATTGCTGCCAGCATGGAGTTTGGCATTCAGGTTGTTTTGGGATGACGCACCGCCCTTTCTCACAGAGGCACGCATCATCCAACCTGGGGGAAAAAGGCCTGAACAAGATTAGAAAGCGTGTTCGCTGGATTCTATTTTTGCCAGTATCCCTCCACCACCACCCTTTGCATGCCTGGTCAGCGTCCAAAAGCTGTTTTTAAGGCCTTGGAAATCATATTACGACAGTCCCTAAGCAGAATCAAAGCAGCATTTTGTGCTTTTCTGCGTGCGCTTCTTTTGCTTTATCTTTAAATTAATCAGAAGCTGTTAAGAAAGTTAGGACCACGCAAAGGCAAGTTTGTGCGGGTTCATTCATTTATAACTATCCTTTGTGCTTTGCTTGCACTGATGCTGAGGTTTAGAACTGGATTGCTGATTCGAAGTTCCTGAGCAGCAAGTAGCTGTTATCTGCCTGTATTATTTGTGTGTATGCGCGTTTGTGAATGTATGAAAGAAGCATCTCAGCATTTCTGAGTTTCAACGTGAGAGGATGCTCCTCGCATGGCCTGCATTGGGGCAAACTCAGGGCTCTGAGCCGAATTACATCAACACCTGCTGCACTGAATGCTCTGCACAGGTGAATGAGGTTGTCCGTGCGATTAGCACTGCTTGCTACACAGGCGAGATTGGCGACGGAAAGATCTTTGTGCACCCTGTCGCTGACGTGGTGCGAGTCAGAACCGCGGAGACAGGGGATGGAGCTGAAAGGATGGCGGGTGGCATGTTTGACAGGAAGAGCATGTGAGCATCGCTTTCTCTTTAACGCAGTTGTCGTTGCCCGTGAGCACGAGCTTGAATTGTGTATTTTTAATCATCACAAAAGACGGAGGTGAATCACAAAGGCCCCCAAAAAGGCATGCCTTTTAACTTGGTTGTCTGTGTGCGGCAGGGCTCTGGCTGTTGTGAGCAGCACCCCTGGTTTCAAATAATTTTTCCTTAGAGCATGGTTCTTCTTATCCATCAGCCTTTACTTCGTTCTTTTGCTCGCACTCTCTACTGCGACGTTTCTAGCTGTGTCACAAATACAAGTGCGACCTTTCTTATCTTTCTTTCCTGTGTAGATTAAACAGTAATATCATTATA
>Ga0307945_1003249_pt1 | contig 13165 bp, 15 predicted proteins | sample OrgLakmetagen228_FD_201818 | JGI IMG/M metagenome (GOLD analysis project Ga0307945, IMG submission 201818) | Saline water microbial communities from Organic Lake, Antarctica - #228 | ecosystem: Environmental > Aquatic > Non-marine Saline and Alkaline > Saline | place: Antarctica: Organic Lake...
AGCAGATGCTTCCTCGGTAAATGTATTCATCAAGGACTTTTATTACAAGCAAAGCAGCGTTGAATGTGTGCGTGTCCGCTGTGACGGAGGGCCAGCTGTCCATGCACGAGCAGATGTTCCCACGGTACGTGTATTCATCAAGGATTTTTATTACAAGCAAAGCAGCGTTGAATGTGTGCGTGTCCGCTGTGACGGAGGGCCAGCTGTCCATGCACGAGCAGATGTTCCCACGGTACGTGTATTCATCAAGGATTTTTATTACAAGCAAAGCAGCGTTGAATGTGTGCGTGTCTGCTGTGACGGAGGGCCAGCTGTCCATGCTCGAGCAGATGTTCCCACGGTACGTGTATTCATCAAAGATTATTTAATTACAAGCAAAGCAGCGTTGGGGGTGTGCATGTCTGCCTTGACAGAGGGCCGGCTGTCTAACTCAGATGCTTCCTCGGTTAGTGTAGACATCAAGGGCTGCTTTATAACAAGCAAAGCAGCGTTGGGGGTGTGCGTATCTGCCCAGAATGCCGGCTGTCTCACTCAGATGCTTCCTCAGTACGTGTACGCATCAAGGACTGTTTATTTACAAGCAAAGCAGTGGCGTTGGGGGTATGCGTGTCTGCCCTGACGAAGGGCCAGCTGTCTTGCTTGCTCCAATTTTCCAACGGAGTGGAAAAACGTTTTGTGCTTTGGAGTGTGGGGAGCCCCCACGTAACACCACATGTGAGCGTGTGTGTGTGTGTCTGTGTGTGCACGTGTGTATGTGAAGTTGTGTTTGTGCTTAGGGGTGTGGGAGCCCTCATAAAACACCACATGTGTGGATATGTGTGTGCACGTGTGTTTGTGAAGGTGTATGTGTGTGTGTGTGTACATATGTGTGTGGGTGGATGATTGGGGGAGAGGGAGGGGTGCAGTGCCTTCCCCCAGCAGGTGCTAGGGAACCTGCTGGGAGAAGGCACCTAACCCTGAAGGCCACCGCCTCTGCTTCATGATACCCCTCCCAAAAATTATTGTAGGCTCTGCATTGTATGTGTCATCATAGCCCTTTGATGCAACATTATACACGCAATAGGATATACACACAACAGGATATACAGATACACACAATAGGTTCGTTTGAGGCCACAGGTCACACATTCATATAAAAAATATAATTATAATTATAATTATATATATGAGCAGTGTTGTGCACATACGGCGTCATTCAAAAATGGCACCGTAAGTAACGATCGTAAATAACGGCGTTACCGTCACTAAACTCTGACGATTGACGACGTAATTTACTAATTTCACCGTCAATTTGACATAAATTACGCTGTCAGCGTCATTTCCCATTGACGCCGTCAAGCGTCAGGTGCACAACACTGTTTATGAGGACACAGGTCGCACAAACCGTCCCGCCCCACAGAATGGCGTGCATCCTCTCGTGGCTTGCGTCTATATAAATTGCTGGTTCGTCATTTGGTATATATATTGGTATATATATGTTGGTATATATATATTGGTTGTATAATTTGTATAATGTATATAATTTGCTGAAACGTTATTTGGCACATATATTGCTGTGGCCTGATTGGAAATGTGCTGTGCTGTGCTGTGCTGTGCTGTGCTGTGCTGTGTGTGCTGCTCCATCCATCTCTTTCAATGTAGAAGCGCCTCAGATTGAAATCGGGATAATCGCTTGTGATGGGTTTACACATTCTTTACAGATGGCATTTTATATATTTTTGATAGAAATACCATACCAAATTGTGTACTGATACAGCTCGTGTTTAAACGTCGATTATGTGCATCAATGCTCAATGAATTGCACAGACAGGGCGTTTGATGTGTGCATCTTCAGACCTCATGATTCAAAAATAGCCCATGGTCTCAAAGCAGCCGATGGCCTGAAGTATCCCATGGTGTTAAAGTAGGCCATGATTCCAAAAGTAGACCTGCCTTGCATGAGGCAGAGGCAACGCACAGCCCGGCCTGCGATGATGACGTAGCACATAACAACAGAAACCAGCAAGCAGAAATGCTCTGCTGCGTGCTGTTGCGCCAGGTTGTACGAGGTAATATGAACGTGTACATTTACATTGCTCTGGCACGATCTGGAGCTTAATTCCGTTTTTGCATCGTGGGATGGCAGTCATTCGTTTACAAGGCAAAGAACAGGTGGTAGTATGATCATGTGCACCTACATTTTCTACATTGCTCAGGCACGATCTGGGGCTTAATTTCGTTTTTGCGCCATGGGATGGCAGTGATTCGTTCACAAGGCACCAGACAGGCGGGGTAAAGTGAGCGTGTGCATCTGCATTTTGCAGGCACGTCCTGGAGTTTTTGGTCGGTCAGCGGCCCAACGCAGCAGAGGGGCTCCCAAAAGCAGCTCCACCCGTAAGCCAACTCGCAAGCTCCCACAAAGACATCACCATCCTGTTCACAGAGTGAGTTGCGCGTACTAAAAGCTTAGGGTTGGTCAGAACTGTATTTGCACGCCATGTATGTGTCGCATATTTGATGACATCCCTGTAAAAAATACCGTATTACACCGTGTATATATATGGTTCTGGCCACACCTACTTTTCACCTCATTGCGACTGGCCTTTTAACCTTGCAGCGTTGTGTGCTTCACCACCAAGCCAGACACAGGTGTGCCTACTTAAACGCACAAGTCTCTCACTCATCTTGAACTTGCCTCCTTTTCCCCACAGCATCGTGGATCTCACCCCTATGCCAGACTGAAATAGCGCTTGCTTTTGGAACTCTCAACCTTCTCACCTCTTTGCGACTGGCCTTTTAACCTTGCAGCATTGTTGCTTTACCACCAAGCCAGACATAGGTGTGACTACTTAAACGCACAAGTCTCTCACTCATCTTGAACTTGCCTCCTACACTCCACAGCATTGTGGGCTTCACCACCATGAGCAAGCAAGTCAGACCAGACCAAGTCATGGCGTACCTGAACGAGCTGTTCACGGCCTTTGATGAACTGGTGGACACCTATGAGATCTACAAGGTGTGTGCGTGTGTGTGTGTGTGTTTGTATGTGTGTGTTACTTCTTTCAACGAGCTGGTGGACAACTATGGAATTTAAAAGGTGTGAGGGAGGGGGAGAGAATTAGGGAAGGGTTGTGTGTGGTGTGTGTGCAAGATTGTGTGGTAGCTGAACATGTCAAATTGCGGTGAGAGCTGTTGGCATCCTTTCGGTTGAAGCACGTGGAAATGGAAAATGAAGGTGCATGTGTGGGTGTGGGTGTGTGTAGGTGCTTTGAACATGTCAAGCATGCTTTTCATTGATCTGTCGGCAGCCCTTCAATTTAAGCAGCATGAAAACTCGGAAAGATACTCAGTGCAGAGCACTCATCAGTCTGCCGCAAAGCGAGCACTGCAGTCCCTCATTTTGGCACCACCACTTGAGGACATTACGATCTGGGCTGTGCAATGACACCGTCATAGCGATTTCGCACTGTAATAACGGTACAGTCGACGGTCCGTACCATCAGAACGTCAAAACAACAGTATTTCAGAAATGACGGTGTCGACCGTCCAGACGGTCGAGGGGACCGTCCACTGTAATTACTGTGTAAACCCACCGTCAAGTGCTTTTTTGCTGTGAAAGGTTGAGACCAGGGCTCAAATCCTGGTCAAGACACACATTTTTTGCTATTTTTTCTTTCCTTTCCTTTTCCTTTCATTATTACACCAATCGAATAATAATTAACACATGCAATATTTAGAAATGAGGAGAAAAGAGCCAAAATGTCCATTTCGGGGTCAAAACGCCATTTTTTGGCTTTTTTGCGATTATTGGACGGTACCGTCAACCGTACCGTCATGCACCGTCATGACGGTCCCCAAATTTCGAAATGACGGTCTGACATTTTTGGTGTCAACCGTCAGACTGTATTTGGCGGACCATACCGTCACACCGTCATTGCACAGCCCTGATTACGAATAAGCTTACCGTCTGTCGCAAAGCCAGCACTGCAGTCCCTCATTTTGCCAGCCACCACTTGAAGACGCATTACAATTGACCTTCCATGTGATCGAGTGAGAGCTATTATGTCCCCGTGTGAAGAAGTGTGCGACATTCCGTACTGAGGTGCCTAAACTAAATGGGGTTACGGAGTTACTCAGCTGTATGCAGCGGCCTACCTACAAATACTGTAACGTTGGAAATTGGGGCAGACGGATTTAAACCCGCAAGGCGTACCGATGACCTCTCAGCTATTCGATTGACGGATTTATAAAAGAAAACTGACTACCCCGAATTCTGAGTATTTGTACTTTCCTGATAGATTCCCTCGGATGGATTCTCTCGGATTGTCGAAAAGTACTCACGTGTGCAAGCACGGATGCTTGGTACAATCTGATCGTATCTAATTTAATCTGATATTTTCTGATTTATTACGACCTGCGTCGTTACAAATACCCCGCACAGTATGTAGGAAAGCGCACATGCTGCCAAATCACAGTCCTTCTCTCTGCGCGACTCATCATGGAGAGAAAAAGCGCACATGCTGCCAAATCATAGTCCTTCTCTTGGCATGACTCATCATGGAGAAAAAGCGCACATGCTGCAAAATCACAGTCCTTCTCTCTGCGCGACTCGTCATGGAGAAAAAGCACACATGCTGCCAAATCACATGGCGTGACTTGCTTGCCCACATGTTTTCCTCTTCGCCTGCCCACGTGATTTTCTCTTTGTTTGCCCACATGTTTTTCTTTTTGCTTGCCCACATGTTTTCCTCTTTGCTTGCCCACATGATTTCCTCTTTGCATGCCCACATGTTTTCCTCTTTGCTTGCCCACATAATTTCCTCTTTGCTTGCCCACACGTTCTCCTCTTTGCTTGCCCACGTGTTTTCCTCTTTGTTTGACCACATGATTTTCTCTTTGTTTGCCCATATGTTTTCTTCTTTGCTTGCCCACATATTCCTCTCTGCTTGCTCACATGATTTTTTCTCGTTGCCCACATGTGTTTATCTTTGCTTGCGCGCAGGTTGAGACCGCAGGTAATGAAGCAAGAAAAGGACCAAGTGGAAAAGCTAAGGGTTAAGGCAGAAGTTTGCTATGACCCTCTTTGTTCTGTGTGTGTATGGAATGGGGGATGGTTCTGTAATAAAAAGATTGTTTGTGGTTGAAAATTTGGGGCAGACATTCCTTGTGTTCGTGCGCATCAAACCCTGTATGTGCAGAACTGTCAACATATGTTTTGCAAGGGTCAGACGTATGTATGTGCAGGGGCAGATGTACGGAATGTGAATGAACTGGGGCAGACATATGTATGTGCAGGGGCAGATGTACGGAATGTGAATGAAGAGGGTCAGACATATGTATGTGCAGGGGCAGATGTACGAAATGTGAATGAAGAGGGTCAGACCTATGTATGTGCAGGGGCAGATGTATGGAATGTGAATGAAGAGGGTCAGACATATGTATGTGCAGGAGCAGATGTACGGAATGTGAATGAACAGGGGCGGACATATGTATGTGCAGGAGCAGACGCACGGAATGTGAATGAAGAAGGTCAGACATATGGATGTGCAGGGGCAGATGTACGAAATGTGAATGAACAGGGGCAGACATATGGATGTGCAGGAGCAGAAGTACGAAATGTGAATGAACTGGGGCGGACATATGTATGTGCAGGGGCAGATGTACGGAATGTGAATGAACAGGGTCAGACATGTGTATGTGCAGGGGCAGACGCACAAATCTAGGATACCCTGTGATTGCAGTGGGACGCTGTAATGAGATTTTGAGAGCAGGTGTATGGCAAAGGCTGCTGCCATATGAGCCAAATTAAATGAGGGGCCGCATCGCAGAGTGGAAACGTTGAGGTCATGTGCTCTGGGGGGGGTATCACGCTTGTGTGTGTGTATGTGTGTGTACCACGCTTGTGTATGTGTGTGTATGTGTATCACGCTTGTGTGTGTGTGTATGTGTACCACGCTCGGTGTGTATGTGTATCACGCTTGTGTGTGTATGTGTACCACGCTTGTGTGTGTATGTGTATTACGCTTGTGTGTATGTGTATCACGCTTGTGTATGTGTGTTTATGTGTACCACGCTTGTGTGTGTATGTGTATCACGCTTGTGTGTGTGTGTATTTGTATCACGCTCGGTGTGTATGTGTATCACGCTTGTGTGTGTATGTGTACCATGCTTGTGTGTTTGTATGTGTATTACGCTTGTGTGTGTAAGTGTATCACGCTTGTGTATGTGTGTGTATGTGTACCACGCTTATGTGTATGTGTACTACGCTTGTGTGTGTATGTGTATCACGCTTGTGTGTGTGTATGTGTATGTGTATCACGCTTGTGTAAGAGTGTGTGTATCAGCTTGTGTGTGTATGTGTACCACGCTTGTGTGTGTATGCGTATCGCGCTTGTGTGTGCATGTGTACCACGCTTGTGTATGAGGTATTATGAGCAAGGGCATGGCAAAGAAGGCTGCCTCATGGAATGAGGAACTTTGAGTTGATGTATTTTGAGGGGAGGCCACGTTTTTTGGAAGACAGGTGGTAGTACACCTCTGTAGTGACGGGTGGTAGTACACATGTAGTTCGTGACGGGTGTTGGTACACCTCTGTAGTGACGGGTGGTAGTACACCTGCAGTGACGGGTGGTAGTACACATGTAGTTCGTGACGGGTGTTGGTACACCTCTGTAGTGACGGGTGGTGGTACACCTGCAGTGACGGGTGGTAGTGCACATGTAATTAGTGACGGGTGGTAGTACATCTGCAGTGACCGGTGGTAGTACACCTGCAGTGACGGGTGGTAGTATACCTGCAGTGACGGGTGGTAGTGCACCTCTGTAGTGACGGGTGGTGGTACACCTCTGTAGTGACGGGAGGTACACCTCGCCTCTTGTGGGGGGGTGAATTCAATGGTGTGGAGAGTGGGGGGGTGTCTAAAATGGCAGGGAAGCCTAGTTGTAGTGAACCTCGGCTCTTGTGGGGGGATGAGTTCAATGGTGTGGAGATTGAGAGGGTGCTTAAAATGGCAGGAAAGCCTAGCTTGCCAAAGCAAGTGTGCTCTTAGTGTGCTGTGCGTACCAATACTTTTAATACTGAACCTACCTCCTGAACGCGTGGACTCCTGCTTTATGTGTAAGCGCTTCTACCTTATATTCAGTGTTGTGCACCTGACGCTTGACGGCGTCAATGATAAATGACGCTGACGGCGTAATTTATGTCATATTGACGGTGAAAATAGTAAATTACGCCGTCAATCGTCAGAGATTAGTGACAGTAACGCCGTTATTTACGGTGCCATTTGAACGACGCCGAATGTTCACAACACTGGTTATATTCAGTGTGTCTTCAAGTGCTCCGAACCGCATACGCGATATAATTTAGGACCCTGCTTTGCACACCAGCTCTCTCACTGCACTTGCAACACATAGAGGGTTGGCCAGAACTGTATATCTGCACCGTATATGACCGTATGTATGGTGATTTCCTTGCTAGAAATACTGTATGTACACCGTATATGCCTATTAATGTATGGTTCTGTCCAACCCTAAACACATACCCAGGGGACTGCTACATTGCTGCGGGGGGGCTCACAAAAATCGACGATGACGGCTTCACGTGCATCGACCCATGTCCTGATCCATCAGAAGCAGCAGAACGTGTGTTGTCGTTTGCCAAGGTGGGTCAGGGGACAGATGTGTGTCAGGCTGAAAGGTGGTTGGGTTTGATCGATGGATATGCAGATGCTCTGTTCCCTTTAGCCAGCAGTCTTAGCCAGCAACGGAAGCAGCAGACGGCATGCAACCCGTTTGATTCAAACCTATTATTTACTATGCGTTACTTGTCAACAAGTGCTTGAGGACAGAAAGGATCAACAACGAAATTAGTTCTGCAATAAATATTACCATAAGATTACTGATAGTATTGCGAGTAAAAAATAAATATTACCATAAGATTACTGATGGTATTGCGGGTAAAAATAAATTGTTGGGTGCCTTGCAATGTTAAGTACGCAAAAAAACATACATGTGGGCCTTGCAAGACTTTGACTTCCAAACGCCGGTTTTTGGCTGCAGCCTGCAGGCAAACCCAACTCAAGAATTTGGATTTGATCCCTGCCAAAATGCACTTTTAGCTTTTCACCTGGAGCTTTATGCCTTCTCAAATGAGGCGACCCAAAAAATCCCAAACCCTCTCATGGATGAAGGTTACATCGGAGCTGGAAATATTTACACAATCTGCGTTCTTTTTCTATCTTTCTACATCAGAGAGCAGAGCACCGAGAAATGCTCAAAACTTGCAATGACTCGTAACTATGAATTAATTTGGCTGGCCTCGCAAAGCCCAAGTATTCGCAGAAATAAATTATGCTGGTTATGTTGGCACCTTGCAATAAGCAGGAATCGCAATACTTTCCCCTACGGTATAATACAATAAGTACATTTCATCCTCATTCTCGTACAATATTGCAGTTATGGAGGTTTTACAAGGGTTTACAAAAAGGCCTTCAGTCAAGAAATGCGACTGCTAGCCTGCTCATAAAAAGCAGTTCATTTCATCCTTATTCTCATTCAATATTGGAGTTATCCACATTTGTAACTTGACCATACTCATCTCGTGTGTATCTGTGTGAGAGAGTGTGCTTGCATGTGTTTTGGGCTGTAGCAAAACTCTTATGATGATGTGAGCATTAGATCATGCTCTTACAAGTGGCGTGCACAGGAAGCTGCTGTGCAGTGCAAATCAAGTGTGTGTGTGTGTGTGTGTGTGGATGTTGCCTTAGTGAGCCAAGCATGATGCATTGCTGGAATGGGGGATACGGCGCATGCCAACTCAGTTCTCCACAGACATCACGTACCCAAGGTAAAATTCAAGAACTCAAGCCTTGGTCATCTCATTCCCTGCAAGAGCAGCATGGCCAAATCTTGTTCAATCAAGGGATGTCCTAGCTGCAAGAGCGGCATGGCCAAATCTTGGTCTTTTGAGGGGTCTTCATAAACGAGTTTAACCAGAAATGCTGCCTTGACTACATGCCTAATTAGGCCTCCTTCACAGGAGCTGCTGTTGTGTGCCAAGGAGGGCCAAAAATAATGACTTATCAATAACACATGATACACTCGAGCTGAACTGTGGGCCTGCAGAAAATGAATGAATGAAATATCAAAAACACATGATTGTACACTCAAGCTGAATTGTGGGCCTGCAGAAAAAGAATGAATTATCAAAAACACATTATACACTCGAGCTGAATTGTGGGCCTGCAGAAAAAGAATGAATTATCAAAAACACATTATTATACACTCGAGCTGTACTGTGGGCCAAACAACAGTGCTCACGCCTAGGGCTGGCCATAACCATATGTATATTCGTGTATATACGCCGTATATTTGGTGATCTACAAGCCAGAACAAAGTGTGTACACCTTATATATATGTACTTGTATTAGAACCAAGTGTGTACACCTTATATGTATATATATATGTGTACTAGTAATAGAACTAGGTGTGTTCACCTTATATATATAAATATATATAATAGTTTTGGCCAACAATTCATCTTTTCCAACTTGCACACACTGGTCAAGGCAAGAGCAGCCATGTGCGGTAAAACGCCTCTGCCATTGCTGCACCAAGGCAGCCTCAGGTCCCAACGGCAAACACGGGTAGTAATAAGACTGCTCTGCCACTCATATGTATGGGTGTGCCAGCCTCTAGTCGAGGCTAGACGAGGTCGAGCCTTGTCAAGCCTCGATGTCACTGCTGTCAAAGCCTAGACAGCAATTAGGGTGTCCATTTTTGGGGGGGAATCAGGGGGGATTCCCTGGAAATTCCTAAAAATCGGGAAAATTGACCGCGTTTTTTGTACAATAATGTAAAGTATTTTTGTCAAAGTATTTTTGACAATAATGTAAACGCGGAAAATGGTACATCACGATGTCACAGTCTTGTTCAGGGGAAGTGTCAGATTTTCATTTCTCGAAGCCCCAAAATGGGCAGTAATTTTGTACATAATTATCTTAATATAATTAATATATTACTTAGAATATATGGAACTTATTTCCGTCCAGTCTGCTGTGTGTATGCCTGTCCAGGCAATACACCATGAGATATTCTCCAAACACATCCTACTGCTCTTTTCAGTCCGGTCATTACACGTTAACTAATTATTAATTTTAAGTAAGCTCCAGAAAAACTTTCGGCTCAATCCGCGCAGGTTTCAGAAAGTGGTTTTCTAATTGTAATGCACCAATTAAAGTCTATATTGACAAGCCTCGCCCTCGACGACACTCGTCAAGCCTTGCTGGCAAAATCGTACACCTTAGTTACCCATGCTTACTCATATGTATGCACAGGCGCTGCTGTACTGCGCCCAGCGGGTGCTTATGCCCCACAACAGAGAGCCCACTCAGATACGTGTAGGCATGCACACAGGTGGGTGTGAATGGCTGGGTTTGGGATGTTATGTTAAGACTGCGCACAAGTGGGTGCGTCTGGATTCTGAGATGGTGCAGCTGTGCAAGTGGGTGTGAGTTGTTGTGGCTGGGTGTGGGTTGCCAAAGCTGCGCCCGTGGGTGTGGCTAAGTTTGGGATGTTATGACTGCGCACAAGTGGGTGCGGCTTAGTTCTGAAATGGTGCAGCTGTGCAAATGGGTGTGGCTGGGTGTGAGATGTTATGGTTGCACAAGTGGTTGTGGCTGGGTGTGGATTTGTGTGGTTGTTCTGGTCAGTAAGAGGATTTGAGGTAACGATCCTGAATTTTCAGCTGCTCTTTTCGTGTGGCAAATGAAAGTCCCGCACAGCTTGCGCATAATTCCTGCGCAGTGGACACATGTTCAGGTCCCTGAATAAAAATAATCGATTGATTTGCCAAACAGCATTCATTTTGGAGTATTGTACGACGTACATGCATATTCACCCCTACCCCCCCCAACCAATATTTACAAGAACATCTAAATCACCGCCGCCCCCAGATTCCCAAAAATCCCTGCACAATCTGGATATCGCGTTAACATACTTTTACAAAAATGTTTCAATAAACCGCCAACCCCAAAAACGTTAACTAGGGGCGGTGATGCTCTTCACGTATGCTTAGGGTTGGCCAGAACCATATATATAAGGTGTATATACCAGAGGTGGTTGACGGAGCAAAGTCCTGAAATTTTTCCTCTTTCGATGCAAATCGTGTTTAAATAACATAACTAGATGTTTCATGAAGTTTGAGGCCAGTGGACTACCCCAGTGGTCTGGGCAGAAATCCAGTTCAAATTCTGGCACTGATTGTTTACGTATTGAGCCACCACACTCTACCCAGGGCCTCTTTTCACCTCAAAACACGACAGGAGTACTTCTTTTATGATCAAGAATCGTTTGACATGCTGAAAACCGGATTTGGTGGAACTTGGTTTTCCACCCTTTTTGGCACCCCTTTCGCTGATTTTTTTTAAAGGGAAATGGGCCAAAATGGGGTACCTGGCCAACTACTGCTCCGTTCGCCCCATTTTTGTTGCAATGATATTCTGCATTAAAATGTAGACTATTCATACAAAAATGACACAAATCGGGTCAGTTGGTGGTGAGATATGACAGATTGGTGTTGAAAAGTGGGGTTCACGCCACGGGCAATTAGACTTGTGCGCCGCTACTTGCAGTTTTTAGGCTCAGGGAATCTCAGCATTTGGGTGCTAAGCTTAATAACTGCAAGCTCCGGCGCACATACTGTGGGAACATTTCAAAAGCACCCCCTTTTCAGTCCTCCATCGACCACCTCTGTACGACATTTTTGGCAGGGACATCACCAAATAACGGTCATATACGGTGTATATATACGGTTCTGGCCAACCCTACGTATGCTAAATGGTTTACGGTAGGGTCCGTGCTTGTGGTAACAAATGCGCATGAAGCAGGCAGGCCGCCCAGTGCCTTTCTAGCACACCACCAGCATAACCTCCAAATCTACCCAGCTCAAATCATTGTGGTACCTGGCCAACTACTGCTCCGTTTTGCCCCATTTTTGCTGCAATGATATTCTGCATTAAAATGTAGACTACCGTACTGACTTGGGTTCAGTCCGCAGCCCCAAAAAATATTTTAGTTTCACACTCCCGCATCAAGCACACCACCAGCATAACCTCCAAACCTACCCAGCTCATACCATTGTGTACAGAAGTGTGCATAAGCAAACCTTGCTAGCTGAGATTCTGTTCTCTACTGGATGCTTCTACAAAACCGTGCACGCATTGGTACTACCTTTGGGACCGCTATGATAACGGCAATTTTGAAATAATGCACGTGACGAGTGGACACACACACACATACACACACATACACACACACACACACATGTTTTTGCCTGATCTGGCACAAGCCACCTTAAAAATTGGACTCCAGAACCAGAGTATAATTCTGCGAGTTGCCTCAAAGGCTGGCTGTTAGACCAACCCTCACGCACATGCACACACACACACACATGCACAAGTACCTTGCTATTTGATCTGGTACAGATCTCCTTCCATGTCCTTCCATGGTGAATTTCCATAACCCAGAATACCGGTAATTGTAGGCCACAGATTTTCTGATATTGTGAATCTGATATTCTGATAATGTGATATTGTGATATTCTGATATTGTGATATTATGATATTATGATATTATGATATTATGATGTGTCAGGACATGTGCTTGAATCCCAAGGGAATGCCTTGCCGTAGGAGACGTTTACGAGGGGACGTCATGGGTCTGCATACACGGGTCTGCATTCAAAGTAAAAACACTCATCCAGCTCAATGTGGTGTGTCAGCAGATGTGCTCGAACCTCAAGGGGACATCTTACCAGCTTGAGTGAGACCTCCATACGAGTAAAAACACTCATGCAGCTCACCGTGATGTTGCACGCAACGCAGGCTCCTCTCACGTGCATGTGCCCACACTCACACACATACCCACTTCCCATGTGACACACATAGGGTTGGCCAGAACCGTATATAAACACTGTATATGACCGTATATTTGGTGATATTCCTGTCAAAAATACTGCATATGCACTGTATATATATATTGTTCTTGCCAATCCCCAGTCACACACACATACATACACACACGCGACGCAGGCCCTGCTGTCTCTGGCCTCATCGGCACCAAGCTGCCCAAGTACTCTCTTTTCGGAGACGTGATGTGAGTACACGTGTGTGGGGGGGGGGGCTGGATGT
>Ga0307945_1003251_pt1 | contig 13155 bp, 9 predicted proteins | sample OrgLakmetagen228_FD_201818 | JGI IMG/M metagenome (GOLD analysis project Ga0307945, IMG submission 201818) | Saline water microbial communities from Organic Lake, Antarctica - #228 | ecosystem: Environmental > Aquatic > Non-marine Saline and Alkaline > Saline | place: Antarctica: Organic Lake...
TCCACGGTATGCATCTCCACGCCCCTCTTGCCGTCACAAGAAGAGCAAAATGGCCGGTTTTTACACCGCCCGCAGCAGGACTATCCCGCCGCTACCGTGGCCGAGTTTTGCACCGCCGTTCTCACATGGATGCGCCGGATCAGGGCGATGTTCATGCCCGCCCAATCATAGGGCTGCCCGCCATTCGCGCCCGCAGCGGCCTTGCGGACCAGGTCGTGCTCGTCCTCGAACCCGAAAACCTCCTCGGCGCGGATCAGCATATCCGCCACCGCCACCAGCACGCCGTCCGGTGGGTCCGTGATGATCAGCCAGTCGGAGGCATCGGGTGGCAGGATGCGTTGCATGATACCTTCGGTCGGGCTGGGTCCGCTGCGGCGAAACAGAGGCAGCAGGTCCATTGGCGACAGTGTCACCGGGCCCGCGACCATGGCATCGCCACAGCGGACAAGGCCGATCCCGGTCATGATCTTCAGCTTGCCCTGTGACGCCCATCCCGCGATATCGGCGACAGAACAATCCCAACGGACTGAGACCTCATAAAGTGAAAAAAACACGCGCGGTGGTAATGCCACGGCGACTCCCTCCTCAATTGGGTCAGAGGAGAGACCATGCCTGTGCCCTGCTGACCATGTTTTTATGGCAAGACAGGAAGATCCGGGCGCAAAAAGTCAGAGCGTGCGATCGCCTTCTTTATCGGTTCTGCGCGAAATAGGTCGTCCTGTCGTGATTCTGATTGAGGACTGCTCGCCTCATGCGGGTAATTCGCATTCGACAGAAACGGGAGCAAGAGGGGCGAAGCAGGAATCTGTGGGTAACGCGGCGGCAGGAATGGTCGTCGTTCCGGAACGTAAGGAAAACTGACCATCACGTCATGAACCGACGCCAAACCCCAGAGCTGCTATTCACGCAAGCCGCAGAGAATGACTGGTCAGAGCCCATTCTACCTGGTGCTGCGATCCGCAAAAATGTCTGGTCTTCAATAGGCGGCCAAAAAAGTGGCAAACCCAAACTGAGTTTTGCAAAGAGCCTGTTGCGCCGGATTTTTCTGTAACTCCGGTAAGAGGATGTCTCTTACCAACAATGATCGGTTGTTGCGCATGGGTTCTGAAAGGATGTTCCTGTCCGACCGCGCTCATTCCGGTTCGGGTTGAAACCAAGCCCAAGGCCACCTTGGCATTGCGTCTCTGCGTTGAAGGCAAACAGCAGGAATGCTGATGTATCTGCTTCTTGCCAGGGTGATTGTGACACGCCATGCTCGACCCAGCTGTCCACCGCCGCCGCGACACACGGTCTGTTGCGCGCATACCACCCGCCGCGCCGCGCCGCCGTGGTCGCGCCCGCCAGGATCCCCGCGTTCAGCGCGTCGACCGTCCGCGCCCCCTCCCAACGCCTCCCGCAGCGTCCAAGCCGCGAGCGCGCGCGAGGCCGAGAAGGCGATGGAGGAAGGTCCGCATGGGCGACAGAATCGCCCGGAATGGACCTTCAAGCTATTGGGAATGTTTGGGAATGTGGCGCGTAAAGAAGATCACCGGCACTTTATCTCAAGGCGGTTGGACGGAATGGAGGAGCCGCAAATACGGAAAGTCCTTGACTTCCCCCCCCCGCCGAAAAACAGTTGCCAATAGCTTAACGTTACGTTACGTTGCGGTGAGGAAAGAGTTGGGGTGAGAGTGATACTGATCATAGCAGCGTGCACAGCCTTGGGCTGTATGCAGGTGGTCATCGCACACGAAAACTATTCTGTATTGGATGCATCCGCGCCAGCATATGCCAGGACGAAAATGGGGAGCGACGATAGACATAAGAGTTACGATCACAGCGCTTACTGTTTACGTACTGAAGGCTTTGGCCATGCGGAAATTATTTCCTTCTTTTCAAAAGTATTTCGCATCTTTGATGTGGGTGGAGCCAACGAGCAGTTAAGCCAATTTAACAGTATCAAAGGTGTGCGGATGAGCTTGGGTTCCCCTCGTTTAATTCGAAGTAAGAAATGTAACATTTCGTGGCGTCCTGAAAGAGCTGATCGAATAGTCCAAGGATTTCTCGACGGAAGCTACTTTGGGTGTTCACGAGAGGCAATTCATGAAAACTTGTTGAATTCTAGATTTGTGTATATGACTGAACTGAATCAGCAAAACGCGTCAGTCGATCAGTATAACGTAGTAACAGGCAGTCTTTTTACGGAAGTGAGGCTGTTCCTGCGGTTGGAATATAATCTCGAAGGCGAGTTGATTTCAGCCAGTGGCGAAGTTCCGCGTTAGCTAACAAAGTTCGCCTGAGGAGGGTTGAGATGGCTAAGATTGAAGTTGCTGGAAGGCAATTACAAAACTCAGATTTCGCAGGTTTTATTGCGGGCCACTTGTTTATTCATTATTTGGATGGAGATGGTGAAAGATTCGTCATAGATGCTTTTACAAACGGTGAGCCGAATAATGAATTGTACGTCGCGTCTTCAGGCGGAAATTATTTGGCTCCCTTTGAGAGTTATGAACAGCAATTCGAAAGCATAACTGATTTCGTTGAAATTGATGTTGGTGACCGGTCTGTTGAGAATGTCATCTTTGTCATGGAGCAACTTGCGCGCGCGATTGACGAAGAAAAACTTCCTTATGATGACTTAAATCAGAATAGTAACTCGACTGCCGCCTTGCTACTTGATTTGGTGGGCGTTGAAATTGATGATGTTAAGCCCAATCCGCCCGGAGCTCTTCTTGGATTTCCTGGTCACGATGACGAGATTTCACTTAACTATCAAATTCAGGGCACTGACGACGACGATGTATTGGTGGGGCGGGGTGGCAGCCAGACCTTTTTGGGCAGTAGTGGGAACGATTCGCTCTCGGGTGGGGCAGATGCGGACAGGCTGACTGGTGGCGAAGGGAAGGACCTGTTCCTTGGAACCCCGGAACATCTGAACGGCGACATAATCAACGATCTCGAGATAGGCGACCGCATCGGCGTGTCCGGCGCGACCGTCGACGAGGAAACTCTGGAGGACGAAGAGGGTGGCGACACAACGATCACCTTCAACGCCGACAGGGGGATATTCGATATTGGCGGGACCGATGTTTCGATAAACGCCACACTTCCCTTAGGTGCGCTCCTTCGACTCTCTGACGACACCCTCGAAGATGGCGGATCGATTATCGAAGTTGTTGAGGGTACGACCTTAACGCCGGACCAAGACTTTTATACTGGTACAACGAGCAATGGCCTGCTCTTTGCATCCTGGACGCGAGATGGGGACTTGTCCTTTGAAATCGACGTTTTAAACGACGGAACGACGTTAAGACCCAGCGGTGAAGGTTTTGACGACGGCGTTCTCACTATACCTTCAGGGCTTGAGAGCTTTCAATTTGGTGGCGTGGATTTACGGGGGCTGACAGGCTCGCAAGAGGACGTATTGATTGAAGTCGTATATTCGGTCATTCCCGAGGACAGTCCGTTGGCCGATCTGGTAACCTTCACTCAGGATACCATCCGGTACCTCTTTATCGGCGATGGAGTCGATGATCGCGGCGGTGGTGTATGGGGCGATCCTCACCTCCTTACTTTTGACAATGTCGGCTATGATTTCCAAGCTGCGGGTGAGTTTGTCCTCGCGCACGCAACGACTGGTGACCCCTACATCGTGCAGGCGCGGTTCGTCGCGATTTCGTCCGCCGTGTCTGTGACTGAAGCGATCGGCACTCTCGTCGATGGGAGCACTGTATCGGTCGAAGCGGATGGAGGCGGCGGTGCGATCGTGGTGGACGGAGTTGTTACCGAAGTCGCCGATGGCGCCAGTGTCACCGTCGGTGCCGGAGCGATCTCACGCGACGGTGACAGAATTGAGATAAACCACGGGAACGGGGACTTAACGCTGGTTACAGCCTTCACTACTTTCCTTTCCGTGGCTCCTCAGCCCTCTTTGGCCCGAGATCCTGGCTCATTGGAGGGACTGCTTGGCAACGGTAACGGCACGCCCGCAGATGACTTCCAACTGTCTGATGGCTCCATTCTTACAACGCCGCTGTCAGTTGAGACGCTATACGGCGACTTTGCGGATAGCTGGCGGGTTCAGCCCGATGATCGCTTGTTGCCTGGCGCTCCTGAGCCCTTCGCGGCGCCGGAGCGCATCATCACCTTGGACAGCATACCGCAAGAACTACGAGAGCAAGCAGAGGCGGCAGTCGATGCAATGGGTATTACCAACCCGATAGTTCGCGATGCTGCAATCCTCGATTTTGCCTTGACGGGTGACGAGCAGTTTATCGCAGCTGGACAATTCGTTGACGATTTTTTTAATCCGCTTGTCGATACGATCGCTGTTGATCCGGTCAGCAATCCAGCAATCGTGCTGAGCGCTGAGGCATTGACCATCGATGAAGATGACCCCGCTACGCGAGTCTTGGAATTCACGGTCTCAAGAGGCGCGACGGTTGGTGATGTGACGGTCAATTTCTTCGTTTCGGGAATTGGAGCGTCTCCCACTGATGCCGATGACTTTGTCGGAAACATCACATCGGGATCGGTCCTGATTTCGGATGGGTCGGAGAGCCAAACCTTTACGTTGGAGATCGCCGACGACGTTTTGGATGAGGGGACGGAAAACTTCTCCGTTAGCATCGAAGTTGAACCCGCTCAGGCAGCGGAATACGAAGTGCTGGTCTCCAGTGTAAATATTGCAGTTTCTGACGATGATAATCCGGTTAACACCGCTCCGACCGACATTGACCTCTCACCAGCAAGTGTGGACGAGAACGCCGCCGCCGCGACAGTCGTTGGTGCTGTCACGGTCACCGACCCGGATGCGGGCGACACGCACACGCTGACGTTGGTGGACAACGCAGGCGGGCTGTTTGTGTTGGACGGCAGTGACATCGTGGTCGCCGCGGGCGCAATGCTCGACTTCGAGGCCAACGCGTCCCACACGGTGACGGTCCGCGCGACGGATGTCGGCGGATTGAGCGTCGGCCAGGACATCGCCATCGCGGTCAATAATCTGCTTGAGACTTTCCAAGGAGATGAGGGTGACAACGATTTCCGCACGGGTGTCGGGGGCGATAGCATTTTACTCGCTGGTGGACGTGATGTTGTGCGAGGGCCTCTTGAGAACTTCTTCGATGACGTCATCGAAGGTTTCGGTCTCGACGACTCATTGGTGTTCGAGGGCACAGAGATCGCTCGCAGCGCAATCGACGTGACCTTCGGCTCCGCGATCTTGGCCGTCGATACTGATGGCGATGGCAACTCGAACGGACAGTTCACGCTCGAGGGCGATTTCAGTGCTGGCGACTTCATGGCAGTCGGAGACAGTGGCAACACGCTGGTGACGTTCGAGACCTTCCTGCCGGAGGTTCAGGAAAGGCAGGCGGTCGATCCCGACCTCGTGAACGGCATCATCAACCAGAACTTCCTCAAGGGCGACGGGACGACCGAGTTCCAGGTCACGCTGCGCGATCTCGGTTTCGCGGGATACGACAACGTGCTTGGCGTCTACGAGATCGATGCGGGCGGCAACATCGTCGATACGCGCATTCTGTTCGACAACGCTAATGCTGACAAAGCGGCCTCGACTTTGGTCGAAGACGTCGAGGACGGGAACAACCTCGGGTTTTTCATCGTGCAGGATGCGGCTGACTGGGCGGCGACACTCGCTGGGGGCGACACGCTGAGTTTCGTCAATAGCTCCGGTGGTGCCGCGAATATCTCCGATGGAGCCGACATTTCCATCGCGGTGAACGGCGCAGCGGTTGACGAAATGGTTTTCCACAGCTTCGACGAAGACATGAACTCCGATGGCTTACAGCATGCACTGTCCGGTGTGGAAGTTGGTGGTGAGGCGATCATCATTGGCTTTGAAGACCTGACAGGCGGCGGCGACCGAGACTATGAGGATGTCGCGTTCCGGGTCGAGTTGGTGGACGATCTCGCGATTGTCTGACGGTGAAAGTCAGGTCATCCTCTTCGATACGATCACTTGGACTGCGCGGGCGTTGACGAATATTTCGAGGGCCTCGTTTCGCTCGCATTACCGTTCAACCTGCATGGTAACGGTCAAAACCCATACCTTTCTGTTCAAGCCAAAAGCCACGCTTTTGGGCGGCTCCAGATTTCCCGAAGCGGACCGTGGCACAACCGCAGCGAAATGGTGCTTTGTCCGCATCATACCAGTTCGCGACTGGCGCGGCGAAGGTCGGCTGTCGCAAATTTGCGTCTAGGGCCATTTAGCCTTCGGGGGACACATTTCCGAAGCTGGTTTCCGCCACGCTGCTCCGCCGCGCGATTGATGATCGCGCAATTCATGTCAACGCCACGTCAACCTGCATACGCCTGTTTGGCGCGGTTTGGGACGTTGAACGCCGGTCGATGACGGGCGGTGCCGGAATAGAAAATGCGCGAAATCAAAGGCATATCGCATAAGCCATTGCTTTTTCTAAGTTATTGGAATCGCTTAGGTTTCGGCTCATAACCTGAAGGTCGTTGGTTCAAATCCAACTCCCGCAACCATTTTTCCACGATATATCAGATACTTAAAACCCGAGTGTTTCACTTGTGTAAGAGCCTCCCCAATTCTGGTCAACACCTGGTCAAGATTTGGCGAGTCCCCCCGAGCCGACAGGCCAGACGCCTCGCCCCGCGCCTTCCATATTCGTCGCGTGGCACAGCATGAATTTGCGGCGGGTCGTGTCACGACGCTGAGTTTTAAAATAGTTCTTTCTGCGCGTGAACGAAGCCGCTCGCGCAGCGGTCGCCAAAGCGATCTCTCAGGCAGGGCGCAGCGCCCGACTATAGCCAGCCCTTTTGAGACACTCATGCGGGGCGCTGCGTCGCGATTGTCATGGTTGTCACCATTTCCCTCTGCTTGGCCGATCATAGTTGAAAAACGCTCACTGCCGACGCTCAGGTGCCGTCGCGCAATTGCAAATTAGCAGTAGGGCTGTGACTTGCTGAACGACCAGACAAGTCTGAGCGAACCGGGCACAGCCAATCAATAGCGAGTGACGGGATCCGTCGCTTTTGAACGGCTGGTTCTACCTTCTGTTTTCCGCGATCGTTCAAGTTCGGCGAGGGTGCTGTCGAGTTCTGTCCGGTCGGTGGTCCCGGCAAAATTCTCCTGCGTTCCCATGCAATCCGAGAAGTACACGAAGCGCTCGCGCGCCACATCGAGCAAGCGGTCAAGTTCGCCCAGCGGATCGGCATGGTCATCAACCCTGAGGTCAAGCGCTGCGTAGTCCTGACCTTGGTGCACTCGCAACGCTGCTGCCTGCCGGCCGCGCCTGTCGCCACCCGCTGCCTCGCCCGCGCGCAGGGCGGCGAGCATCCGGTCCGGCATCGGGAGGTTCGCCGCCGAGAGATAGGCGTCGAGGCTCGCAGCGACGACGTCGGGGCCGGCCAGCATGTTGCCGGCCACGGACACGCCGCGAGCGCTGACATGGCCCGCCCAGTCCATGCAGGCCTCGCCGGTATGCGCGGCGATCTCTCCGTGCCCGTCGACCAGATGGCATTGGCGTTGTGCTTGGCCCGCGTCCAGCGCGACCAAGTCGGCGATCACGTCCGGTGCAGAGGCCCCAGCCTGTAACCTGGCGACCCCCTCGATTCCCCACATCGGGTTTACGAATGCCTGCGTTGCGACCGCCACGTCCCGGCGAACATACGGCACCGTCGCGCCCACGGCAAAGAAACGGCTGGCAACTGCGATGGCAAGGGTACCGTCTTCGGGATCATGCGCCACTACAGAATAAGTCATGCTGGGCCTCCATTCCGTTTGAGGGGTCGAAAAACTTCTGGTCCCGCAGCTTGGTAAAGCAAAGGTGCCCAGCGTAGCAACACCCGCGCGAGATGATCGGTCATCGTCTGCTCAGCCAACACGGGGTCCCCGGTTAGAAGGGTATCCAGCAGCGTGCGATGTTCGGCCCCTAACCCGGATTCCTGAAAGAAGTCGCGCGGCACTTCCAGGCCTCCGAGCGTAAAGCGATGCATGTGAATGGCGCAGCGCTGAACCATTGGACACAGAAGTTCCATCCCGGCCGCCCGGGCCAGTTCCGCGTGAAAAGACCGATCGAGCATGCTGCACCGGTCAAGATCCCCTTCAGCATGTGCCGCATCCATGTCAGAGATCAGAGCCTCCAGCGCCGGTCTGCCGTCCCCAGCTCCCTGCTCAGCCAGAATGGCCGCCACCGTCCGCTCTATTGAAAGGCGGACCCGCACCATTTCGGCGGCGGCGCGCAAGGTGGTCTCAGTAACGACTGTGCCGCGGTAGCTGCGCCGTTCCACCAGCCCCTGCTCGGCCAGAAGCAAAAGTGCCTCGCGCACCGTGCCCTGGCTGCACCCAAGTTCGTGGGCCAGAGCCTGTTCTACCAGCTGCATGCCCGGCTCGTATACCCGAAAGAGGATCGCCCGGCGCAGCGTGTCGCGGGCTTGGACGGCTTTCAGGCCGCCTATTATACCGGCAGTGTTGCGCGGCATCATCGACGATGGGATCGGCGGTGTTGACAACGTGAAATCACCCTTGAATAATCAATATTGATAATTGCCCACCGGTGCGTGGTTCTGCAAGAGGCGAATGAAGGATGCGGTCATCGTGACGTTGCTGAAAGTCGAACATCTCGCCGTCGACCTGGTCCGAGACGGGCAGTGCTATGGGCTGGTTCGAGATGTTAGCCTCGAAGTTCCCGCTGGTGGCACCCTAGCGGTGGTTGGTGAATCGGGGTCGGGCAAGTCGCTGACCGCGCTAGCGGTCATGGGTCTGTTGCCGTCAGAGCTGTCCATTAGTAGTGGCAAGATAACCTTCGACGGACGCGAACTGCCTGATCTTTCTGCGCGCCAGCTGCGCGAGTTGCGCGGAGGCGACATCGCAATGATCTTCCAGGAGCCGATGACATCGCTCAACCCGGTTCTTACTGTCGGTCGCCAGCTAACGGAAGGAATGCGCCTCAAGCTGGGTCTCAGTCGCGCTCAAGCTCGAGCAAGGGCGATCGACTTATTGGCCGAGGTCGGCATCGCCGAGCCCGAGCGCCGGCTGAAGGAATATCCGCACCAGTTCTCCGGCGGCATGCGCCAGCGCGTCATGATCGCCATTGCTATGTCCTGCAATCCAAAGCTGATCCTCGCGGACGAACCGACGACGGCGCTCGATGTCACGATTCAGGCGCAGATCCTCACGCTGCTGTCGCGCCTGTGCAAGGACCACGATGTCGGTCTGGTCCTGATCACTCATAACCTCGGCATCGTCGCCCGCCATGCCGACCGCGTGTCAGTAATGTATGGTGGCCGGGTCGTGGAGGAAGGCTTGGCACGCGCCGCGTTCGCGGCCCCTGCACATCCTTATACGGTCGGCCTGCTGAATTCAGTGCCGCGCCTCGACCTGCCGCGCGACCGCGCGTTAACGCCGATCGACGGTCAGCCGCCTGACCCGATGGAGGTAGTGCACGGTTGCCGCTTCCATCCTCGCTGCACCCGGGCGACGGAGAAGTGTGCGCAGGAGGTCCCACCGCTCACGCCGAACACGAATACCGCCGTGGCCTGCTGGCATCCGGTCGCCCCGACGGTCGCGGCGCAATGACCGACGAGCCGCTCCTCGAGGTCAACGGCCTTCATGTGCGCTTTCCGCTCCGCTCGGGGCTCATGCAGCGCGTGACGGGTGCCGTGCATGCGGTCAGCGGCGTCGATTTCGCGATTCCGCGCGGCGAGGCGTACGGGTTGGTAGGCGAATCCGGCTGCGGCAAGACGACGGTGGCGCGCGCGGTCCTGCAACTCACCCGACCGAGCGCGGGCACTATTCGGTTCGACGGAGAAGATCTAACCGCGATGAGCCCGGCCCAGCTCAAGCCCTTTCGACGACGCGTCCAGGCGATTTTTCAAGACCCGTTCTCGTCGCTCAATCCGCGCATGACTGCCGGCGACATCCTGGCCGAGCCGATCCGCGTGCATCGGCTGGTGCCGCCGCGCGAGATAGCCGAGCGGGTCGGGCATCTGCTGGACCTTTGCGGGCTGCCGCGGCGCTTCGTCGAACTGTACCCGCACGAGATGTCCGGCGGGCAGCGTCAGCGTGTCGGCATTGCCCGTGCGCTGGCGATGGAACCCGATCTCATCGTCTGCGACGAGGCGGTGTCGGCTCTCGACGTTTCGGTCCAGGCCCAGATCATCAACCTACTGGCGGATCTGCGTCGCGAACTTGGGCTGACATACCTGTTCATCGGTCACGACCTGTCCGTGGTGCGCCATCTCTGCGATCAGGTCGCGGTGATGTATCTGGGCCGGATCATGGAACGCGCAGATTCAGAGCCGCTCTTCGCGACGCCGGCGCATCCCTATACCCGTGCATTGCTGGACGCGGTCCCCGATCCCGATCCGGAACACGAGGCCGGACGCGAGGTCGAACCGTTGCAGGGCGAGGTGCCGAGCCCTTCGGCACCGCCGCCGGGCTGTGTCTTCCATCCGCGCTGTCCTGTTGCCATCAACCGGTGCAAACAGGAGGAACCCGCTCTCGCCCCCGTCGGGCCTGAGCGGAAAGCGGCCTGCTGGCTCGCCGAGCCGAAACCCCGACGGGACACGTCAATAAAGAAACAGGAGGTAATTCAATGAACGATGACAAGAAAAAACGGCTGAGGGCCGAATGGACCGCAGCGCATGATTTCGATCCGCGCGATCCGATGCTGGGCCTCGACCGGCAGGAACTTTGTGGTCCGCGCATGTCGCGCCGGGCCACGCTGCGGCTTCTCGCAGCCTCGGGAGCCCTGACTGCCGCGCATCTGATGCCTGGGCCGGTCGGACGCGCCATGGCACAGGGCACGCCGGGCGGTACGCTGACCTGTGGCTGGGCCGGCGTTGGCGAGATCACAACGCTCGACCCCGCGCAGATCGGGCAGGTTCTGCAGTTCCAGGTCACGTCGAACGTGCTTTCGGGGCTGATGCACATAAACGCCGACCTGATCGCTGAAGGCGACCTTGCCGAAAGCTGGGAAGTCTCGGAAGACGGGTTGATCTATACGTTCAAGCTGCGCAAGGGCGTCACCTTTCACAACGGCGACCCCTTCGACGCGGACGACGTGCTTTTCACCTACGAGCGCTCCTCGAACCCGGAAAAGTCGATCCATTCGGGCGTGCTGGCCAATGTCGCGTCGCTGGAGAAGCTCAACAGCCACGAGGTACGCTTCACCCTCAAGCAGCCGCAGGCAAGCTTCCTGACCAAGACGCTGGAACGTGCGTCGGGCCGCGCCATGACCATCGTGTCGCGTGGCGCGCTCGAAGAGATGGGCGTCAGCCAGTACGGCCTGACCCCGGTCGGAACCGGCCCCTTCCGCATTACCGAGCACCAGCTCGGCCAGGGCGTCGTGATGGAGAAGTTCGAGAACTTCTACGACCCCGAGCGGCCCAAGCTCGACAAGGTGATCATCAAGCCGGTGGACGGCGCCGAACCGCTTGCCGCCGCGATCGAGGCCGGCGACATCCAGTTCATCGGCGGCAACCCGATCGCCGCGCAACTGGTCGACCGGTTCAAGCAGAATCCCGATCTGGTCACCGACGTGAAGCCGGGGCCGGGCTTCCAGTCCCTGTGGATGAACCCATGGGTCGAGCCGATGCGCGTCGAGAATTTCGACAAGCCGATCGAGGAACTCAGGCAGGAAAAGGGTTTTCAGGTCCGACTCGCCATCGCCAAGGCGTTGAACCGCGATCTTTACGTGCAGCAGGCGCGCTTCGGCTACTCCTATCCCGCGCACGGCACGGTCAATCCGGCCATGGGCTTCTATTTTGAGGACGACCTGTCCGAGACGTCCGAGCAGGCGTTTGACGCGGCCGGGGCACAGGAACTGCTGGCCGAAGCGGGCTATCCGGGCGGTGAAGGGTTTCCGGAACTGGAACTCATGGTCCGCCCCTCGGAAAAGCGGGACGGTCTGGTGATCGCCAACATCCTCAATCAGGTCCTCGGCATCACCGTGAAGCCCGTGACCACCGAGTTCTCGGTGCAGATCGAGCGTTTCACGGCGATGGACTTTCAGCTTCGCCTCGGCGGGTCGGGCGGCGACTACGACCCCGACGATGCGTTGGTGGACTGGATGATGACCGATTCGAAGTTCAACGGTCGTACCCGCGACACGGACGAGATGCCCTTCGGCTACTTCTCCGAGGCCGAGGTGGACAGACTGTCCGTCGAACAGTCGACGACTGCCGACCCCGACGCGCGGCGCGACCTCGTGCAGAAAGCCAACAAGATCACGTCAGATAAGGTGGCCTGTGGCTTTCTCTATCACCCCGTCGACGTGCAGGTGCGGCACAAATCGGTCAACTTCCCGGCCGAAAGCCGCATTCCGGGTCTCAATGACCTCGACCGCGTCACGCTTTCGTGATGCCAGAGCGGAGCTGAGAAACCAGTGAGCGGATATCTTCTCAGGCGACTGATCGGCACGGTCCTCGTGATGTGGGCCGTGGCGACGCTCGTGTTCTTCATGCTCCGCCTCGTGCCCGGCGACCCGGTCGCGGCGATGCTGGCGGATGCCGGCAGTGCCGAGGCCGAGGCCGCCCTGCGTTCCAAGTTCGGTTTCGATGAACCGGTCTTCATGCAGTACCTCTACTGGCTCGGGAACATGTTCCAGGGCGATTTCGGGAACTCGCTCTATGGAAACAACCAGCCCGTCAGGACGATCCTCGCCGAGGCGCTGCCGCGTACCCTGTCGCTTGCCGGGATCGCCTTCGTGATCGCCATCGTCATCGCGGTTCCGGCGGGCATCCTGTCGGCGACGCGGCGCAACACGGCGGTGGACACAGGCGTGTCTTTTGTTGCCTTCCTGGGGCTCTCCATGCCGGATTTCTGGTTGGCGATCATGCTTATCATCGTCTTCGCGGCAAACCTGCAATGGCTGCCAGCCATCGGCTACGTCCCGCTATCAGAAGGGTTCTGGCCGTGGCTGGAGCACCTGATCCTGCCGGCGATCGCGGTAGGCACGGCGTTCTCGGCGATCATCGCCCGGATGATCAGGTCCTCGCTGCTGGAGGTTCTGAAAGCCGACTACATGCGCACCGCGGCCGCCAAGGGACTGACCCCTCGCATGATCATGTGGTCTCACGCCCTGCCCAACGCGATGATCCCGGTCATAACAGTGGTGGGCATCGCCTTCGCCTTGTTGATCTCCGGCGCGGTGGTTGTGGAAAATGTGTTCTCGATTAAGGGGT
>Ga0307945_1003252_pt1:0-7500 | contig 13155 bp, 16 predicted proteins | sample OrgLakmetagen228_FD_201818 | JGI IMG/M metagenome (GOLD analysis project Ga0307945, IMG submission 201818) | Saline water microbial communities from Organic Lake, Antarctica - #228 | ecosystem: Environmental > Aquatic > Non-marine Saline and Alkaline > Saline | place: Antarctica: Organic...
CAACAACTGCAACTATGTGCGTCTCCCCCCCTTTTTCGTGTGTTTGGCGTCTCCTTCCATCCTCCTGGTTTTCTTCTGCGTCTTCTGTCCTGCGCTCCCTCACCTCTGTACTCTACTTGGGTTTTTTCTTTTTCCTGGTTTCCTTTCTTTGGTTCTGGGTCTCCTTGAGCAGCTTCCTTTTGCTTTCTCCTCTGCTTGAGCCCTCTCTCCTCTTTTCTTTTTTATTGTCTGTCAGGTCCCTGCTGGGGGCCGTAGCTGTAACACCACCCCAAAAAAAAAAAAGCATGCGGTATGGTTTAAGCACTCAACAAGCCTAACTTGGCTTGCCCCCTCTGCCCTCAACTAGACAGTGCCCTGCATATTGTACATTCTGCATGCCAACACACGCAAATAAGAAATATGGTCACTGAGAGACCAACTTAGCATGCAGTATGATTTTCATAGCCATCAGCAAGACAGGCTCCCTAGGATCCTGCTTTGTCTGCATGGATTTAGGTAGCAGCGAACGGCTGGCTGTGCAAAATCTTCAGTTTCTTGATACAGCTGAAACTAGTAGGATTATACCAAAGTGGCTCTTTCCACCCCGCTTCTCAGACAAAAATAGGTTCACCTCCAGCCGTCCGGATGCTGTACTGGTTGCTCCCATCTCCGCGAAAACTAAAAAGCAACAGACTAGCCATGAAGGAGGATGGGTTCTTAGAAGTGGCAGGGGGCAATTGAGGGAGACCAGGAGCACCTCAACAGCACCGCCAGCCACTAGCAGATCCACCTTCCCCTGACAGCATCGACCCAAAGATCTCAGCGTTCTTCAACGTGACATTCACCTCATCGAGATCAAGTACTGTGAGGACACTAGACTGCAGAACTAGCTGAGCGCCGCGCAGGAACAACACAAAGGCCTCTGCTCCATCCTCCAAGGAGCAGCCGCTACCCCGGTCCCACACCATCCTTTTGGGAGTGGGTGGCACTATCTACAACAATGACACGATGGAGCCTCTTAAGCAGCTGGTTCAGAGGCATATATAGTGATGTAACCTTACCTTACCTTACCTTAAGCAGCTGGGTCTTGATTCTCAAAGAGTTAAGAAACTTGCTTCCAAGCTTCATGTTCATTCTGTCAATTACGCTGCCAAACTTGTCCATACCAGACGTGCCTTTTCCGGCACTATTATTAACTCTCATTAAGAGACGGTTTCAGTTCAAGCCTGCAACCCTCCTGATCCCCATTGATCTTGATCTTTTTCTTTTGGTGAAGGAGTTGTACGGTACCCAGTACCAAAGTGGCTCCTTTTCCTTAATTAATGTGGGGAGTGGCTTTTCACTGCCTGCATTATTTTTCCTTGCAGGGAATTATATACCGATGTTCGGTTTGAAGAAGCAACATATTGCAAACGCTCCTACTGAAAACATACTTGCAGCATCTAGCTCAACTGCCCTCGCTGGCGGATATAGCTGTGTAACCCCTTACCCTTACCTTACCCTTGGCACAAGGCGCGCAGTTTGGCTAGACAGAACGATATTCCCTGCTAAAGCCGTTTTTAAACAGCTATATTCTGATGTTTTTGACTTAGTCCCTCCGGAGCTACTGAGGTCCCAAGTCCGTATCTCATCCTTCAGCACCAGCGCAGGATACAGGCAACGGGCAGAGCACCTAGAGCTTGTGTGAACACGGCCAGGTAACTGCTGGTACATGAGGAGGCGTGGAGCTGTAAAGCCGTACAGGTACAAGGTACAAAAGGAGGAGGTACATGGTACAAGGTACGGGGAGGAACCTTAAGGGTGTCAGATTGAAATAGGGACTGGAGAGCCTGCGTGCATACGTCAAGCCCTGTTTTGAGTTCGCACACTGAGTACAATCACACTAAAAGGAAGAGAGTGTTTGTGAATGTCCTTGGCATCCCAATAACACCCACTACGCGTAAACAGTACAGCGTCTGGACAAAGTGGGACCATCATCAGTAGGGAGACACTCAAAGGATTGAGCAGACTAACAGATGACCAGCATGCAAACCATGTGGGAAGGAGCTGCATTTAGCAGCAAAACGCAGCCCATAACTCCACCCTGCAGCAGGTAGGCGCCACAAAGGAAAGGCTTCTATAACCGCAGCAGGCCGGCGGCAGCTTCCCTTGCATCTCCCACAGGAACACGCGCGTCCCACACACTGCTTTGCTGCATGGCCCCTCAAAAGCATCCCTCAGAGCTTCTATTTGGGGTTTTTGCACAGCTCGCATTGGAGACGTCGGCCTTCCCAGTCACGGCCATGCATGTGCCTTATGGCCTGCAGGAGAGTAGGTGGGTGTGCATTTGCACGTGAACGAATGACAGTGCACACACATTAATGGTCAGATCCCTTTCCATTCTATTGATTGGGTGCCTGCCAGTGCAGTGGGCTTACAATGGTCGAGAATGGTGATTGCAATGAAGGAAAGGGGCGGTCAAAATTGAAAGGACAAAGGAATGGTGAGCATTTTTCTTTTCTCTGCTGTTTTTCACCCCTTCAGTTGTTTGTGTGTTCAACTGGAAGGGGAGCAGTTATGACTGTGAAAGCTGCTGGAAATTGTCACAATAGGCAGCGGAGGGAAGACAGTAGAAAGCCTGAGGGGGTGCTGCTGCGCACACCCCCTACACCAAACCTCCTCTACCCAGAATATCAGCGGACACATAATGCACTCCACAGTTGCTCACCCTCTGCACGTCTTCAGGGTCATCCATGGCAATAAAGCCAAATCCTTTGGACTTGCCCATGGCATCGCGGACAATACGGACCTATACAGATGAACAACACGGAGATGAAAGCTGAACATCATGTGTGCATGCATCATGCAGCTCATGCAATTTATGTGTGTTTGTGCATCAGCATTGGAACGGCAGGAACATGAAATGATTGTGCTCTAGCAACAGTAGTGACGTGCTCAAAGCAAAAAACGTACAAAGAAGAGCACGCAGCCACGGTTCTTTGCCTCGTGTCAAGGTCAGCCTCACATCCTAATTTCCACTTCAAACTCAGAATTGGTCGGGGCTTGCAAAGCTGCCACCTTTCTGGACCTTGCAAAACCAGCATTAGCCTGCAACAATGTTGCCGACGAACAAAGGGCCTTACCTCTGTTACATTCCCATACTTGCGAAACTGCCTCTCGACTTCCCTCTCAGAACTCCTGTGGGGCGACCAAGAGGTGCGGTCACAAAGCTGCTCAGGGTGGGATGTGACAAGTAGAGATGAGCCTTGACATCTACTCTCTCCATTTGCATTGAAGATAGAAAGGGCAACCGACCCAAGAAGAGGGCAATTCAATACAAAGCAGGTAAGCGTTCCCCGGCTGCTTCCTAGCAAATGACTTACAGGAAGTTGAAGCCTGCAACAAATAGCTGTAGGCCGTACTTTGGGGGCTCCCGACGGACGGGGGGCAGACCGTACATTGCTCCGCCTGTGGGTGACCTGTGAGGCGTCAAGCATAAGAAAGTACTGAGTGGACGACATTAAGGGTTCACACTAACTATTAATTATCAATACAACCCTACTACACCGACATGCGTTCACAGCATGTTCCAATTTGATTCGTATGTGCCGACAGCCAGAGTCTTGCAACACCTATTACAATGCTCAGGGGTGTCTGCATAATGCAAAATCAACTGTACTCCCTGTTCAGAATGTTAAGTGCCGTCTTTACTCAAGGATTATCCAAAGGGATCAGTTGTTGTAAATGGCCCTGTAGTTGCTTGGCTCTGCTTGTGGGCTAAAATCAATTGTGGGCTAAAATTGTGGGCTAAAATCAAGGCAACAGCAGAGTCCTCGTTTTTAAATCACACAGTGGTAATTAAATGTGCAATGGGCAATAAGGCAGCCTTCCTCATTCTCGCCCTCACACTACATTTTAACGCTTAAACATTCTTGTCCTTGCCAAAATGTGTGCAAACTTGCAACCCTGGCCCTCCAATAAAACTAGGCGGTAAATACACCACCTGAAGCAGTAGGCATTCTATTTTTTGTTTATAAGTTAATAAAGCTGTGTCACCAGCGATTGCGTGCCTGACTGCTACTTACACACCTGTCACGTCGCCCACGTGGTGGAGGGCTGTATGACCGCCTTGAGCGGCGAGGGGGGCTGTCAGAAGGTACACGGCGTCTGGGAGGGGGAGAGGGGGAGCGTCGAGAGGAGCGGCGTGGGGGACTGTCTGAGGGTGAGCGGCGGCGGGAGGACCGGCGTGGGGGACTGGCTGAGACTCTATCCCTGAAAATTTTGACCCATGGCAGCAGGTAAAGAAGAAGGCTGATCAATTGAGCGGAAGGGGAAGAGGAGCGGACAATTGTGTGGATGCTTTGCCCTCTTTGGGTTTTAATCTTAGGCACCAAGTACCAAGGAGGGAGGGTATGTGGTTTTTATCTTGCCTGTGGAAGGACCAGCAATCAGCAATGGATCGCTTACCTGCTGTCGCTTCTAGCTGGAGATCGGGATCTTGACCTAACCTGAAGTTGGAAGAATGAGCACAAATGTGTCGCAAGAAAGTTGGCAGCATGCAAAACACTGGTTAAAAGATTGTGTACGTATGTGTTTGTGTGTATGTGTGTGCACGCTTGCACATTTTTGTGATTTCGTCCATATGTTGCGAACAGTTTTTGATGTAAATGCATATTGCATGTATGTCAGGTGTGCGTGTGTACGTGTGTGTGTACGTGTGTGCGTGTGTGTGTGTGTGTTTGTGTACAATGAGTGTTTCGTTTTGTGTGCATGTGCTTTTTGTGTGTACATCATCAGGGCAATTGCGCATACTGTCTATTGCTGCTGCTGCTGCTGCTGCTGCTGTGTGTGTGTGTGTCTGTGTGTGCGTGTTGTGTGTGTGTGTGTGTGTGTGTGTGTGTATGTGCGCGTGAGTGTTTGCGTGTGCGCGCGTGCATGCATGCGTGTGTGTGCATGCGTGTGAGTGCCTGTGTACCTGTTTCTGTGTGCGTGTGTCTGTTTGTGTGTGTATTTGCCATAGACTGCATGTGTGTGTATGTGTGCGCGAAGTGGTGAACAGCTTACCGGGGATTCTGTCATGGTGATTCAAAACGACCGGAAATATTCTATTCTATTAATATAAAAATGTTCAACAATTGGGCCCCGGTGGGTTGGTTTCGGCTATATTTTTACCCCACAATTTTATCTGCATGAATGATCTCCTTGGGGTCTGACCGCCAAGGGGAGGCGTTCATATCATTCGCCAAGGGGGGCGTTCATATGATTCGCCAATTTAACATCCAGAGACGAGCGTTGTGGTGCAACCGCGACAAGAAATGGCCGTTTACCGGGGCCTTTTAAAAAGAAACAGAGAGGGGATATCGCAGCATAGACAAAAGTTTTGACGATATTGAGGAAGGAAAACAGACTGCGACAAGAGCCGCCACGTCTAAGACATCTGCTTAGAATTCACGTTGATTGCTGCAGATAATCCTAGCAATATCCAGAGCCTAGGAGCGGGTCCAAGATCCAGTCGTGCAGGGCGTGTGTGAACATTGAAACAAGCCCGATGAAGCGCACGCTGACAGGGTTTGTGATTTGCTTGGTCACAGCAGTTGTCCGAGGGTGTTTGGTCTTTACGTACGGCACCACGCGATGAGTGACAAATAACATGATGATGGCCTTGATCCTGCAGCCAAGGTTTTACAATATTCTAGCCAATGGTTGCAACATTTTTCAAATCGAGCCAACAAGAGGGGTCAAGAAAACAGATAACGGCACGCAAAGACTTGAACACAAATTGCAGCAACCCCTTACATCTTAAGGAAGGGAGGCAATGGGCAACATTGCAAGTCTACCAAGCTGTGGCCAATTGCGACAAGCTTGAGATCTGTACCAGCACTAAGAGGACCATGCGGCAGCTCTTGCTCTTATTAGCAAAATACTAGTATTTACCTGGAGAAGAATGCCAGCAGCACCAGCAGCGGCACCAACCAAATTGTGCACGACAGAAGGATGCCTGACATCACCCAGGACCCTATACGTTTTCCACGAGGTGAGAGGTCGTAACTAGGTTGGGCATCAAGCCTGGCGCAGTAGGCGGCATCCAGGCAGTGGTACCGTGCACCTGTGTGTTATGTGTTGTGTGTGTGTACGTGTGTGCATATGTTTGTGAATATGTGCATGTGCGTGTGTGCTGAAGGTTCATTTGGACGCAGAGGGTTTGGTCTCAAGAAAAAGGATGTACTCAGGCCTGTTGGACAGCTGTTGCTTCATCCTTTGCAAATGCAGATGCCTACATTTTTCATGCGCACCTTCCCGCAATATACGGATGTAGCGCTGGGACGGCAGAACTTTGAGAGGGTGTCCCAGGCAGCTGGGAACAGCTGTGAGTGTCTCTGCTGTCAGCCATTCGCCGTCATGCAAGCATTTGACTTGTACTACTTGATACCTGCAGTTAGGGCACAAAACAATTTAAGGAGACACAAGGCCAAATTAGTCGGGAAGTACAACCAATAACCAATTATACCCGGGCACACACAAAATTTTGATATCAGCAGCCAGAAATTTCACCGACTTCTTTCAAGGTTCTCTTCACCGTATAATAAAACCCCTTGCTGATTTATGTACACATATATATGCAGTTGCAAACTATTTGGACAGACAGGCTCACCCTGACTTTGGGTTACCCACACCCTCGCTTTGTTGCACTGCTTCCCACTCCTCACGCTTGATCAAATGAGCTACGCCTTGCAAAGGCTCTCCATATATTCCCAGGCACTGCCCTGCAGCAGAAAGGAAGAACAGGGATGGGTATGAGAATGTGCTCATTTGAAACAGCAAGTTCACTGGCGATAGATAAGATCAGGCACAATACGGCACAACTAAATCACCGCAACATGCAGCAATCCAGGCACATTCACACACACACACACACACACACACACACTAGAAACACTGCACGGGTCAACCCATGCAAAACCATAAAGCTGTGTTCCAGATCAAAAAGATTGAATAGGAGCCAAAGTGCTCCTGGCTTGTTTGACGTATCAGCTTGACTGCGTCAGTTAGTATGGATGTTAAAAACCCCTTTCATTCGCAGCACACTCACCCTGTATCACAGAGACCTCTGGCTCGTACTTTGCAAAAACAAAGGCAAAAAGGGAGGTCACGAGCTGAAATGCATGCCCAAATACGGATGACGACAAAGAGGGCTCAGCAGCATACTTGCTGCCATGCTTGTTTGAGGCTGCAGACTGCTGCTCAGGCGAAGAATGAGCTGATGCTCCCATGCTGATGACTGGCTTGTCCTTGGCTTCTGCTGGCTGATCTCTTTTTGCACCCTGAGCTTCCGCTATTATCTTGTTTACACCACCATCGACAAGCCCCTGCTGTTTGGCCTGTCGCTGAGGCCCTGTTACTTTTTGGGCGCAGTCTTGCTGCCGCTGCTGCTGCGTCTCAGACGTCAAAGGCACAATGGTGGCAAACCCTGGCTCGAGGTAGGGGATTCCTTTGTAGTGGAAGCCCAGGGTGAACCTGCAAAGCCAAAGGAATGCGGGAAAA
>Ga0307945_1003253_pt1 | contig 13154 bp, 16 predicted proteins | sample OrgLakmetagen228_FD_201818 | JGI IMG/M metagenome (GOLD analysis project Ga0307945, IMG submission 201818) | Saline water microbial communities from Organic Lake, Antarctica - #228 | ecosystem: Environmental > Aquatic > Non-marine Saline and Alkaline > Saline | place: Antarctica: Organic Lake...
TTAGGGTACCTGACCTTCAAGCGAGCAGCCCTAGTTGCCCTCTACGTGCAAGCAGGTTTGGGAGGGGAGGATGCGATGCAAGCACGTGTGCAGAAGCAGAATTCGCAGCAGGTCACATCTGCTCTGCTGGGAGGAGGAGCAGCTGCAGGGGGTGGTGTCAGGGTCTCAGGCTGCAGTGTTAGACATGAGGCAAGGGAAGCAGGGGACAAAGCGGGTGCGGGAGGAGCAGAAGCAGAAGCTCCAAGAGCGGGAGCGAGAACAGCAGCAGGCAGAGGCAACACAGCAGCAGGAAAAGTTAGCACAGCAGCCGGCAGCAGCAGCACAGCAGCAAGAAGAGGCAGCGCCCACCAGCAACTACGCCCTGCGCGCGCGCTCAACTGGGGCAAAGAAACAAGCTGTAGGGGGAGAGGAGGGGAGTGAGGAGGCGGAATGTGAGGAGGGGAGTGAGGAGGAAAGCGAGGAAAGGAGTGATTGAGGTTATGTGTGCATTGGCATAGTGATAGCGCTGGGGCGTTGGTGTTGTTGAGCATGTGTGTAGTTTTGCACTTGCCATCATACTGCAGCTTGACACCTTTGCCTGAGCATTTAGATTGGTTTGCTCTAGGTAAGCTGATTAATCCATGTGAGGAAATTATTTTTTGAAGACATTAGACAGGCGTTTTTTTGTTGTTGAGACCTGCCATCTTTACATTACACATGAGGGAAATGCTTTTTTATGACATGCAGTTGACGGATTGGCTGTGAGATACCTAAGCTGTCACTTTGGCAGGCGTCATGCATACCTGATATGGCTTTGTGCAGGTTTGATTAGCTGTGTTGCCCCTTGAATGAGGGATCGCAAAATTGCAGTGTTCCATGCTTTGCCAGTGTGCACTCCCATGTCTTGTAAAATACTCAATTTTCTCACATTCACCACTATTTTTGCAACTGCCTTTTAAACATGGAATGTAGGCCTGGCATGCCAAGTCCCACACCCAAATTTTCAAGTGACCGACTTTTTATGCAGGTCAAGAAAAATTTCGCCATAACTTCCTTGAAATTCAACCATTTTGGGAAACTGGCAGCATTTTGGAAAGCTTACACCATGCTTTACCCATAAAAACAAAAATTTTAAATTTTGAGTGGGTGGGTGGGCGGGAATGTGGGAAAAACTGTTTTGGGGCCATGATCTATGTTTGGGACCACCCTGGTCACCCCCTAAGCCAAAATTCCAAAATCATTTTTTGCAGCCCCCCATCTTATATGATTTCCCAGCCACCACCAAAAAATAAAGTCATTCGGTGGAGGTCAGGTCCGGGGGTGAACACCACTACTTGGCGTGTTTTTCACAATCAAGAATTTTTTCTAATTGGATCAGATTGATCAAGCTTTATTCTGTAAAGGGTATAGACACGTGGACAGAAATCGACTGAGGGGTGCTATTGTGAGCAGTCCTCTCCAGATTAAGTTCACTCCATTAAAAAACAGTCCCGAGGTGCCCTTCATACAAACACGAACAGACAATAGTGCACATTATTCACACAAACACACACAGGCATACACATGCTCACACACTTGCAAAGACACGCACCTGGCGAGCTGCTAGCCCGTCCGCTTCCGTGCCCTCCATGTTGGACACCATGGTGTCTGCAACTACGGCACACGCACGGTTATGGGTGCCACTCGGTCGGTCCTCTTTACGGCCATAGCCGTCTTGCCCTGCGCATGAGCAGAGTTGAAACAGACTTAGACTGCGCAAGGGCTCATTTGATCAGAGTCAGGCACGAGTCAAAGGAATGAAATTTGGCAGGGTTGGATGACCTGTCTTAAGGGCGCGAAGAAAGGCACGGTTGCACAAGAGGCGGTTGCACGAGGGACGCTTAAGGGCGCGGACAAAAGCACGGTTGCACAAGAGGCGGTTGCACGAGAGACGCTTAAGGGCGCGAAGAAAGGCACGGTTGCACAAGAGGACACAGTTGTCCCAGTTAAGCCAAGCTCCCAGGAATTCCCCTTGCCTAGAAGAATATTGAACCGGTGTCATGAACTGTTGAGGCGACACTGGCACGATGTCTCATACTGACAAGGAGCTAGGCAACAGATGATCCATGAATTGCTTCAAGATTGTGAACAAGGCTTCAGTTCTGCACCTCAGATCTTCAGGTCAATCCGTCAACAGTACTATTACAAACTTGCACATTTCATGCTGTGCGAGGAGGAGCCACCTCTGCAGCCACAACAGTAGCCTACAGTTGTGTGTATTCAAGTGTATGCGTGCAAGAGTATTGTGTGTGCTTATCTCTATATAAATATGTGTATCTATATGTTTTGAGAGTGCATTTTGGTGTGTGTGTGTGTGTGTGTGCGTGCGTGCGTGTATGTACATAAGCAGGCAGCGCTGCACTGTTTTGCACTGCTGATGCATACAAGGGCATTCTACAAAAGATTGTGTAGAGTAGGCACTGTCCAGCGGAACAGCTTTAAACAATTTTACGCAAGAATGCCCTGTCCAGCAACCTGCAATGCAACCAAATGCGGTGATGCCTGTTCATACCTGCTCACACACATTTTAGCACGAACACACAAAAGTGCACAAGCACATACACACACACACACGTATTTACATATACTACTGCGCATTCGCTGCATTTGTTCAAACGCAACTGAATGAACTGCTGATTGGGGCTTCTTGCCCTGACCTCATGCCAACATCCTCATAAAATAAAAACAGACATTTCCACCTCCAGTACCAATCGCGACTTCCCTCCAGTCTCCTGTCCTTCGATTTTTTTGATTGCTGCCTGCGTTCTCAATCCACTGGTCGACACTCACACAGAGATGGAGCAGGATCCTTTGCGCACAGTCTGACACACTCTTCACACAAACACACACATACACACACACACGTGCGCACACACACATACACACATAAATGCGCTAGTTACTAAAATACACCTTATATATACAACTTAGATTCCTATGCACACAATATGATGCCCTGCTCTCACACATACACAATGCGCACACGTCACCTAGACCCACCGTTATGCACAAAAAATTCCATGCTTTCTCCTGGGTCTAACGGCACCACGGAGGCACTGTACCACCTGCCCATGGCATTGCCGTGGCTGCTCGCGCTCACCATCTGCATTGTGTCCATACCCTGCAATGCACGTGTTCTTGTGTGTGAGTGTGTGTGTATGTGTGTGTGTATGTGTGTGTTTGTGTGTGTGTACATGCTTGTGTGTAAATGTACTTGCATGGTAATGCATGCTGGCATAGACATGCCCATGGCTGCGCAGACTCATTCATCTGCAACCTGCCCATCCGTATACACGCGTGCAAGGAGACCAGCCCGTTGCAAACCTTATCCCTGAACACCAATACAGGTTACAAATTAAAACCCTCACGATAAAGCCATCACCCGTACAAGGTTGCACTGTGTTACTCTGCTGTGCGTTGTACTATGTAACTCTGCTGTGTATTGCACTGTGGTACTCTGCTGTGCGTTGTACTATGTAACTCTGCTGTGTGTTGCACTGTGGTACTCTGCTGTGTGTTGCACTGTGTTACTCTGCTGTGTGTTGTACTATGTTACTCTGCTGTGTGTTGTACTGTGTTACTCTGCTGTGTGTTGTACTGTGTAACTCTGCTGTGTGTTGCACTGTGGTACTCTGCTGTGTTGCACTGTGGTTCTCTGTTGGGCCTCAATGCGTGGACAATCAACCCTCCATACATACGCACGCACACATGCACACAAGCCCCCACGCACAATAACACACATCCACCAGGCATAGACACTCACACATAAATGCACTTATATACACCCATTTGCTCACACACTAACTCACGAGCATACACGAACACACACACGCACCTTTGAACGCTCTCCGTTCGGCCCTACTCTCCTGTACTCCAGCACCGCCTCATCCCAGCCAGTGCAGTAAAAGATGCGAAACATGGCAGGCTCCACCGCCCAGCCCTACAGACGTGAATGCACAGTTTTATACATTTTTTTTCTGACGATCGTTTCCAAAATCTGTCACGACATCTTACAAAAATCCGTGTCCCCAGGTATTTACAGACGTCATTGAGAGGTACTGTCTAGAGGCGCCTTTAAGAAGGCAGGACACGTACCATCAATCCTTTTTAGTCTAGGGTTCATTCGGTAAGGGCAGCACCCTTAAATGCCAAACACAAAAGCCACGTCTCAGCTCCAAGGGGAAGCTAGATCAATGACACATAGAGGCAAATTCAAAACGAGCGACACACCGCGCTAGTATGCATATGTTCTGATGTGACAAGCAGCACAGCGAAAGAACAGAGCTTTTCTCCGCCCCTCGCTACCAACAAAGTCACATTTTGCTAACCCCCCCTTGCACGCACGCACACACACACACACACACCACTTACCACGTTCACTACCCCTCGGCCTGGCGCAATACCGCACTCCTCCTCAGGGTTGTGGGTGATGCGGGAGTCCAGGACGTACTGAAGGGAGAAGGGGGAAATTGGAAAGGGACAGAAAGAATTAAGTAGAATAACAGAAAAAATAAGGACAAAAAAAGGAAGCAGGGAAGAGTAAGCTAAGACTAGGACAGAAAAAGCATAGAGATGTGACTCATAAGCACTTGGGCATATGCAGGCCTTTTTGACTTTTGAGGTATTATTAGAGGGGCTTGTTGGATTTGTGGGTAATGCAGAAGTGCAGGGGACGCTGTGGATAAGGGAGCATAGTAAGCATCACATGCTGATACTGGAGCAACAACAAAGGTTTCAATATTGGCAAACAGAAGCCTTTAGCCGTTTTGGGCAGCACGGTTTTCTGTTTCAGTAAGAGCTATTGATGAGTGAGACAGAATACCGTGCGGAGTGTAAGAGCGTGGAAAATTATCTGCTAGAAATGCAAGCAAGCCTTTCAAGTTGTGAGCTTATGCTGGGATGGAGAAGATGAATTATTGATGGTATCAATGTATCACCATATTCCACCCCTGGCAAACCGCATTCAAACGCATTACGAGTTACGAGCCCTGTGTGAGGGCACGAGTGCCCTGCTTGCATATAAGCTCCTAAACAGGCCAGAAAGTCATTGAGCTGAAATGGACAGGGTCTTGAAATGATGAAAGGATGGTGTAGAGGCAGGCTGGTTATTTTGAGTTCCTTACACAAAAGCAACACTGCTTCTGTGTCCTTTTTTGCAAACCCTATTTTGAAAGCAAAGTGTTCACCCAAGGGATGGCAACGAAAGTGGCGTTTAAAACACAAGGCCACGAAAGTAAGCGTTCCATACGCAAGGCCATGAAAGTAAGCGTTCAACACACAAGGCCATCTGTAGCTACCATACTACCACACATCACGCCACAGACATCAAATCATCAACACACGCACACACAATCACGCACACGCACGTATACACACGCACAAATATGCACAAACACGCACGCACAAGCACGTGCAAACACACCTGGAAGCAGTAGCGGTTGGGCGGGAGCTGCACATTTCCCACCCAGCTGCCTGACATGGGATCACGTTTCAGAGGCATGGAGTACTGCACAGGTTGGGGGCAAGTAAAATAAGAATATATTTAGGCCTGCAGGCACATGTACGTGCGCACTATGACGTGCAGAGCTGCACAGGCACACAGGCAGGGGCCCGTGACCACGCGTAGCAAGAAACGCTGATATAGATGCACCCTCTGTCAAGTAAAAGTCAAAAACTTGGTGTGACACAGGCAGGGGGGGCCTGTGCCCACGCTTAGCAAGAAGCGCTGGCATGGATGTACCCATTGTCAAGTAAAAGCCACCGATTTGAAAGTGATAACAAGCTAGCACTCCTTTTAGATGACTGTGAATAGCTGCCATGCCAATGGCATCACTGTAAAAGTGGCTAACAGTGATCAATGCTGCTAGAGCAGCCATTTTCACACCATGGTGCTCGTCCTGGCAGCTGAAGTCAAATTTACAACGCTGCGGCCCTGATCAATTCAGATCCCTCCTATTTCCTAATGCATCAGCCACTTCCACACAACTGTGCTCGTCCTGGCAGATCCAGCCAAGCTTCAGGGTGCTTAAATCCTGTGGCGCTCTAAGCACATGACATCAGCAATCTTGGCCATGGGTGAGCTTGTACGAGCGCTGCTCTACAAATCAAAAGAGCACAGGGCCAGGGCGCTGCTTTCAAATCAAAGAGCAAAGGGCCAGGGCACCACTTGCACGTTGGTGCTTACATTCACGTGCCTGAACTCTAGTAAAGGTTTTTCAGCTGTCAGAACAGGACGGCACTTATGTTGCCCACCTACGCTACTCTATTATGCAGCCTGCCATTTGCCGGTAACATTGTAATAGTAGGCACGTGCATTGTTGTCACACAACACATTATGAGGCAACCTAAATATCGATTGTCAGGGAGCTCATTGCTTGTGCTCAAGCATAGTCATGATACGTAAAACAAAAGCAGGGGCGAACGAGACTCGGTGTTCTTGTTTACCCGCAACCAACAGCCTTGCATAGTCGTTAGCAAGCAACAATAACAGGTTGCGGGCCTGAAGGACCGCACACTCAAGCCGCACACTCACACACCCAAAACACCCAACGCATGGGATAACACACCCTTTTTTTCCTCATGGCTCTGCATCGATAGGGCAACGACCCAAAGGCAAACAAAGGTCCAGTTTACTCACCAACCAACCGTCCCAGTCGCCCACAACAAACGCCCTGCGTGCTTCGGGGGCGTCAATGCTAAAATCAAGCGTAGGGTGTACCACACGGAAGTTGTTCAAGTGACCCTACGCGAAGGTGTGTACATGAGTTTTGAGGTCTTGGTCATTTCAAGATTGATGTGCTATCATACTCGGCTGGGCCAAAGCTTTACAATTCAGCAGATACAAGTACGCTTAATCCTAGCCAACCCTGACTACCAAAAACGTTTTGAGGAGTTTTTAAGCTGCGAATCCATGTACGAGGGCCGCAAATGCATTTCAATTGCACAGAGGCATATAACACACTTTTTTGAACACGCAACACTCAGCGCTTCCTACCTCATTGCTGCTCACACGCGGCTCCTTGACAGACGTCCGCCAGACTCCATCAACCCGATACTTGAACTGCAAATGTGCAATCGAGTATGCATATGCATTTTTGCATACGTGATATTCAAACATGAATATGTATCCCTGCCTTTGGCACACACGTGAGCAGTCTTGATCATGCTAATGAGCGAGAACGATATTTGTTCTAATGTACATTACGTGCATTGAAGGTGCTTGCGAGTGGTCGTGTATGAGCACATAAGTATTCATGCGCAAATGTGGGTGCATGAATGTCTTCTGTACTTTGCGTGTGTATGTGTGTGTTTAGTACATGCTAATTATGTTTGAATTTCTGTATTGCATCCATACTTGCTCGTACACATGTGCGTGTATGTGTGTGTGCATGTGTGTGTGTGTGTGCGAGCGCATGCGTGCATTTTGTGTGTGTGTGTGTGCATGCATGAGTGTGTTGTGTGTGTGCGCATGCGTGCGTTCGTGTGTGTGTGTGTGTGTGTGTGTGTGTGTGTGCGCGCGCGAGCGCATGCGTGCATTTTTGTGTGTGCGTGCATGCATGAGTGTGTTGTGTGTGTGTGCGCATGCGTGCGTTCGTGCGTGTGCGTGTGTGTGTGTGTGTGTGTGTGTGAGAGAGTGTGTGTGTGTGTATGTGTGCGTGTGTGTGCGCGCGTGTGTGTGTGTGTGTGTGTTTGTGTGTGTGTGTGAGAGTGTGAGAGTGTGAGAGTGTGTGTGTGTGTGTGTGTGTGTATAGACTAGTCATTAGTCTGGTCCAGACAGCTACAGAAACATACTTTGTTAGCACTCGCACACGTACGCCCGACTCACACCTGCACACATCCGGGAGGTAGGGATATTATGGCGCGGAGCGGTTGGCCCTCGCCCGCGCAGTGCATGCGCACGGGCTTCTGCCAATCACTCCAGCTACCTGTGTACATGTGAACATTGTGTGTTAAATTCCACGGGGAACAGAAGGACGCGACAGGACTTGCTTGAAGAAGATCGCGGAAAGATATCTTCCAGGAAACCCTTGTTGGTACGAATCGAGAGAGAGGGAAAGAGCGTTACCTTGTGTGAAAACGAATGTGTCCAAAGGCGCACTCTGCATCTTACGTGTGCGCTAGGAAATGACTCATTCATACTATGTTCCACCTCTCAGATGAGGAGTGTTCGCAGGTGGAAACGAGGTCACCAATTTAGCTATCAGATAAATATGCACATGCACAGGCCTCTAAACATGCCCGGGCCTCTGAGCAGTAAAGGCATGCGCGCACACTCGAGAGCGCACCTACAACCTCAGCGTTGGACGCCTCGCCATGCCACACAAAGTGCGTGGGAACAAGGCTGCTAGTAGAGTAGGCAGTAAGTCTCTCTGTCTCATCCTGCTGGCTGCTGCTCTGCTGCTGCTGATAATCTGGAGCTTCGACCGCGCACAGGGGGGGTCGCCTGTGCCTGCAGTTGCCCTTTCTCCGCACGGTCCTTGCGCTGGTACTTGTGGTGCACTGCTGGTGGTGCACTGGAGGGTTGAGGTGTGAGGGTGCGGGGAGGGAAGGTTGGAGAGACGAAAAGGAGGGTGGGGGGGGAAGTTGGATACGACGGTGTGCGAGACACCCCGGTAGATTGCGTCCTAACTGCATAGTTCCATGTAATATATTTTTTGATATACATCCGGACGCTACGAATTTTGCATTGAATTTCGGACAGTTACACGAAATGGCAACAAATGATAGCTTTGTTCCATATAATATATTGCATCATAATTATAACACGAAACCTCTCTCTGAAGAGGGGATTGCGAAATTCCATAGGGCGTCAATCCTGCTCGTTATTTCAGTTTCATATTATAGAACGTAAATTGAGAATGAATGAGAAGCAAAACCTTCTAGGATTGACTCAAATTAAATTGGTGACAATTGTTCCAGTTTATTGAAATTCAGCGCCAGCATGCTACGGAATTTTAGGGGCGAAGACAAGGATCAGGCCGAAAATGGCGGGAGCCAAAAACGCATTGCTGGTGCTGGTAGACCTACCCAGCAGGAAGGCTCATCCTTCGTACAGCAAGCGTCAGCAGTTCTTCTCAAAAACATGGTACACTGCAGGCTACTCGCTTTCAATTGTGGAGCATGTATGTGTGGTTCACAAACAGGCGAAACCCCTCATTCAATTCTCAATGCTTGGTGCAGGCCCTGCAGCGTCGCACGTTTGTGGGGTTTGTGTTCGTGGCTTGCTTGCCACTGCTGCTGGTGGGGCTGCTCTTGATCATCCAGCACATGATAGACGCAGAACTTGACAGCCGTACCTACAGATGTGGTTGCCGCTGCAAGTCGTGCTGTGATGTTGTGCCACGATCTGCAGGTGATCTTGGTCTCGTGGCCGTATTTTTATATTTTGCTATGTTGCAGATCAACTCCTAACTCCTTTTCAATGCAATGGCAGTGGCGTCAAGAACCAGACCCTATAAGCAACAGTTTCCGATCCCTGTCCTGCAGGAAACAGCAGCAACTCGTCTCCGGTGAGCGGCTTTGGGGGCGGCGGTCAGCAACAGGCCAAAAACAGTGACCTTGAGAGGGTGTGCTATGACGCTACACCAGAGCGGCCGTGTTCCCCCGACGCAGAATGCCAGGTGTGCGGCTGTATGTGTGTGTATGTTGTGCTGTATGTTGTGGGCATGTTTGCATATGCATTGGTTAGATGCTGAACAGTGCTGCTTTAATCCACACCCCGTGGCCATTTTCCCAGTAGTCGTTCCTGTAATAGTGATGTTTGCTGGTATTCTTAGACTGTAATTGGAGCCCTGTTACGGTGGGATGCTATATGGCTCAACCCATAACAGCGTTTTTTCCTAACCAAGCCGGAAGTGTTTACACCATGGCATTACTTTACATTTCACTGTACTTTATGGTAAGGAGCCCCTGTTAGCTGCTGGTGTCTACAGGATGCACGGTAATAATGGTGTTTTGTTTTGTTGCTGCATGCGCCTGAATATGCCGCACACACATCAATGTGGACTTTTCTAGCAGCTCTGTAATTTGTGGGCCTTGCTTGCATGCGCTTTGTTCACTCCTAGAAATGGAGTTCTTAAGGGAAAACACGCCTCCTGAGTTGCCGTGAGCAAGTGTGCTTAAACAAAGTAGCCACAGGAACATGAGCACGCATCAAACAGACAGGAGAGACTGTTTCCCCCTTGATCTCAGGAGTATGACGATGACACATGTGGCCCTCAATACAGGTGTGTATCTTGTGCAGGCTCCTTTTAATAACATAAAAAACTTGTAGATAACGTGGTTACACCATGTCATCCCCTGCCCTCTGGCTTATTTCTAGGTCTGCTTAGATACATACTACCTAAATATCATACCTATATCATACCTAAATTGTTATCATACATATATCATACACCTCAGTCATTCACCTATATCATACCTATATATCATACCTAAATATCATTGCATATGTAGTTCTTGCTCCCTGCTAGTTCCTTCCATACCCATTACACACACACGACACATGGCAGATGCCTGACGGACACGGTACATGCATCCCTAAATCGTATATCTTGTCTGTCACGATCACTTTCTAAATCAGCACACCTATCTCCACGTCAATTAGATGCATGATTGGTGTCTATATCTTGTCTTCACTATTTAAATTTGCACTCCTGTCTCCACGTCAAGTAGATGCATGATTGGTGTCTAGCTTCTGCGCAGCAACACCTTCCTCAAAGCATAATGCAGTGCAAGCTGTGCTCGTTCATTAATTTATTTATAAAACCAGCAGACACACAATGTGCATTTCTTGAATCATTATGTTCCGCACGTTGAACTACTTCACTTATTCCTCCACACAACTTTTTACAAGCAAAATATCTTCTTCACAGTTTCTCGCTCTTCAACAATGCCAGCCCTCACACTGCTTCCTCCACGCTTTTGTCTTCTGCAGCTCCTACGAGCAGATCGCTTTCTGCGCTGTTCCCCGCCCTCCAACGTGGCCAGCCCTCCTGCAGTTCCCACTTTCAAAGTACCGCCCCCGTGCTCCTTCCCACCAACAGCAGCCACCTTCCTCTCCTACCACTGATTCAAGCACCCTTGCCAGTCCAGAAAATGGTCGGTGATCAGTGCATTGTATTTTTTTTTCTCCTTTTTTATACTTCCTAGAATGATGTAGCCTTGACGATGTTGCTGCTGTGTAGCATTCAGGCACCTTGCGAGGGTAAAGCAAGCAGGTCCAGACAAGAGGGCACTATCGCAGGCAACAGCAAACAGGCAAACAGTAATTTGGTCAAAACGCACGCAGGTGAAAACAATAGCGCCACCAGTGAAGGTTCTGCTGCTGGTGCTGGAAGGCGGGAGGAGAGTCCAAAAGAATTTGCAGACAGTGGACCTCCTGCCATTTTGCCGTTCACAGGTGAGTTGGGTGAGGGACTACTTCAGGGTTTAGAACTTAGGGTTAGGTTTAGGGTTTAGGGTTTAGGGTTTAGCCCCTCAAACCGTTTGTTTCCTAAAAAAGGAAATCCCCCCCCAGGTTTGGGCGCTTAAGTCAATTTGCAGTTATGTATGAAATCGAGAAAAGAGAAAAGCTGCTGCGGCAGGGGGCGCAGGCAGAGGATATCCACATCAAAAAAGGAAATGTAGTCACTTTAGTACTGGGACGTCCTCCGCCACACAAAAAAACGAATTCAACGGGGATCGGAAAGGTTGCAGGCTTGGCCTGAACCCGGCTTCTGATGAGGGTGGGCAACGGTAGTTCTGGAGTAGAGGGCACGCCTGGTATGAACAAGTTAAGCAGCGTAGGTGTCAGAATGGAGCTTGGAAGCAAGCTTCTTAGCTCCTTGAGAATCAAGCCAAGTCCTTGATTCGCTTGTGTGAGTCATGAGGATGATGTGGAGGGTAATGGAAGCTCCTTGGAGAATGGTGTAGAGATCTTTATGGTGTCTAAATAAAATTCCCTGCGGTTGCAGCATGATGTGCACAAGATGTAAGCTTTAAAGAGCTGATTGGTGCGAAGCCTTGGTATAGTTTCAACTCATCTCAACAGGCAACTGTCAGTTTGGTAGAGGCCAGGGGCCAGAGATGTCGGAATTTCCATTGAAGTCAAATTTCACACCAAGGACCCCAGAACCATGTGCCTGGTTTAAACCTGATGCTCTGGATCTAAACCTCTTTCTCACTGAGCTTATACCAAGTTCACAAGGACTCTGGTAGGGTAATTTCATATTAAAGACTCACAAGGTCACAAGCCTAGAAGCAGTCGCTGCTGTGCTCAATGCTGGTTTTACCAAAAATTTATTATGTACAACGCACATGAGTTAAATGGTGTGCTTACTCGACACACACCACACACAGGCCAGGACCCTGAGATTGCTGCTGCTTTAACATCTGCCCTGCTGCCAAAGGATGCTGGAGTTCTGGGCAGGCGTTTGTTGTCGGTATGCTGTTCATATAGATAAAGGAACTGAAGCGAGAGGGGTAAAGTAGTAATAGTAAGGAATGGAAGATTATTGATATAAATATTGTCACGGTGCTATACCAGAGTGATATCACAGACAAAAAGTAGCCGACCTCGTCTTGGTATTTGAAGGACAAGAAACATATCTGGTCCCGTTTAACATCTCTGCTGCTGAGAACAATAGGGAGAATATTTTACATCATTAGGTTGCAGGCTGGACCTGAAATAATAGTCAAAACTATCTTCTAATCAGACCTGCCAATTGTACTGAGGGATATGATACGGACACGCATCAACCTTATGTCAATCCGATTTCACGAACAAATCCTTTTTCATTTCAAATCTTTTTCTCAGGCCATTCTCTCATCTCCACAATTCCGCTCCGGAGGACTGGGCGGCATCGCGGGGGGTGGGCTTGGGGACCTGGACATCTGTGAGATTGCTGACAGCTCAGAAGTGTCAGCTGCTGATGAGTCTGCAGGTGCAAGAGAAGAACAGCATGCAGCTTGTCAGATCAGCTGTAAAGCGTATGGCACCACAAGAACAATTGATAGTTATTTAGATAATGATATGTACTATCATATGTACATATGTACCTATATATATGAGAGAGATATATAGATATATACATAAGAGAGAGAGTGCATATGTATGTGTGAGCGAGAGAGAGAGAGAGAGAGAGAGAGAGAGAGAG
>Ga0307945_1003256_pt1 | contig 13151 bp, 18 predicted proteins | sample OrgLakmetagen228_FD_201818 | JGI IMG/M metagenome (GOLD analysis project Ga0307945, IMG submission 201818) | Saline water microbial communities from Organic Lake, Antarctica - #228 | ecosystem: Environmental > Aquatic > Non-marine Saline and Alkaline > Saline | place: Antarctica: Organic Lake...
CCCCCCCCCAAACCCTCTCAGAACCGACTCATTTATATACCAATTGATAGCTATCGACATAAGGGTTCCCAGTATGTAATTTATGTTTCATTTGACACGTGACGTCATAACGTTATGATACTTACAGGCTCCTGGTGGCAACATGAAATTATGGACACCAAGCCCCTCACACCAAATCTGCAGCAAAGTGCTCTTGATGAACAAAACCTAACACACACAGCCACACACACAGCCACCCAAACAGCTTCAATTTCTGTCAGGCCAGGGAGTTTTGATACGTAATACACAGATGATCACACACACTCACATATACACAACGCTCTACGAGGCTTATAAGCTGACGTATGACAGGCGCAAACGGTCCTTGTGTACACTCACACCACACGCACCTGCTGAGTATTCTATGAGACCCAGTCTACGAGGCTTAGAAGCTGACGCACAACAGGCACAAACAGTCCTTGTGTACACTCACACCACGCACCTGCTGGGTGTTCTATGAGACCCAGCGGGTCCGGGCGAGACAGGGGGGGAGGTGGAAAGACGGCAGCAGACTTTTGCTGGGTGCTGGAGGGCACGTAGGAGGTGGACACGTGGGTGAGGGTGATGGGGTGGCTGGTGCCGCTAGCAGTGATGGAACCTCGGCCTGAGTGTGGAAGGAGGTGAAACAGACACAAGGGTGTGTGCTTGTGTGTCCTTTGTGTGTCCTTTGTGTGTGTGTGTGTGTGTGTAAGTGTGTGTGTGTGCATGTGTGTGCGTTGCTGCCCTGATTGCTTTATGGACAGGGCGTTCAAGGTTAGTGCTGATGAAGCCTTGTCCTGGACTGGAGTGGAGCGAGGAACAGGAGGCTGAAAGATTATAATGCTGCTGCAAAAACATGCAAGGGCTCGTTGCTGCAGCACTGGGAGCCATCATGGACGCAGATGCTTAATTAGGCACGGAAACAGAGAGTGCAATACGCACTCACTTTGTTCTCCGCCCTAATCAGTATCACAATCACACCCGCAGAGACACACCCAAACACATACTCATCCACACAATCACACACATCAACACCCACACATTCACATTCTCACACACCTACACACCACCAAAGGCATACCCATACACACACAAACAACAACTCTCATACACCCACCACACTCACACTTACACCCACACCCGCACATTAACTCACACACACAAACACACGCACACACACCTGGCACTACCAGCATCCCCCCTGGTCCCCAACTGGCCCTGAAGCTACATGCCATGACTTGGCCACAGTCCGCCAACCCCTGCCTCCCCTCTGCCAAATGCCCCTGTCCTCCATATCCCACCAAAGCACCAGCGGCACCCCCCTCTTCCTGGGTGGCCCTGCTGCTTCCTGCAACCCCGCCCACCACACGTGCGAGCGTGCCTGTGCACAGATGTGTTGTTAGTTGTAAGTAAGCAGCAAGCCGGGCTACCCTGGTCTACAGAGCCCCACACAAGGTACAAAACCTGGGTTGGCCAGGTATGGGGGTGGAGGTACCAGCTCAAAAGGATTATCATGAAAGACAGATGTATGCCATTTATTTGGAGGTTAAGCAAGTCGCACAGCTTTCGCACCACTGGGTTGGCCGGGAATGGGAGGGGTGGGAGTTGAGGGACCAGCTCGGTGGTGAAAAGTGCGAGCGAGGGGGGCAGCAGACCGTCTCCAGCTGTGTGCAGGAGGCCCGGCTGCACCTGCTGGTGTGAGGGTGTGTATATGAATGTGTGAGTGTCCATGTGTGTGCATGTGTGTGATAAGTGTGTGTGTCCATGCGTCCGTGTTGTACGCATACAACTATAGGCACAATAAATGAAGCATCCGAAAGAGGACGCGCACGCTCTGTCTCGCTTGCTTCTTGTGCGCACTTGGCAATTTTGGCTGGCAAGAAAAGATATTGATGTGTGGGCTACTTAATGGTTGTGTTGAACAGGTGGCAGCATGCATTCGCTGCACACGTTCTCACCATACCAGCTGGTTGCACAGAAAGCCATGCGAGCTTCCAGCGTTCACGACCAAACAAAGCGCCACAAAGGAACACTTAAGAAAAGGGTGTGCGAGCGCTACCTGATGAGGTAGAGGGGTACGGAGCAGGGGGCCTAGGAAAGCCACCCCCTCTGCCGCTCACATCCTCCTCTGGTGCTGCGTTGCTGGTATGATTAGGGTTGAACAGGGTAGGCTTGGCACGCTTGTTGGATGGCATGGCCAGCATGAGGCCCTCCTCAGACTGAATGTGGGCACCGAAGCGGCCGCTCCCAAAGCCTCTGCTGTTGCCACCTGGCACACCCACACACAAACACACATATGTTGTGAGAGATGAAGTTAAGTGTGACGGTAACACCCCCGGAGCCACCGGCTTCTGGCTGAGGCCTTCCTCGGACGGAGTGGTGCTCTGTGGACTAGGGGCCACACTGCTGTGTTTGCCAGCTATGATGCAAGGAAGGAGGGAGGGCACTGCAGCAGCTGCCCCCGTGCATAGTTGCGTCTTGGAACATGTAGCGGGAGCGGTACGTGTCTGACAGTCAGAGACTTTGCCCCCCTTAAATACTCGGGGAACAAGCCCAAGACAAAGGGGGATGAGGATGATGTGATGCAAGCATAACTTGTGTGTATGTGTGTTTGGGTGTGTGTGCACATGATGGTAGTTATCAAGACGTAAATAAAGCAAGCTCGCAATGTAAAGACATACCGCTGGTGCCGAAGCTGTCACGCAGGGCAAGCAGGGAGGTTGGGCTGAGGTTGAGGCCTGTGGGAAGGGCATGCTGGAGAGGAGAGCCATTCCCTGTGCGTGTGGATGTGTGTAAGGATGTATGTATGTGTGTGTGCGTGCATGCATGTGTGTGCTTCTGTATGCAGTCACAGCTGAGCATGTGCAGGTGGAGCAGAGGGTAAGAAGGTTGGTAAGGATAAGTGGTTGGCATACCAAAAAGAGCGTGCACAGATGTACACCGACACACATTCACGTACGCGTACACACATACACACACAACCGCACCTGCACGTGCTTGGAAGTTGCGTTGCTGCTGCTCGTCTGCGTGAGGTTGTGCCTCATCGCCTGTGGCGGTGGGTACGTCATGAATAAGAGAGAAGTTGAGCATGGCTTAGTGCATGTCAAGACTTGAAGTAGCGTTGGGTTCCAAAAGTGGCATCACTGACGTACGCCAGAAGTCTCCTTTGGCTCCTGCACCTTCTGGAGGATTCTACGACTGCATCATCACTCATCGCTGGTATAACCAGCCACTGCATACGACTGCATCACCACTCATTGCTCATATAACCAGTCATTGCATACGATTGCATCATCACTCATCGCTCATATAACCAGTCACTGCATACGACTGCATCACCACTCATTGCTCGTATAGCCAGTCACTGCATACGACTGCATCATCACTCATTGCTCATAGAACCCGTAACATTGGCCCCTCCTCACCTACTTTCTCTCACGTACTTTTCCCTGTACGTTGGAGCTCATGATAACCACAAGCAGCCACACGCCCCACGATAACAAAGTCCCTATTGCCACTGCGGAGAAACCCACAAAATGCCGCACTTCTCTACCTTCGTAATGTTGATCCGCATTTTGAACTCCGTCCATACAGAGAAGAGGAACCACAAGAAGCCACGCACGCCCCTCATAATTCTACCCCTTGTACCTTGATCCACGTTCCGCCCCCGTGCCACCACAGAGATCTCCTCGTCCTCGTCATCCATAGCCATCAAACCGGCCAGGCCCATGCTGCGCTGCTGCTGCCTCTCTGCTCCTGAGAGGGGCTGCAGGGCCCGTGAGGCAGGTGTGCCTGTGCAGTGGGGTGTGTATTTGAGCCTGAGTGTGAATGTCAATGCCAGTCGCAGTCACAGTCGCACGGCTGCTGCCGTGCTGCTCCTGAGAGGGGACAAGCACGAGCAATTCATAAACATGTGTATGAGGGTGTGAGGGCGTAGCTTTTTGTATTCGTGCATTAGGCCCATGCCATCCATAGCCACTAAACCGGTCAGGCCCATGCTGCGCTGCTGCTGCCATTTTACTCGAAAGGCAGGCTGCATGGCGTACAACTCACACAAAAGCAGGGATGAGTCATACGGTCATTCGAGACGTTCAAGACGGTAAAATGTGCGTTAAATAAGCAAACGCGTATAATACGATTGTTTTTTAAAGCAATTTTGGGAGTGCCGATTTTTGACCCAAAATGGACCCGATTCACCCCAAAATCACCCAAAATGCTTCTAATTCTTTTCCAATAAACTATATGTTATTGATATATTATGTAATAGCACTGCAAGCTCACTGAAAGGCCGTTTTTTAGGCGAAGATTGCCTGTAAAGGCCAAAAATCGGCAATTTTTGCAACTGTTTAATTTGGGCTTTGTTCAATACGGTAGAATACGCGTTAAATACAATACGGCGTATTATTTGGATACGCCGTATGACACATCCCTGCACACAAGGAATGTGCGCACAACTGTGTTGCGCCGCACTCAGATGCACGGCAGGTTGAGTTTGTAGGGAAAAGAAAGGAGCCACAGCGTAGGCAGCAGAGGCAGGAGACGCAAGCACACACAAGTGCTGTGTAGGATGAGGGCCACATGTACAGGAGCTCAACTCGCAAGCCACGCCCTACCCCACCCACCCACGCAGAGCAGGAAGCCAGAGGCAAATTACGCAGGCACACGGGATTGTAAGCAAGTTCCCTATTCCCTGTGTATGATGACCGCCCAGTCTAGGAATTACATCAGCTTTAATCACTCTCACCTCCAAAGCCAGGCCCTGCCACATTCAGGCCACCTGCAGCGGCTTTTGCTGCGGCAGCAGACGATGCTGTTGCGGCTGCAGCTGCAGCCGCTGCTGCCTCCTCAGCCTCTGCTTCGACCTCAGGCAGCAGACCATACCGGCTGAAGTGCTCGACCTGTTTGTGTGTGTGTGTATGTGTGTCGAGTACAACAGCGTGAGCTTGTTTACGTGAACAAACGACGCCACTTTTTGCCTGTTCAAATAATAGACTCTGCATTTCCTTCGGGAAAGCAGGCGGTGGCAGCTGAGGAATAAGGCACACAGACATGAGGTATAACCAGGGTTGGCCAGAACCGTATATATACACCGTATATGACCGTATGTTTGGTGATTTCCCTGCCAAAAATACCGTATATACACCGTATATATATGGTTCTGGCCAACCTTAGGTATAACACGTAATTACATGCTTGCTACAAACCTAGAAGTTCTGCATTCGTAGCACTGTACGGTACCGTAACGGATGCGAGGTTAAAAAAGACCAATTAATCAACCCCAATGCGACCAATGCAAGGGGGGCAACACAAATAATAAACACAATGCGAGCCTATGCCAGGGCCTTCTGGCCCTCTGAACTGCACCTACAAGTATATGCACGCGCGTGTGCGAGCGTACTTGCGCATGTTTGTGTGTGTGCATGTATGTGTGTGTGCGTGCGCATATGTGTGTGCGTGCGTTGTGTGCTTGCGTGTGTGAACGGTTGTGTACGTACATGCGTGCATGTGTACTTGTGCGTGCATGTGTGTGTGTGCACATGTACGCGTGTATGCGTCTGTGTGTACGTACGTGTGTGTGTGCGTGCGTGTACGTGTGCGTGTGTGCGCGTGCGCATGCGTGTTTTTGTGCGTGCGCGTATGTGTGTATGTGTGTGTGCGTGCGCTTACGTGTGTGCGTTCGTTGTGTACGCGCGTGTGTGTGCATACGGTTGTGTACATATGTGTATGCACGTGTTGTGTACTTGTGCGTATGTGTGTATGTGTGTGTGCGCGCGTATGTGTGTGCGTGCGGGTTTGTGTGCGTGCATGCGCATGTGAAGGGATTGAAGACGCCCTTCCTCTTGGTGTCCTTCCTCCCCAAGAGAGGGCCAGCCTCCCAAGCTGTTTGTCCCCTTGGGGGGCCTTGAGGGGCGGCTTGGGAGGCCTTCCCGGCCTGTCCCAATTCATCCTTAAATTTAACTAACCCCAATGCGAGCTTTGCGAGGCCCTTGTAACTTGGTTATTTTATGTGCTCGCGACACACCGCAAGGGGGTGAAAAACGTTTACGGTACGCAGTAATATAAGTACCGTACGGCACATTGAACTGTGTGGCAAGCAACTTGACTTTTGCTACAAACCTACAAGGTTTTGCGTTTGTAGTACACTAGACTGCGTGGCAAGCAACTTGAAAACCACAGTAAGCTGAGTACCTTAATTTGGCTTGAGCTATGCACACATCGCAGTACTGCATTGCTCAGGCGCTACAAGCCTACCAGCCCCACTCCAATTGCAGATTCGTACAATGGCACAAACTCCTATGATTTGACCAACATTCTGGTCGTACCTCAAAGCGCCACACTCCACCATCAGGCTTGTAGGACACAAACTTGGCGCCCATGCGCACGCACATCTGGCGCAGGGACTTCTCCCACTTCACAAGTTGAGGGCCGTCACGAATCAGCGAGCCTGAGGTGCGGTCAGCCTGTGGGGCACAGACACAACATTCATATCATATTACATTTGAGTCATATGTAAAGAGATTGCAGTGAAAAAGGGAGGATTTAGCAGGCTAGGGTCTGCCCCGTTTTGATCAGCGTTGTTTGGTAGACTTGATTGGCGTTGCAGCCAACCCAATCAATAACGTCACTGCGCCTTTGCTCTTTGTTTTTGTTTCATGATGCACCAGTAGCGGTGGATGAGTTAGGTTCTGCTGACAGCATCATCCAGAACGCAGACCTGTACTTGCATCCTAGAGAGTAGGAAGATACTTTGCAGCATTACCAAGTACGCAAGGGGTAACATGAGCCGCGGGTAAGGCAGGAAGCTTGAAGCAGGGCAAGGCAAATCAATGGATACACGCACACATACGCATGCACATGCTAAGCAATAATTGAAGCAGCAACATTGCAAGCAGAGGCAAATCTACACTGTGTGTGTACAAACAGACGTATGTACACTGAATGTATACAAATAGGCGTATACAAACAGACGTATGTACACTGATGTGAACAAACAGACGTATACAAACAGACGTATGTACACTGAATGTATACAAACAGACGTATTTACACTGAATGTATACAATCAGACGTATTTACACTGAATGTAAACAAACAGACGTATGCAAACAGACGTACGAAGTACAAACCAGGATTGAACACAAGCAAAATGAATAATAAGGCAAGCTCACCTTGTACACTCCGTACAAAGTGATCTCCGCCTCACAGTTCAGGCCTTGGCCCAGAGGAGGCTTGTCGCAGTCCATGTAGCAAAAAACCTCGCCTGCAGGAACACACATACACACATAGACAAGTTAAATGAAATGAGGAACAAACGAAGCAAATTGAACAGAATTTGAAGTGTTGAGCTTGGGCGGCCCTCAAGGCATAACCCCTTACGTTGACATGGCCGGTGAGAAGATACAAGGCATGAAGGCAAGTGGTGAACAGAGACTGACCGTGCGTGTGTGCACGTATCTGTGTATGCGAACGTGTGCATATGTGTTTGTACGTGCATGTATGTGTGGGTTTATTTATGCCTTAACGTGTGTGTGTGTGTGTGCGTGTATGGGTGTGTGTGCATCACCTTGCTGTATGGTCACGATGCTGTCCAGCTGCAGGCCCACCACGTCCACAGGCCTTAGCCAGCGGATGGAACCCAGGCCAGCGCGGGTGATTGTTAAGTTGTGCACCTATGTTTGGGTGTAGACGATGTGTGTGTGTGTGTATGTGTGTTCACGCGTGCGTGCATATGCACGCAGGCGCACGTGTGGACGCTTACATGTGTGCCTGTATACCTGTGCAATTTTGTGCACGTACATTAATATGCGTGAGCAAGTCTGACCAGGAGGTGGCCTCAATGACTAGTGCCCATAGGGTGCCAACCAAAAACAAATCAAACACAGGTCCTCTGCTCTTACGCAACGGCAGTGATGGGCATACACACACTCATGTACACATTATCATGCACGGTCGCTCACGCAAGGACAGACTCACAAACACACACACACATACACATACACACATGCACAAACGCTTCCCACCTTATGCAGGCTCCTAGGGTCTAGCGCATGCATGGCAACCAGCTGTGTAGGGGAAGGCTCGTAGGTGTACCCTTCTGTGGCCAGCCGACCCAACCGTGGCAGAGCCTCCCTTGCCGCTGCAGCAGGGCCGTCTTCCTCAGGGGTGCCTTCGCGCGTGAGGGCTATATGAAGCAAGAGTGTGAGAACAGGTGTGCATGTCTACAAATGTGTGTGTGTGTGCGCGCGCAGGTGTGTATGCGTATGTGAGTTTGTGTATGTATGTATGTGTGTGTGAGTTTGTGTATGTGTATATGTATATGTGTGTGTGAGTGTGTGTGTGCGTGTGTGTGTGTGTGCGTGTGTGTGTGTGTGTGTGTGTGTGGAGAGAGAGAGAGAGAGAGAGAGAGAGAGAGAGAGAGACAGAGAGAGAGAAAGAGAGAGACACAGAGAGAGAGTGTGTGTGTGTGGCATGCAAGCTTTCTTTGTTGCTGCTGCTGCCACTGCAGGTCTGTCTTCACTTGTGCTTGTAAATGAGTGCTGCACCTGTGCACGTGTGTTGCTTGTCATCTCTTGCTAGGATTACTTGTGATGACTTGCAACAGGACCCTACCAATGAGATTAATACAGCCTTCCAACAGCACATACAGCCTTCACATATACACCATTTACACATGCGTGTTTAATTACAAATACATCTTGCACACCTGCGATAGCAGTTTGACTACTGCCCCCATTAGCCAGCGACAGCTCCCTAGTGTGCATCATCCTCCCTGTGTTATAAAGCAGGGAAATGTGTTTGAGATGTGGCTGTAGGCTACAAAAAACAAGGGCATGCCTGCTCCAAAAAAAGCAGGAACATTAATTTTGACACCAACCGCCCTTCCCTGTACACCATTACAAAGATCAATTACAAGAGGGCAAGAAGGCAAGAAGCGTGTGGAACAAAAACATTCTTTCACGCAGCACAATCTACCTGTACATGGCAAATCCTACAGCAATACACCTCAAATCAATCAAATAAGAGTAAGCCCTCCTTATCAACTGCCGATCTGTGTTAGACAGCATGGCCAGGGCAGCAGTTTAAAACAAGGGAGAGTCCAACATGTGCAGCAGCCAGTTTGTGTTAGACAGCATGGCCAGGGCAGCAGGTGTGGCAGCAGTTTGAAAGAAGGGAGGGTCCAAAATGAAGCAGCACAGCTCCATCCTCACCTGTGGTTGCAGCTGCAGGGCTGCGTGGAGATGTCAAACCGGCAGGGGTGGCATTGGTGGTGGCCCCGTTGGCGGTGACGGGCTGGAAAGAGAGGGAGGGCAGCTCTGGTGAGCGTGGGAGGGGGGTCATGGCGATCGGAGAGGAGGGGGGCACCCACAGATTGGCAGCTGCACATGTATCGGGGGAGATGGGTGAGGGTGAGAATGGTGTGTGGGAATCGTCATGGTGGTGGAAAGATTGCTTAAAGCGTACAGGGGTTTGGTTTCAGAGTGGGATTGAAGGGGGGGGGGGGGGATGGTTGACGGGACAGGACGGGGGGAGACACCACGTTACACATGGCGCAATTAAAAGCCTTCCTTAATTCCTTTCCCAATAACTTCGTGCTACACAAGCGTAGCTTGAGAAAGACAGGGCAGCAGCTGCAGGTGAGATGCTAGATCATTATCCTAAAATGCAGCTATTCTAGATGAAAGGGTGGTTTCGAAGGCATGCTAAAAGTATAGAAGAAGCTGAATAGCAAAGGAACCATTCCTTCCATTGTAAGCACAGGCAACTAGCACGGTAATGAGCACACACACATGCAAGGCCCCTTCTCACACCCATGCTTACACAAGTTCACAACACACACACACACTTTTCTACAACGCATATACACGCGCACACCTCCTGGGGTAGGCCCGACAGAAGCAGGCGGGCTGGCGGCAGCCTCTGTGCCAGGGGGGGGCTCTCGGATGAACAGTCGGTGTGGGTTGGGGCGGACAGGCAACGGAGCAGGAGGCTGCAGAGTGCCACGCATGCACGTGTGCATGTGTTTGATTGTGTGCATGTGTGAATGCGTGTGTGATTAAAGTCCAAATGTATGCATACGTATGTCTAATTGTGCAAATGGCGGAGCTTGCAGCCATTCAGAGCACTCCTTGCCATGAAGCTTAGAACAAAATCAAGCTGCACCCAACGTTGCTACACTCTCAATGCCACTCTCTGCACCTTAAATCAGCCAAGGCATCAAAACAGTCCTGTCCACCAGCTGCGGCAGAGCCACTTTAAGATTCTTGAAAAGGTTCATTGTACGTGCACCTTTTGATATACACACACGTCTATTTACATGCACAAATCCTGACTGGGGGTGTCATGTAGGAGCTGAACCACTTATCTCCGCTTTTGAGATTGAACCTACTAATTTCCAACACGCCTGGTAGTCCTAACTGAAACACTCTTCATCCAAACACGCATATACACTCTCTACCTGGGGTTGTGTGCCAGCCATGCCATTTGCTCCTGCCTGCGTGAGAGGGGGAGCTGCGCGCGTCTGGTTGCCAAACATTGAGGAGCCTAGGGGGGAGATGTGAGGGCTCCGCACCTGTGTGCAAGAGAGTGGTGTGCACGAGTGTTTGTGTGTGAATGTGTGTGTACGTGTGTATGTATCTGTGTGTGAGAGGGAAAAGACAGGTTAAGAGCTTGAGAGGGGAAACAGAGATACATAGTTATGTCACAGACAGCGATACGAGTAGGATGAGAAAGAGATACGAGCCCACGTACCCACTATACCTTCAGTCTAAGTCATGCCTGTCAGGCCTGGCAGCAGAAAGCTAGGCACTGAGCAGAGACCGCGACAGACCGGAAATCTGAATTCTTACAAGCTCAGGAGCAGAGAGCAAGTAGCAAGTGTACACACACACACACACACATGAAGGACTAGCTTCTATTGGAGCTGGTATTTTAAGTGTCACCTGTACCCCAAGTTTTGAGCCTGCAGTGCCCCTCAGGCTCAGCAGTGGAGAGGCGTGAGAAGTGCCCGCGCTTTGGATGGTGCGCGCAGGGCGCGCGCTGATGCCCACCTTAGGCTCAGGCACTGCAGGCAGGGCGGGGAAGGACCTGCAAAGACGAACAGCAAAATGAGCATAGATGCAGTTGCGATTCAATTTTGGGCCAAATACTGCAGGCGGAGAAGCTTGTACGGTAATAAGTACAAAGCTGTAGCATGTGAGCTTGAATGTCAGTGACATTTTCACCACAGTTGTTTTGGACTCGTTTGCAGCGGCAAGAAAAGGACAGATTGGGATGAGGAATGCACGAATTGCATTTGATCACGTACTAATTTGGTTTGTCATGACTTTGTGACTGGCCAGTGATCAACACTGCACCCTTTGGCCTTTTGACCCACACATACACAGGACACTAAATACACGTGCACAACAAGCCGGTCCTACATTTTGATTGTGAGGAATTTTACACGACGTCATTACACATACACACCTACAACAGGTGTGACTCATAACAAAGGGTGGGTCATGACCTCGCCGAGACTTGCCGAGTGCGAGGCTTGCTGAGCCTCTTTCCCGGTGTGGAAGACACTCGTCAGCCAGCGAGGGTGTCCACTTTTTAAGGGGAATTAGCCCCATGTCCCCAGAAATATTCAAAATTCTCCAAGATTCTATTAGAGTTTCAATGAAGGCAAAGATATATCAGACTAATGAAGAGGATTTTGAGTGTATGGAATAAATGGGGAAGGGGCTGTCATCTATAGCACTCAGTCCTACAATGGAGAGTCCCCAACATCTTGATGACGTCTTCCAGCACGTCAAGGGCTGCAAAGAGAAGGGTAAAAGCTGGTGGTGGCAGTGTGTGCACATGGTGCTTGTGTCTTTGATGGGGGCCTTTGAAGTCATCTGCCAGTTACATTGCAAGTGCTGCGACACAATCCTCAGCCCCTCAAACCCCTCCAGTGCCTGCAAGACACACTTTGAAAGCAGGAACTGGAGCGGGTACAGGGAGGGTGTGAGAAATGGGCTCATTCCTGTGGAGGAGCAGCCAGCAGCAGCAGAAGCAGGCCCTAGCAGCAGCACCATGCAGCCCAGCAGCAGCAACAAAAGGCAAACCCTGGGCCTCAGTCAGCAGCGGTTGGACAACTTGAAGGCAGGCAATCAAGGAGAAGTCCATTGGGCACTTGGGCCTTTTATCTTCAACAACAGCGTGCCACTCCACATCATCGAGGATAGAAGATAAGCAGCAGCAGAAGCGTAGTTAATGGGCCAGTAATAGGCAGTGTGCAGCTGTGGAGGGGGGGAGGGGCAACCAAATTATTCGTTAACTGAATTTTCCTGGCTGACACGACCATATTTTAAACAAAGTCTCTTCATTAATAGCATTTATTTGTTATATTATAACACCAGAAACATTTGAAAGGGGTGTGCAACACTTTTGGGGGGGGTGTAACCGCTAACCGGATTTTCCTGGCTGGCTCACACGCCCATATTTTCCACCTGATTTTTATATATAAGCTAACAACAGAAAATGTTTCGGCTCAATCCGTGCAGATTTTAAAAAGTGATTTTCTAACCGTAATTCCCAGCTAGGGCCTCCCCAGCAAGTGCCGAGCCTCGTTGAGGCTCGCCGAGCCTTGCTTGCAAAGTCAGACACCCTATTTACCCACCCTTACTCATAACTAGAATTGGCCAGAACCGTATATCACCTTTTCAAATACCGTATATACCGTATGTATATAGGTATATACCGTATAAAACCGTATTCCGTATATACGGAGAAATCGGTACCCTTCAGAATTAAATCATAATGGGCTTATTTTGCAGCTCTGCTGAAGGGCTGCACACCTGTAACCAATTTAGTTGTGCCAAAGAACTAGGCCTGTCCAAAGCCAAAAAGACCCCAAAATGACCATTTCCAACGCAAAAAGAATCCCGACTACTCTAACCACCAATAAAACATTGTGATTGATTCAAAAACGTGCATTAAAAGAAAGTGGGAAGCAAAGGGAGTGCTTAATTAAAGGAGTAGCCAGGAGGGTGTAGGAAGCAAGTCTTTTGGACAACACGTGTCAAATCAATTAAAATCTATATATTCGGAATCCTGGCGTCGAGAGCTATCGATTGGTATATATATGAGTCGAATCCGGGAGGGGGGGG
>Ga0307945_1003263_pt1 | contig 13143 bp, 18 predicted proteins | sample OrgLakmetagen228_FD_201818 | JGI IMG/M metagenome (GOLD analysis project Ga0307945, IMG submission 201818) | Saline water microbial communities from Organic Lake, Antarctica - #228 | ecosystem: Environmental > Aquatic > Non-marine Saline and Alkaline > Saline | place: Antarctica: Organic Lake...
GTTCGGCCATGTACGGCGTGTTCATACCGTTCTGGCCAATCCTAGTCATGAAGTGCATTTCTGTCCCGCTCACTTAGGGGGTTGGCACGATTTGCATGTACGTATGCATACCGTGCACGACCGTATGTTTGAAGCTAGAACAAGTGCCTGCTTCAGACGCTGAGTTTCACCAGAGGTTGAACCCATGTTCTTGTACAGGTTCCTTTGCGTTTTCTTTGTTATTTTCGCCTACCCTTGTTTTAGTACTTAGTACGATGTTTGTTTTATGTTTGTATTACATTTGTTTGTATATTTGTAACGTGTGTTCTTTTTTCCTACCCTTGATTTATTACAATGTTTGTTTTATATTTGTTATACGTTTGTTTGTATACTTACTGTTGACCTCACACTCGTGGCCCTCCTCTTCAGACTTGACGTGCTGAGACTGAAGGACGGCATCAGAGTGGCGCTTGCTCCTTCATACCGGCCTGCTTCTTACACACAAACATCCTTTTCCTGCTCGCTCCTCTCACTAAATTTGTACTTTGATCAAGAAAGATACCATCAGCATGCCTGCTTGCACCCTCAGACTCTAAACCCTAAGCCCTCACACACCATCGTCCTTTCTCTGCTTATGATTTCCCTTCAGGGCTTCGTGCTCTGAGCAATGAGGCCGCTGTCAAAATGGCGATTGCCCTTTTAGAGAAGCCTGGCCCGTATAAATCGAGACTCCCTCGGCCAACTCAGGTAGACCACAGCAATCGTATCGGCCAACTCAGGCAGACTATTGTTTATGGTCACAAAATTGAAAGTTTCTCGACCAAAAGAGCGTAAAAAAACACACTTACGCCACGTATATTTATGATTATGGCTTAACTTACACTCATACACTCATGTGATGTTTGTTCACAAAAAATATTTGCTTTCGTACCCAGCTCTACAGTGCTCGTGCCAGCACCGACATGTACCAATGTTGATTTAGAAAGCAGTCAGGACGTGGCCAAACATTGGCACTGCTGTTACTTATAAGTGTGGCGCAAATATTGTTACTTATTAGTGTGGCGCAAATATTGTTACTTATTAGTGTGGCGCAAATATTGTTACTTATTAGTGTGGCGCAAATATTGTTACTTATTAGTGTGGCGCAAATATTGTTACTTATAAGTGTGGCGCAAATATGCATGTGCCTAAGAAACAGATGTATGCTGGGTGCTCTGGTAAACAGATGGATAGTGGGTGAAAGCAAACTAGCATCCTCTGCGCTTACGCACACTCACACACACACACTTGCACACACACATACTTAATACATATACACGTTTACACACGCGCACGCACACACGCACACACACATACTCACATACACACACATACACGCACACACATGCGCACATGCACGTACACATACACGCACACACACATGCTCACATGCACACACACATGCACATATGCAGGTCAGCCTGAAAATTAAATCTGAGAAACTCTCAATGTCCACAATGCCCCCTGGAAGTTTGTCCGCGCTATCTGGGTGCCTGCAGAAGTGGTGGGTGTGAACTGAGGAGGTAGACGTGTGTGTGTGCGTGTGTGTGTGTGTGTGTGTGTGTGTGTGTGTGTGTGTGTGTGTGTGTGTGTGTTTGTGTTAGAGTGTGTGTGTGTGTGTACGCATGTGTACGCGCGTGAGTGTGTGGGTGTTGATTTATGAGTAGATGGGTGTTGGTGTGAGTGTGGGTGTTGTAAGCGTTTTCCAGAGATGTGTCGTACGGTCGTTTGAGACGTTAAATGCGGTAAAATACGCGTATAATGCAAAATACTTGTATAATACAATCGTGTCTGTAAGCCATTTTGGGAAATTTGGACCCAAAATGGACCCCATTTGCCCCGAAATCACCCTAAACGTTTACACTTCTGTTCCAATATATCATATAATTTGTTATATAATAGCATTGAAGCTCGGTGGAATGCCTTTTCGTGTGGATATTGCCTAAAAAAGCCGAAAATCGGCAATAATTTGTAAAATTTGCATTAGTGTAATACGGCTCAATTTGTTTCAAACGTTATAAAATGCTATATAGCGCATTATACTCATACGCCGGATGACAAAGCCCTGGCTTTTTTATAAACCTTTTAAACCAAAACATTGGTGGGAGCATGAGATTGTGTTGACTGGCTATCAGAAGCTTTCAATGCTTAATAAGTTTGCAATTTGGTTCAAGGGTTGCTTGAAGCCAAGAAAGCAGGCATGCCGCACAACTGCAAAGCGCAGGAGCTCTCAAACAAAAGGGGACACGTGCACATGCATACATGCATGCACACACAAACTAAACACACGCACAAACTACACACACAGACACACACTGATACACATCTGTGAACCTACACACATACACTCACATACACACACACACATACACACACGCAGGAGCCCGACGTACATGGTGAAGCGCCCCGCTATTCGCCAGGGGTGCATCATCATCACACTTGACATGCTGCCCCAACAATACGCTCCCCCTCATCTCCAGCAGCAGCAGCAGCAGCAGCAGCCGCAGCAACAGCAGCAACAGCAGCAACAGCAGCAGCAGCAGCAGCAACAGCAGCAACAGTCCCTGGAGGGTAGCAATGGGATGTCTGGCCTGACTGTTCAGGTGAGCCTGTGTCCACACACATGTGTTCACGCACTTACACACACACACACACACACACATATATGCACACATACACACACAGTAACACACAGACACAATCACAATCACAAAAATACTTGTGCGCATGCACTTGCATGCTGACACACACACACAAACACACACACACATGCATTAACATACTTACACTTGCATTAACGCTCCAGATGCAGATGCCAATGTCAGAGAATGCCCTCAATTCTGCGTCACAGGTATGACAGGTGTACGTTTCTGTGTGTTTTATGCAATTGTATGTGTCAAGTTATGTGTGCCTCTGTGTGTGCGGACGCATGTGTGTATTTCGTGTGTGTGTGTGTGTGTGCCTGCATTGCTAAATTGAATTGCTTGGCACACACGCACACACATTTTCGCTTAAACATACAAAGACACACCCACTCTCACACACCCAAACACACACACGCACACAAACCCAAACACACACACAAACTTGAATACACACGAGCATACAAGCATACATACCCACCCGTACACACATACTCACACAGGTGGAGATTCTTCAGCGGCAGGTAGCAGAGGCCACAGCAGACTGGATGAACTCTACAAATATGCAAGAGACGCTAGAGCAAGGCATAGCTATGTCTGTCCAGGTAGGTTTTTTGTTTGTGATGGTGTGGGTGTACATGTACCTGTGTGTGTGCGTGTGCACGACTGTCATGCACGCACACAAACACGCATGCGCACACACACACGTGCACATACACGCGTATGCACATACACACACGCTTGCAACACACACACACACACACACACACACACATGCACACACGCACACATAAATGCGTACATATACACTGTCTGTATTGCCCCCCAGGTCCAGGATTACATGCACCACTTCAGCTGGGACGTCCCCACCCTCACGTGGGTTCCCACCAGCCTCCCCACGCTCATCCCCTATGGCTCAACACACCGCATCACCTCAGACTGCCCAGTGGCACTGATGCCCAGGCCGGCCGTGACACAGCATGCACAGCACGCGCAGCAGGTGCAGCACGCACAGCAGGCACAGCCAAAACGAGAGGCGGAGCGCAGCGTGCTGATCAACCTTGACGTGTGCTTGGGCCAGGTGTGTGTGTGTTTCTTTGTGTGTGTGTGTGTGTGTGTGTGTTCCTGCTGCACGCTGAATCTTGTCAGAATAGCCATTTACAGCATTGTAATCCCACTCCAACGATTCTTGTGTGGGATTGCCGAGGATAGAATCACTCAGAAATGCGCACACATGCGCATGAAATCATAGTCACACACACATGTTGCAACACAACACACCAGCGTTTCTTTCTAGTCGATTTTCCATATCAATCAATATGAAAACATGAGTCTTCGACTTTTGGAATTGAGATAAACATCGAGGTTTTAGGGGTGTCGAGGAGCCCCTGTGTAAAACCGATCTGTGGCCCTTAAAGGGCCTTTGAAGACACACCACATTCCAAAAAATTTTCGAACATTGTTAAACAGTTAACCATCATGTAATAATGAGCGATAACCCCCATCCAAAAAGCCCAAAGTCGCCAGGGGGAAAAGTGTTGGTAGGATGTAGGGGCCCGTGGCCCATTAACAAGTGGATGCAAACCCTGCTGCAGCAAGCAGCGGCGATGAGTCTGATAACGACCCACAATCAGCACAGCCTCCCCCCCAACTCCTCTCTCAGCCAAAGAGTTTTGGAGAAGCCAAGCGCTCGGGTTTGGGGGGGTGTGCTAGGGTAGCAGAGTTGGTGATGGCAATGCTGCCAGGGTCAGTGGAAGATGAGCGTAATTATGTTCAACACGCACGCTCAAGTACATCCGTAACCCCCAGCGCAACAAGCTACATGCAAAGCACTTGACGTGCTGCGCACGACGGTTTAAGAGCTCAGCATTTAGCGTGGAGTCCTTTCCATATCCAAAGGCCATTTTGGAATGGCTCGGAACTAGGCGCCGTGGGACAGTTTGCCCAACTTGCAATAAAACAGACAAACTTTCTTGTGTTAATGCAAATGCTTCCTCACAGCTTACGGTTGACTTACATAACACCATACACCGGGAGGCTGCAGGCCTCCCGGCGGGATGAGGCAGCAAAAGAAAAACGATATGAGAATACAATTCCTCGAATTCCCAGATTGGGGGGTGACATGAAATCAAGGTTTTCCATGATCCTTAAAAGAAACACTGCAACACACACTCACCACACACTCACACACAAGTATGTAAGCACACACACACGCATGCAGATGTAAATGCACACACACACCAGGAGGCCCCAGTGAGCATAACTTTTGGACGTCAAGGGTCAATCCCATTAAAAATTATATAATTGGAATCCTGAGATTGAGAGCTATCGATTGATATATAAATGGGTGCGATCCGAGGGGGTCGGGGGTGGGTGGTCCCTCGAGGGGGTTTGGACTTTTTGGGACCCCCCCTCCAGAATTTTTCTGAGCCACTTTCACGAAGTTTTAAATATATCTATGGATTTTTGAGCTCGTGAAATGTCTATTGGCACCCTCTTTGAGGAAATCAGGTTAAATCGGGGGACAAGCCCACAAGTCAGAGGCAAACGCGCTTGGGTGCAGGCCGCGGGGTGAGTCAAGCCAAAGGAGCAGCAATTCACTCCAAACTTCCAGGATAGTTTCAGCATAAGATACTTAGTGGAAATTCGAAGAAATGAGGCAATATGGGGCTGTGTAAGTCAGTTGTGGGTGCTTGGTAGGTCATGTGTGCATGGGCGTCCGTATCTCAGTTTTTGCCCCATAACTCTGCACCCCTTCAATTGCATATCTTGGTAAGTATGCAGACGGATGCAGAATTTAAAAAGGAGCAGAATGGTAACCTTTTCGTCCCGAGGGGGCAGTAGTGGGGGTGGGTGGGTGGTGGGTGGTCTTTTTGGGCCTCCCGCCGAGATTTTTGGCATGACGTCCACTACTTTTTATTTTTTACCCTCCTGACAACACCACAAAATTATGCCATTTGGTGGAGTGGGTGATCTGCTGTGAAGATTTTGTGGTGAAAAGTGGGGTCCACGCCGCAGAAAATCAGACACGTGCGCCCTAAGTTGCTATGTTCAAGCTCAGGTGCTGTCAAAAGTTTAGAGCAAGGGCTACCTCTGGGTGCTAAGCTTAATCATAGCAACTTAGAGCGCACGTGCTCAATTCACATTTTAAAAAGACCCTTTTTTTGGCTCAGTCAGCCCCCTCTGCAAATTTGCTACTGTAAATTGATTAAATGTTTTGCCACGAGCATGTAAGCGGAGCTGAAAGAGCGGTAAAGAGATATACCAATGGTAACAATCAAAACCGTGACGTACCACACAAGGGGACAGGAAATTTGCTTGCCAAATGACAATGTAACTGAGCCTTTGTTAGTGAAACCGTTGATCCACCTCATGTCATGAACCGAAACGCAAGGAGGAAAGAATAACTACATGTTTGCTTGCCAACAAGAGCAACACTCACTCAGCAACACTCACTCATGTAAGTGGACATGAAGGACACCCACCATGTAAGTGGACATGAAGGACACCCACTCGCCACGCCACACGAGAGGGAAGGTGGACCGCTCTTCCGGGGACATGAGGGCCTCCAAGGCCAGAGCGTTCTTCACACTGAAGCAGCAAGAGAGTCGTGACAAGGGTGTGCTTAACACCTTGACACAGGCTCATACTACGGTTTAGAGTAGTTGAGAGAGCACAGGAGATGGATTCAGGAAACATCTCAGAACAAGCTGTAGGGCAATATAGGCGCTCGTTACAATAATGTGTAGAAAAGCATGAAAAGAAGGCGCAAAAGTGTGTAGGGTTGGCCAGAACCATTTGTGTACGGTGTATACACGGTATGTTTTGGCAGAGACTTCAAATATACGGTGAATATAAACGATTCTGGCCAACACTACTAATGTGTGGAAAAATAAAGAACAGGGCACCAGGTGTGATTGTTTCTGTGAGAGCTAAGAGGATTTTAGTCCACAAAACACACACTCAAGCCAGATCTCACAAACTCAATCCTAGATCCCATCCACCAAAAGAATTATTATCCTATTCTCAAAATATTCCAATCTTGTATCAATAAGCCTTAATCATTTATGCCACTCGTGCAACGAATGACAACATGGCTGTAGTGCAGAATCTGCGACAATTACAATCCTTTTAGGGTACTGTAAGGTTACAACCCTAATTTGGTTTAAATCTCTAATTAGATTGCGTCCCTGCTAACTATGAAGGTTACATTATATATTGTTTGAAGGTTAAATCTCTAGTTCTCCACGTCTAGACACACCTAAGAATACAAAGACTACAAAGGTGGAAGATAAGCATGGCAAAGAAGAAAATCGATCGTGAGTGCTGCTCTTTGCACATTGTCACGTGCCAGTAGCACCATATTACTAGCAGAGGTTAACAAAGAGGCGCATGCTTTGCCACCAATTTAAACAGGTGTGTTATGACATCTGAATTGTTTGTATGTTAAAACAGGAGTACATTCAAGTGTTGATCTCTGTCCTCGTGGCCTCATGAGAATAGAGAGGAAACAAAAAAGGAAGGTGCTTTAGGAGGTTGGCAGGTCAATGTCGTCTCACATTTCTAGGGCAAGCACAGGAGAATCCACATGATGCATGACTACGTACCTGAAAGTCAGACGGAAGTCGTGTTTGGGGTCAAGTGTCTGGTCCCTGTGTATGTAAATGTTCATTAAAACATATCCATTAACAACGTTCAAATTTTGTACCTGCTGCACATGACTCACTTCTGCAATGTACCTCAGACGCAATAACATTTACCTACTGCACATAGACGTAATTACATGTACCTGCTGCACAAGACTCACTTCTGCATTGTGCCCCAAACGTAATTACAGTCACGCAACACGGCATGCATGTGATTACAAAGGAAGCGTAAAGTGAGCGTGCCAAATAAATATCACAGTGCAAAAGCTGGTAGTTAACACTCGCTTCTACATTGTGCCCCAGACGTAGATACAGCCACGCAGCACAGCACGCATGTGATTACAGAGGAAGCGTAAAGTGAGCGTGCCAAATAAATATCACAGTGCAAAAGCTGGTACTTTACACTCGCTTCTACATTGTGCCCCAGACGTAGATATAGCCACGCAGCACAGCACGCATGCGATTACAGAGGAAGCGTAAAGTGAGCGTGCCAAATATATATCACAGTGCAAAAGCTCGTAGTTGACAAATTGCCCTGCTTCCTCAGTCACTGACCACATCTTGTAGCCCCCACGAAGGCGCTTAGCAATCGGTTGCTGGCCAAAGCAGGAGAGCAGGAGAGCAGCAGATCCAACCTGATGGGCAGGGGTGCGATGGTGATTGAACTTTTGCTGGGCTGGGCAAGGTCAAACGATAAATGCATGCGGATGTGGTAGCTGAAGCTGTGTTAACCAAGCACCTTGTGGATCGGACTACAAAGGGTATAGGTAGAAGTCAAGATAATGCTGTAGTGGCCAAATGGAAGGTTGTTGGGCTGGTCGTGTTCTTAGACAGCTTGATGGTCGTGGCACATAACCTGTGTATGTGAAGGGTTGGCCAAAACCATACATACTACGATGTATATAGTATATACAATATTTTTAGCAGGGAAATCACCATACATACGATCATATACGGTGTGCAAATACAATTTTGGCCAACCCTGTATATTTATGCTTAAAGTTTTATTTCAGAGCTAATAAAAACTTATGTATCAGAGCTGCGCACCACATGTGCCAGCTTCTCTTCATTATTGCTTTCCATTTGCAAAAGCACTTGCATCGCTTAGTACTGAAACCGCTCTTCCTTCATCAATACAAATTGGGGACAGTTACGCCCTGCTTGTGAGCTCTGTACTGTTTGTGCATGCCCATTTATGCTACATAGTCCAGCACGGACTTACAAGGGTCTCTTAGGAATCACTTGTCAGTGTAGTGCAGCTTTTTTTATTCTTTGCTGCAAACTGCAGTCAGTGTAGTGCAACTTTTATTATTCTTTGCTGCAAACTGGTCACACCAATGAAAATTTTATTACTTTTTGCTGCAGTCACACCAACATCGTACCTTGACGTGCGTCCACCTCTTGGCCAGCTTGGACTTCCATGCTGTAGGCTTGTAGTTCGGAAAGTAGGGCACGTAGCTGCAAAGCAGCACGTAGGAAATATGGCAACAGCAAGGAAAGTTGGGCGTACGTAGATGCAAATTAGTAAATAATGGCCAATGCAAGCGATCAAATGTAGCCAGGTTGTAGTTAGGGAGGTAGGGCATGTAGCTGCAAAGCAGCACGTAGGAAATATGGCAACAACAAGGAAAGTTGGGCACGTAGATGCAAATTAGTACATAATGGCCAATGCAAGCGATCAAATGTAGCCAGGTTGTAGTTAGGATGTAGGGGAGGTACATGCAAAGCAGTACGTAGGAATCATGGCAATAGCAAGGAAAGTTGGGCACGTAGCTGCTAAATGGTTTACCCTAGTAGATATCATTGGAACAGCAAGGAATGTTGGACACGTAGATGCAAAACAGTATAATAGGAAACATGGCAACAGCAAGGATAATTGGCCAATGCAAGCGATCAAATGTAGCCGGCTTGTTTCTAGCCTCATAGGGAGTTTTCTACCTCCCCCTGACCTATGTACCAGAATATAAGATGAAAACAGAGTAGTAGAGAGCAGGTATCCAGCAAGGAGGAGCAAGTGTGCGGTACAAAGAGCATGTGGCCAGCAAGCAGAGTAGAAGAGCAACAGGTGAACAGCAAAAAAAAATGCACAGCGGCATATCATGCATCATGTGCAAGGCTTTGTTAGTCACATGAGAGCACAATGCACAAAAAAAATAAATCACAGTGCCTAGGATTACAGAGCGTCATGGCAGACACGATTGTGTGCATAATTCATTTGTGCATACCTTATTTGCTCAGAATATCATGGCACAGACACACAGGGTGTATGTAGCATTCGTTTGCTAAAATTAGTTGGTGTGAGGTCCAGCCAGCCTATGCTCATCTTAATAAATGAACTGCGAAACTTACCTCTCAAACAAACATAGGCCCTGCACTTTTCAATTGTCAAAACAGAAATATCACTCACTGCACACGTTGCACCTGTGGGCAACAAACTAAATTTTAATATAACTATAAGGAGAGCTTCCCCCTGCCTGCCTGCCTGCCTGAACAGCTTTCCTTTTTTGTCTCTTCATGCAGGCAGCAGACTGTAGTGTGGCACACGCAGGAAAAGGCCTTGCGCACCCACTTACTCTCCAAACATGAAAACGCCCTTTGGTCTGATCCTTGATGTGCCACACACAGGACAGGAAAGGCCTTGCGCACCCACTTACTCTCCAAACATGAGAACGCCCTTTGGTCTGTTCCTCGAGAAGAAGTCGTACGCCTGAAGTTGCAGCCACATTGTGTCAGTGCAAGGGGGTAAAGATGCAGAGATATAATAAAGCCACATTGTGTAAGCGAAAGGGGATAACGATGCAGAGATATAATAAAGCCACGGTCTGTCAGCGCAAGGGGATAACGATGCAGAGATATGCAGCCACATTGTGTCAGCACGAGGGGGTAAAGATGCTGAGATATGAAGGAAAAATGAGGGGGGAAGGCGGCCATGCTTGGGCGCGGTAGCGAGTAATAACTAAACGAAGTCAACCATACAGGGCTCCATCCTCCAACAGTATAACAGACCCACTCGTCTGCACGACATGCGCACGCGTCACAAATGTCAAGCTGTTGTCTTTTAGACACAGACGCTGCAGACTGACCGACCTACACAACCATGACACGCATGTAGGACACTGATCACAGCGCGCCAGAAAAGAAAAACTGCGCAGGTGCGCGGTGAAAACCACTCCCAACACTAACTAAGGAAAAGGAGCCACTTTGATACTGGGTACCATAAAAGTCGTCAACCATTAAGGGAAAAAGACCAATGGGGATCAGGAGGGTTGCAGGCTTGGCCTGAAACCAGCTCCTGATGAGAGCTGATAAGGGTACGCACAGGGCATACTCACCAGGGCATAGGACTCGGCATGGCTGAGTGGCTGCAGACTGCTCGAGGCACAGTGGTACACTGCACAGGGCATACTCACCAGGGCACAGTGGTACACTGCACAGGGCATACTCACCAGGGCATAGGACTCGGCATGGCTGAGTGGCTGCAGACTGCTCGAGGCACAGTGGTACACCGCCAGAGGGCTGTTCAAGGTTGCCATTGGCGCAGACGGCAGCGCCGGCACTTGATCTGCTAATGTAGAAGGATACACACACACTTGATATGCTAATGGAGAAGGATTGTTGAGGAGTGTTATATATTGGTCTTAGCACTTGATCTGCTAATGTAGAAGGATACACACACACACTTGATATGCTAATGTAGAAGGATTGTTGAGGATGGCACTTGATCTGCTAATGTAGAAAGATTGTTGAGGATTGTTGAATATTGGTCTTAGATGTTTGAGCTCCGGGGATTCTGATGGCAGCCACTGTGGCAGGCGACAGTGCAGACACTTGATCTGCTATGTACGTATGTAGGGAGGATTATTGGGCATTGGTTATAGGATAAAAATGCAGCCACAGGGCATGCCATAAAAGCAGACGGCGGTGCCAGAGCATGATCCAGTGAGTTGTCAGTAGTAAACATGGTAAACGTGGTAAACATGGTAAACATGGTAAACATGGTAAACGTGGTAAACAAGGTAAACGTGGTAAACGTGGTAAACGTGGTAAACATGGTAAACATGGTAAACATGGTAAACATGGTAAACAATGGTGAACATGGAAGGGTAGGCATGCAGCAGCATAAATAATTATAGAAAAGAAAGAACCACGCAGGCAGTGAAAAATTGCTCCCCTCATTAATTTAGGATAAGGAGCCACTTCGGTACTGGGTACCGTAAAATTCCTCCACCAAAGGAACAGGATATAAGATCGTTGGGGATCAGGAGGGTTGCAGGCTTGACCTGAACCCGTCTCCTGATGAGAGTTGATGACAGTGCTGGAAAGGGCACGTCTGGTATGGACGAGTTTGGCAGCGTAATTGACAGAATGAACATGAAGCAAGTTCCTTAAAAGGCTTCAGCGTGTGATTGTTGTACGTGGTGCCACCCACTCTAAAAATGATGGTGTGGAGGGTATCGAAGGCTCCTTGAAGGATGGAGCAGAGGCCTTTATGCTGTTCCTACGCAGCGCTCAGCTGGTTCTGCGGTCTAGTGCTCTCAGAGTACTTGATCTTGATGAGGTGAATGTCACGTTGGATATTGCTGAGATCTTTGGGTTGGTGCTTTCTGAAAAAAGTGGATCTGTTGGTGGCGGCTGGCGGTGCTCTAGACGTGCTCCTGGCCTCCCTCAATTGCCCCCTCAGGCTGCCACTCCTAAGAACCCACCCTCCTTCATTGCTAGACTGTTGCTTTCTAGTTTTTGCAGAGATAAGAGCAACCAGTACAGCATCCGGACGGCCGGAGGTAAACCTATTTTTTGTCTGAGAAGCATACACATACTCTAAAACAGGCTCAAGAGGGTTGGGGCTTGTCAGCATTGTTGCGCAACATTGGATACCTTTTGTAGGTTTTTGAATCGTGCATTTCTAATCTCGATAAAAGTACAACCACAAAACGTTGGTTATCTAGTCCAGTCTCTAATTCCTTGCTCACACATGCATACCTTGTTCATCCATGCTAGAGCTTTCATCCTGCTCTGCCTGCTGCCCGAATCCCTGTGCATCAATCGATTGGGTGCTCGATAGTATTAATCCAGCGTAGAAATTAACGACACCTGCAGTTCTTTCAAAGCTTGAGGGAGTTCAGTATTATTTCTTCTTTGACTTTTCACAACAGTTTTGATGTTGCAAGGCATACCCATCTGTTTAACCGCCTCATTGACTGCAAAACTCACTGCTTGCACAGCCGTCTGCCTGTTCATTCATGTGCTAGCCCCTTTGCAAAACTTACATCCACCACCTTTCCCTCCTCGGAGCCATCCTCAGCCTGCCGCCGTCTGGCCAGCCTTGTCTCGTCCCGTTGCTTGCTGTTGCCGTTGGCCAAAGCCACGCTGCTGCTGCTGCTGCTGCCAGGCTCCAGGCAAGTGTCTGCAAGCAGATTCGACCACTAGAAAGTTAGACAGCTAGAGCTTGGCGATGTTATCACTTGGATATGCTGTGCTCTCTTCTTGTTGCGGTTGGCGATGTTATCACTTGGATATGCTGTGCTCTCTTCTTGTTGCGGTAATGGGTATGAGCGACCTTTCAAGTAACCATGTAAAACTGTTTCCTTCAAGCAGAGTGGTGTTTTGTCACAGAGCTAGGAGACCTTGAACACGTACTGCACCCCAACGAAGGAGTTCACGTTGTACTGGAAAACATCTCCAAGGCTCCGTTATCCAAACTCCTCCCCAAAGAATTACGCACTTGAGCGCGGAAGATCCATTTGAGTGACATCCACTTTTGCAAGGAGGGCTGCCGCAGCAGCAATGATGCAGGATGAGACGCAGTCAGCAGGCACGTTGTCCAGATGGTTGTGTGG
>Ga0307945_1003266_pt1:0-7500 | contig 13140 bp, 17 predicted proteins | sample OrgLakmetagen228_FD_201818 | JGI IMG/M metagenome (GOLD analysis project Ga0307945, IMG submission 201818) | Saline water microbial communities from Organic Lake, Antarctica - #228 | ecosystem: Environmental > Aquatic > Non-marine Saline and Alkaline > Saline | place: Antarctica: Organic...
CCACCCTCGCTCTTCACCTCCTTCTCCCCCTGCTGCTTCTCCCCACCCTCCTCCTGCTGCTTCTTCTCTGCTCCACTCTTATCCACATCCATAGCCTCACTACTCCCTGCTGCTGCTACTCCTGCTGCAGCTGCTTCCGGGGCTGTACTTGGGCCCTTACTATCTACGTCCATCGCCTTCTCCTCTTCCATGTCAGGCTTTGGTCCGCGCAAAAGCCTGTGTGCACAATTGTGCGTACGTACGTACGTACGTGCGTGTGAATGTGTGTGTGCGTGTGTGTATGTGCGCGTGCGTGTGTGTGTGTGTGTGTGCGTGTGTGTGTGTGTGTGTGAGCTTTCTTTCGTAAGCAAAATTCAAAGCTTGCCCAAATCTGTCGCCTAATCCTTTACCTCGCTTTGAATCGCACAAATACAGACACCTCACATACCCCCCCCCCAAAAAACAATTGCCAAATGGAAACTTGTTTACATTAACATCATATCGTTTCTTCTTACACAGACCTTAGCTTCCTGCTCATACCAACACCCACACCCACGCCAACGCCAACACCCAAGCCCACGCCCACGTTTACACCCACAGCCACAGCCACAGCCACAGCCACACCCAGAGCCACACCCACCTGCAAGCTGTTAATCTCTGGCCATACTCTTGAGGAGCCAGCTCGTACCCCGCGTAGTAGTCAATACCGTGCACACGCCACAAGTAGGACAGGTGCAAGTCTAAGCGCCCCAACTGCGAACAGAACACATACTTGCATGAATGAACACGCGGTCCGGAACCCGGAACAGTGCGCAGATCACACAAACACAAACAAATGTCCATGTGCCATGAGGTCAGGAACTCAAAACGCGTGCGCAAAGCGCTTGCTTACACACACACACATACACATACACATACACACATACACACTCATACAGTTGTGCAGTTAGATATCTTTTGCTCGAAAGAGGCTTGCAAAAGCCGAAAACAAATTTTTGGCTGTGAAGGAATATAAGAGCCTCTACCTCGCAGCTTCCCCAGATAGGCAAAGACTTGCCTAGCCTTAGTTCCACCCACAGCTTCACAAGCAACACGCACCTGCTCATCATATTTAAACCCTCCTATCGAACGACATTCTCCTCTCTTACAGAAGAGGCACTCAATCAAACTGACAATCAACAGTATACCAAACAACACGCACCTGCTCATCGTGATCTGAGCCGCCTGCTACTGAAAAAGAAGAGGACGTCATAATTGGCGTCCTCTTCTTTCACAAAAGGCACTCAATATGACTGACAATCGACAATATACCACGCGGCACGCACCTGCTCATTGTAGTTTGAACCATCGACCACGGCATCCTCCTGCTTTACAGAAGAGGCACTCTAGTAACTTACTGGCTGCCAAAAATGCACCACGCACCTGCTCATTGTAGTTTGAGCCATCGACCACGGCATCCTCCTCCTTTACATCTGCGTATTGGTCGGCAGGTTTGTCTTTGCCCTCCTCTGCACGCAGCGTGACGAAAGAAAGTGTGTGAGTGTGATGAGGCAGTGAGATCGCATACGCACGTTGGTCTAGTTGGTAAGGGGACGATACGATGGCACGTTGGTCTTGTTGGTAGTTAGTAGATCGCATACGCACATTGGTCTAGTTGGTAAGGGGACAGATACGATGGCACGTTGGTCTAGTTGGTAGTTAGATCGCATACGCACGTTGGTCTAGTTGGTAAGGGGACGGATACGATGGCAGTCAGATGGTAAGGCACAAACAAGCGTGTAGGGAAGGGGCGAGTGCACAATTCACATACACACACAGGAGCGTGTGCATGCATGCAGGGTGAGTGGACATACACACACACACACACAGACACAAGAACGTACTGTCAGAAAATGGGCACGCACCCCACTGCATCAGATGCGCGCATTGACACTGACGCAGATTTTCAGTTCAGTGCATCAGCTCCTTCTGACTCTCTTATTTGCCTTGACTTCAATTCATTGCATTAGCTGCTTCTCTCTCTTATTCGCTTCTGACTCTCTTATTCGCCTTGGCTTCAGTTCATTGCATCAGCTGCTTCTGACTCTTTCTTATTTGCCTTGACTCCCTCTTAGTTGCCTTGGCGAGGCCGTTTGCAAGGGCAGGTCATAATTTGCTCTCCTCACCACTCCCACATCTGAACCGTGACTCAGCTCTAGTGCTTCCTGCTGCATAAGCGTATGCGGTTTGCTGCCTCTGCTATTGCCCGTCACAGCCTGGACTTTTTCAGACTGAAACACACTGCTTTGCTAGCACACATCCCCATCTGCAGCGGCACACCCTATTTGCACTCCTCATCACCCCAACACCTGACCTACGTCTCAGTTTCGGCAGCCTGCGCTGCAGATACGTTTGCTGTTTGCTGCCTCTGCTCCTGCTACGCTGCCTGGCCTTCTTCCTAATGGAATGCACACTGCTCTGCTGGCACTCCTCGCACCCCTAAATCTGCATTTGGGCTTACCTTTAGCGGCTTGCGCTGCGGATGCGTTTGCCGCCTCCGCTTCTGCCTGCACTGCTTGGTCTTCCTCCGACTTTGGGGGCACTAGTGGGTTCTCTATCGTGATGCCCTTCTCCCAGTCTAGCTTGCGCATGAGTCGCCTGAGGTATGCACACGTACACGTTTGATACACGAATTAGGGTACTGCCCGGGTATTTCAGGCCTAAAAGGCACTAGTGGGTTCTCCATGACGATGCCCTTCTCCCAGTCTCGCTTGCGCATGAGCCGCCTGAGGTATGCACATACACGTTTGGTACGCAAATCAGGGCAGTGCCCAGGTATTTCAGGCTTAAAAGGCACTAGAGGGTTCTCCATGACGATGCCCTTCTCCCAGTCTAGCTTGCGCATGAGCCGCCTGAGGTATGCACACGTACACGTTTGATACACAAATCAGAGTAATGCCCAGGTATTTCAGGCCTAAAAGGCACTAGTGGGTTCTCCATGACGATGCCCTTCGGCCAGTCCAATTTTTGCGTTCAAGCCGCCTCAGGGATGCACATGAAGCAGATATTTGTGCAGGAATTGAGCTTCCTTGAGGGGCATCCAGGGAATAACGAGCTTGAAAGCATGGGCAAGCAAACTTCAATTTGCTGTTCACAACACATGCGCACTTGCCAACAAAACAATGCACAAACACACGGGCGCACACACATATACGCGTACGCACGTGCGCAAACATATATACACGCGCGTGCACACACACACACACACAGACACACACACGCACACACACATACACACGCACACACACGCACACAAACATACACACACCTGCTAAGCGCTAGGTCCCGAGAAACACGTGACGCCCGCCACACAACGGGCGGTGCGTGGTTGCTTTGACTAGCGTCCTCAGCACCTGCATTGCAAGCACATACACAGATCGGTCCATGCATGGCTTTATCTCTACCACCTCTATCAGCAGCACCTGAACACAAAAGCACAAAAAATGCCCACACATTTATTTTAGATATACCGTCCTTAGTTGTAGCACCTATTTGAGAGGGCAAACACACACACATGCACGAACGCACGCACGCACAGCATAGAGCGTTGAAAGAGCTCAAACACAGAGAACAATTTGTGCGACTACTAGGAAACAGGTCAGCAAGATCAGAACGCCTCCTTTGCCCCCACGGCTCTTTCACCTTTTCCAATCGGACATGCACTCTTTGGACAACCTGCACGTATGCAAACTGTGTGCGTGTCCTACCTGCGCCCTTCTCTTTCTTCTCTCCCTCTTTCTTTGCTTCTACACCAGCGGCAGGGGGCTTGGGGGCCAGCTCCAGCATGCCCTGGTTGAAGCCTGGTGACATAAAAAGAAAAATAGGGGATTTCTTTTGCATCTCCCTCTTTTTTCATTTTGCAGCAGCAGCAGCAGCAGCAGCGGCAGAGAAAGGGGCTTGGGGGCTACAGCTCCAGCATGACCTGGTAGAAACCTGCTGAAATAAGAGGAAAAATATGAGGACAAAGGGGATTTTTGGTCGCCCTCTCTTAGCCTCTGCAGCAGCAGCAGCATCAGTAGTGAGGGGCTTGGGGGCTAGAGCTCCAGCATGCTCTGGTTCTAATCTGGCAAGGCAGAGGAAGGGACAGGAAGATGCTGTCCAGTCCCAGGAGGGTGTTATGTGCACTGCCTACCAAACACAATGAAGAGAAGCACACAGACGGTGTTATGCTCAGTGCCTACCAAACAGAGAGAAAAATGCACGCAGATGAAGACGGAAAAGCACGTTTTGCGGCAGAGCAACGCAATCTGGCAAGAACACAAAAGACAGGAAAATGGAAGGAAATCATTTAAAGTTATAATAGTGCAAGAGGCTCAGTAAGAACGCAGCATAATTTGTCCATCATAAATCATCTGTTACGTGTGAATTTAAATGCATCGTCATTGCCTCTTTGTTAGTGTGTGTGATGCGGGGATGTTAGCAAAGCGTGATGCGGGGATGTTGGCATGCGTGAGCAGGGAGCATGCGTGATGAAGCGGGGGTAAGAAGCAGGCATTCCCACATTCATTAAACTATTGTTTATAATGCTATCGACCATGCATGTTGTTCATATAACAAGCCACGCAAGCGTACAAAAGCGAAGCTTGCACGTTGTCAGCAGAAGGCTGAGCGAAGCACGCAGCGCGAGGTCTCAAAGGTTAACCTTGCGGAGGATACACGTAGCATACACGTTAAACACACGTTGGATACACGTAGGATACACGTAGGATATACGTTGGACACACGTAGGATATACGTTGGATGCACGTTGGACACATGTTGGATACACGTTGGACACACGTAGGATACACGTAGGATACACGTAGGATACACGTAGGATATACGTTGGATACACGTAGGATACACGTAGGATACACGTTGGATACACGTTGGATACACGTTGGATACACGTAGGATACACGTAGGATATACGTTGGACACACGTAGGATACACGTAGGATATACGTTGGATGCACGTTGGACACATGTTGGATACACGTTTGGATACACGTTGGATACACGTAGAATACACGTTGGACACATGTTGGATACACGTTGGACACACGTTGGACACATGTTGGATACACGTAGGATACACGTAGGATACACGTAGGATACACGTAGGATATACAATGCACCTAATGCGCGGGTGCTGCAGTTGTATTTACTAGTTCCTCAGGGCTTGCGTGATGTCAGCAGGGCCACACAGAGTGTGCGGCGTCAGGTCTCAAAGATTAATTTAGCGGCATCATTGGAACAGGAGCGTGTGTGAGAAATCGGTTGAGATGCATTTACGGGGTGCCTTTTATGCATCGGTAAAATGCTCTGATCAGGCTTAGCTTGTTATGTGGATATATGTATCGCACGAAGCACAGAAATGGCATCTGTTGGATGATCCTTTTCAGCAACGTTTCACAGCTAGCATTGTGGTGCTTGAATGAAAGCATTGAACAGCGCACAGCCACTGCCAAATGGGGTGATGATGGTGGACCACGATAAGGTGTGCCTTTGCATGACGGCGTGGCAGTGTGACACACTTCCTGTTCATGGCGTGATGATGGTAGACCACAAAAAAGAAAGCTGAACAGCTGCCCTTAATAAAGGGAATGCATGTCGGGCAAGGATTACAGCTACCTGGAATCAGTAGCCACCTGGCTTTGACGAACTGACGATGCGAGGGAGCCAAGGACAATGCAAGGGAACCAAGGAATGTGACAGGGCTGGCCATTCATTTGTGAGGTGGGGTCACACATGCATTTCAGTGTGTGTTGGACCTTGGGCTGTACCCTGCTGTCGTAGCGTACAGTGCAAGGGTGAAACCGGCTCTGCGAGGGAAACTGAGGGTGCGTGTGCAACGACGCACAGGGACGTAACAACAGCGACAGACCTGATGTGTTAAAATTACCTGAGGCCTATCATGCCTCCTCTGTCCCCTCTACTCTTCCAAAACTCTTCTCAAAAAAGGCAGGCCGTGCAGAGGAAACCAGTGAGGTGCACACAGGAATGCTTTGAGGGGTAGTAGCTTGTGAGCCCATTATGGCACACGCGTGCCATGTTTTCAACGGCGGACGTCAGGCGTGCATAGCGATAATGCTGTTGCCGTCTGTGGATCAGTGACACAGATCCCTGCCATTTGAGCATTGGAGCACAGCCCTGCCGTGCTCGGATGACGCATAGCACTTGCACCTACCTGGGATACCCAAAAACACGCACATACACACACTCACACGCACACAAACACACATGCTCACACTCACGCGCTCACACGCACACAAATACACAAATACACATGCTCACACTCACGCGCTCACACGCACACAAACACACAGACACACACACACATGCACAAACACACATGCTCATACACACACAAACACATGCACACACACAAACACACATGCTCATACACACACAAACACACACCTTAATCCACACACACTAATGCTACACGCCCAGATACCTGGCTCAGACGGTGAAAGCACCCCCGCTAGGTAGTCGTCCGCAAAGCGTGCAGCACTCTCCTGTGCCTCCTCGTTACGCTTGGCCAGAATCTTCTCAAAGGATCGAGGGTCAAAGGCGGCACGCACGCTGTACGTTGTGTGCGTGCGAGTGCGTGAGTAATTTGGTATGCGTGCGTGTGTATGTGTGTTGTGTTGTGGTTGCATATATGTGTGTGCGTGCGTTTTTGTGCATCTAGTGTATGTTCAGTAGATCCTGCGCCATTCATAATACAAAGCATGGAGTCCATGCTCCCCATCGACAATTAATGTTGCGAGCAATAAAAGTAATAAGTTTTATTCCGTTTTCTAAGAGCTGCACGCTGCCCACCCTCCTTCACTACTCACAGTGACAGACAGCAAACGGAGACGTGTCATAGCCTAACATTCTGTTTTTCACAAAACATCCTCATCCCGGTTTCAGTTTTGATGCATCTCAACAAGGCCGATGAAGGCACCTAAACGAAATGGTGAGACCAGGATGACATGCAATTAAAGAGGCACAGCCCCCTTTTTAAAAAGGTAAAGAGAAGATCCGTTCCTCCCCACCTCTCCTCATTCCGAGTCTGCACAAACTCTGCCTTGATCTCGCTGCCGTGGTACTCAACAAGGTAGGCCTTGTACCGCGACTGGGCCTCCTCTGGGGTTAAGTCGTCTGTGAGCCACAGGTTAAGTCACAGGTCAGGTCACAAGTCACAGGATGTGTTGCTTGAGTCACAGGTTAAGTCACAGGCGAGCTGAGCTGTCGTGTTTTCCTGGCTCACAACCTGAGCTGTTGTGTTTTCCCTGTGGCTCACACGTTGGTCACAGGTCACAGGTCACAGGTTAAGTCGTCTGTGAGTCACAGGGAAAAACACAACAGCTCAGGTTGTGAGCACGTGTGAGTCACAAGACAAAACACTTGAGCTTGACCTGTGAGCAACGTGTGAGTCACAGGGGAAAACACAACAGCTCAGGTCGTCAGCACGTGTGAGTCACAAACAAATACATAAGCGTAAACTATGAG
>Ga0307945_1003271_pt1 | contig 13131 bp, 14 predicted proteins | sample OrgLakmetagen228_FD_201818 | JGI IMG/M metagenome (GOLD analysis project Ga0307945, IMG submission 201818) | Saline water microbial communities from Organic Lake, Antarctica - #228 | ecosystem: Environmental > Aquatic > Non-marine Saline and Alkaline > Saline | place: Antarctica: Organic Lake...
CCCTCCTCCCGAAGAAGTAACTGGGAAGCGTTTAGAAGATATAGTGAGGTTCAATTGCTGGGGCATCGAATATGCAGACCTGGGCGTAGCTCCATTACGAAAGCAGCAGTCGAATTCTTATATTGGTGCGTGCTTTTCTTTGGTAGGAGTATGCTGGTCATTGCAAGAGGTTGAACGAAACACCAAGCTTGTTCCAGTGCTCGCACCTCTTGAGCTGTGTTCAATGTTTCAGATATTTTGTGCGTAACTTGCTCCTATTCTCATCCATTAATGCCTCAGCTGCCCTCCTTTTTTCACGCCTTGTGCTGCAACTGCATCCTTTTTAGCGTAAGAAACCTTGAAAGGGGATGTTAACTCTCTTTCCTGCTACGATTGAACCAGCTTATAACTAGGGTAGGCCCTGATTACGTCTACACGGAGCAAGCATACACAGTTGTCATTCTTGGCAGGGAAATTTGCAAGTAAGCGGTCATGAGCAGTGTATGTGTGAGATCATGGCCAAGCTCGCATGCCTTTGCATCATGTCGTTGCATGCTTTGTACCCAACGTGAAGGTGCATGGCCTGAGCTCGCCCTCTTTGTTCTTTGCCCATGTATGCATCCCACGTATCGTCCCTTTGCGCCATTCTTGTGTTCCAAGGAAGGATCGCTTGCTTCTTGCCTAGGGCTATCCAGAACCGTGTATGTACACGTGCATGACCATAAGTATGGTGATTTCCGTGCTAAATTACCGTATGCACACAGTATGTACGTATAGATATAAAATGTTGCCTAAGGCTATCCAGAACCGTGTATGTACACGTGTATGACCGTAAGTATGGTGATTTCCCTGCTGAAATACCGTATGCACACAGTATGTACGTATAAATATAAAATGTATGGTTCTGGCCCACCCTACTCTTGCCCAACAAGCAGGTGTGTGGCCCGAGTTCTCCCTCCTCAACCACTCCTGTGTACCAAACACCCAGCCAATACTTGTGGGAGATAGACTGCTGTTGCGGGTGAGTGCAGATGCCGACAACAAACCTTGAGCCAAATCCATCCAGCCTGCCATCAGGTCTTGGTGTAATACTTGATGTTTAGTTCCCCCTTTCTTTGTCGTTTTAACCAGTCACATAGACAGCACCACTCGGAACAGTACCGTCTGCTAAAAAGAATGGGCCGTCTTGAACTAAGCATCAGCCTCGTGTGCCATGCTAAATACTCTGCATCTTTGTGGAACGTACGCTCTCACAGCAGCAGCTTGCTTGTGACTGTTCATCAGCTGTCCACGCAAACTCCACATCATCACAGAGTTGCATCTGCATGAAACAACATACGCTCTCACAGCAGCAGCTTGCTTGTGACTGTTCATCAACTGTCCACGCAAACTCCATATCATCACAGAGTTGCATCTGCATGAAACAACATACGCTCTCACAGCAGCAGCTTGCTTGTGACTGTTCATCAACTGTCCACGCAAACTCCATATCATCACAGAGTTGCATTTGCTTGAAACAACATACGCTCTCACAGCAGCAGCTTGCTTCTGACTGTTCATCAACTGTCTACGCAAACTCCATATTACCACACTGTAACGTAAAACTCCATTCATCTTGGTAGTTAATCAATCTCATTTGATCACCATTGTCATGAATAATTGGACACACCTGTGCAGGCAGCCAGCGACATTCCAGAGGGAGGAGAGCTCACTACCTCGTACCTTGGAGTCGCGGTGGGTTTGATGTATGATTAGGGCTGGCCAGAACCTTGGATTTGGGAGACTGCCTTGGTGTTAGAACGATGTATGTACGGTATTTTGGCAGGTAACTCACCAAGTATACCTGAATTATACGGTCATATAGGTTATATATATACGGTTGCGGCCAAGCCTATATGCCTATATATAATATACGCGACAAACAGGGATGTGCCATACGGCGTATTTGTAATATATCGTACAATGTATTTTACATGTATTTTACCGTATTAACGTCTCTAGAATCCGTATGGCACATCCCTGGCGACGACGATTTGCTGGTGCTCATGAGATGGTGAATCTTGCAGACATGTCACATGTTTTGCAGCTGCATTGCATACAATCCTTGAACAAGTATAAAGCAAGCTGGAACCATCCCGCAGCAATTCTTCACAGCAACCTGTACAATTCTTTCACTCGTCTCCCCCTTTCACACGTTTAAAATGCTTTGATGACTAACTACTATGAAACTGTTTGCTGGGACGAATGTGAGTGATGATTAAATATCTTAAGAAGAACAAATGCTTACATGTTGCGCACACACTCTCTCACGCACACACAAATCCAGGGTGGCTACCCGGTGGCTGAGAGGCAAAGGCAACTGAGCACAAGCTACGGCTTCACGTGCAACTGTGCACGATGCAAGGTAGGTCCTTGTTTAAGAGCCTAGCAGCACATATTTTGGCTCCACATGCAACGGGTCACAGCACACAAGTTAAATAAAACGTAACGATATACTTCTCGTACAAATGTAACGATATATTTACTCTGGAAGTGCCTCTGGTGGTATCCGATTCCAATATCCGTTTTTCAGAAGCTCAGTCCCTTTCGTTACGAATTTGCGTAATCTCCTGATGCTAACAGCATGAGTTGTGGCTGAACATGCGGTCATCCACAGTGCAAGGTACAAGAAAGAGCTTTTCCCCACCTTCACAGCCTGTGACTTTACACACAGCCATCCACAGTGTAAGATAGGGTTTAATAATTCAGACTGAGTCATGTCCTGCTCAAATTTCCACACCCCCTCTCTAGAGGAATTCTTGCGAGTCACAGATCGTGGCATCGCCTGCATGCTCCACAGATGCCGCAGGTGGCGGTAAGGCATCTTTGCAAATGCTGGTTTGTGCTAACCTACTGCTGCCCTGCTCCCCACCTTCTTGCTGTGAAGAGCTGTTTTGTGCTGCTTTACTGCTGCCCTGCTCCCCACCTTCTTGCTGTTAAGAGCTGGTTTGTGCTGATCACTGCTGCCCTTCCCTCTTGCTGCACAGACAGAGACTGCTGCCCCGGACAACGTCAAGGCAGCCTTGGAGCGGATGTGGAGTCGGATGGCAACCGAGGGGGTCACCGCAAAGGCACAGAAGCTGGTGAGCGCTATTTGGTTATAATTTTTGACAAGTGGTTATGGTTAAGGACAAATGTAAGAATATAAGGGTCCCATCGGATGGCAGACGAGGGGGTCACAGCAGAGGCACAGAAGATGGTAAACGCTACTTGGTTATGGTTTTTGACAAGGACCCTAGGTGGTTGTAGTTGAGGACAAATGTAAGAATATAAGGGTCCCATCGGATGGCAGACGAGGGGGTCACAGCAAAGGCACAGAAGCTGGTGAGCACTATTTGGTTATGGTTTTTGACAAGGTGGTTGTGGTTGAGGACGAATGTAAGAATATAAGGGTCCCATCGGATGGCAGACGAGGGGGTCACAGCAAAGGCAATAAAGCTGGTGAGCGCTACTTGTTTATGGTTTTTGACAAGGACCCTAGGTGGTTGTGGCTAAGGACAAATATAATATATTAGGGTCCCATCGGATGGCAGACGAGGGGGTCACAGCAGAGGCATAGAAGCTAGTGAGCGCTACTTGGGTATGGCTTGCAATAAGGACACAAGGTGGTGTTGGTTGATGGTGTGTGCACCAGCTGATTGCGGTTATTGCAAGGACACTAGCAGGTTGCGACCGAGAGGACAAACCTATGGATCCCCTGTTGGTGCACGCTGATTTATGGCAGCATAGACGTGTAGCCGTTGGTAGAATGGCAAAGGAATCTTTTTTTTTTAAACTCTCCCTGCTTCCCGCTATTTCATGTTCCTGCTCTTTCATCTTTGGCTACCTGCCCTCGGTCAATGGCCGTCTTGTCCCTTTCCATCATCATGATCTCGTTCCCAGGGAGCAGTATGCAAGGAAACTCTGTTGTGGTATATATCGAAGGTCAACAGCTCAACAAATTCTGCCGTCCTAACCACGTGAAATTGATTATCGTAACCTTCATTACCCTAAATTTTTACCTTCCACCTGGCATGCTTCACATCAGGCTTGCAATTTTGGGGTTAACAAAGCTGTTAGTAATTTCTTTGGTTTTCCTACTTCTTAGCTACACAACTCTGTACAGAAATTTCTTGGGACGGTCAATCCGAATGATGCTGATGATGTACCTTTCATGCACGTCCTTTGTAATTTCGTGATTTCTTTCCCACTTTGCCAGCTGTCTAACCCTTTGTACATCACCAACAAGATGCCAAAGCCTCCAGTTTCAAGCCTTTCTCTACACAACATCTCTTTCTTCTTCAATTCAGCCTCCTAGATTATATTATGTTGCCAGGAGTCTTCCACTTTGCAGTACATCACCAATAGCTGCTGCGGCACATTCGTCCACTTTTCTTCATTATTCCCTCCCCACTTTTCCTCCACCTCCGTGGACAGCACCAACCTGATGCAGCCGCCGTGCCAAATCCCACCCTTAACTGCTTTTCCACCCTCTCAGCTGTCTTCCACCTCCCTGGACAACACCAACGCGCTGATGCAGCCACCGTGTTTAATCCCACCTTTTACTGCCTTTTTGCCCTCTCAGTTGTCCTCCACCTCCCCGGACAGCACGAACGAGCTCATGCAGCTGCAGCAAGACCTAGAAAAGGAGGTGGCTGCTTTTGAGGGCATCATGGAGCAGCACGCCCTGGACACACGCGTACGGCAGTGGCTTCGAGCCAGTGCGTATGCCAGCTATGAGCTGTTGGCAGTATGCAGGGACGAGCAGGAGGGGTCACGCGGGCAGGTGGGTGGGGCCTTCTGGTTGTTGGATGGGAATACATAGGGAGGAGCTCACAGAAGACAGGAAGGGTGGGTCCCTCTTCCAGGTCACGTTGGATGTGCAAGGAGGATTCACGGGGGAAAGCAAGCGGGCCCTTGGGTCGTTGGATGGCGAGTGCTTAGGGAGCACACAGAAGAAGGCAGGGTGAGTCCTTCCAGGTCACGTTGGACGAGCAAGGAAAGAAAGGGAGAGAGAAAGAGAGGAGGTGAGCATGAGGGGATAGGTGGGCGTGGGGATGACCACTAGGTGCTACATGTTGTGGGTAGGGGAAGGGGCAGGTCATGTAGGTAGTTGATTAGAAACAGGATGAAAACAATCACGTGTACATAGTAGACCACAAAGAGTTCCAGGGACAGTTGGCACGGGCCATTCTTGAGAACGAGGTAGGATGAGGCAGAATGAGGCAGAGAGCGCTAGAATAACAGAGCCCCCGCACCCACACCTTGCAGGGTGGAATCTATCACAGGATAAGGGTGTGCGCTTGCCTTAGTAAAACTGACGATGCGATGACTTCACGCTGCTTGTGTCCAGAGTTGTGAATGGGCGTCTGGATGTATGAAGGTTGCAGCACACCCATATCATACAAGTTCTATGTCTCTCACCCAAAATCACCACACAAGCTCCCTGGCTAAAACCTTATAGGATTGCCGCGTTGGAATTTGAGTTTCTCTTCAAATACCTGGCCATCAATGTGAGCATGCTGCCCCATCTTCGTGTCACAACTCTTAAAATGATCCTTTTGTCAAGCATACTGCACCTACCCACACCAATGCATACACTACACATGCCACAGCCCTTAGTTAGCCCCCATTGCAAGCATGCTGCACCTACTCACACCAGGGCATACGCTACATACTGCCCTTCAAATAGCCTTGATTCTAAGCACGCTGCACCCATCCACATCAATGTACACACAACGTTTCGCACCGCCCTCACCCCTCAACTGCCTCACACTTTAAGCAGCTGTTCTTTAAGCATGCTACACCTGCCTCACACACTTTCGACACTAAAATTGCCTCACACGCTTAACTGCTTTACGCCCCTTCCCAGCAGCCATCCAGCAATCAGGGGGACAGTGCAGGCAGCAGCAGCACAAAGCCTGTGATGCCAAGCGAGGAGCAGCCTGCAAGCCTTGTGCCCCTTATCAGTGTGATCAACCCAGGTAAGCACGCCATATGCCTTTTGTCATTGTGATGGAACCTAGTAACAGCAAGCCTTGAGTCCCTGATTAGTGTGATCAACCCGGGTAAAGAGGATAGACACACAGGATTAGGTTTGAAAGGCTGTCCCGCGCCTCCTCTTTGCATAGGATCATTGTAGGTCTTCTTTATTCATGCCTAGTGAAAGCTTCCCTCATTGCCATGGAGCGCCAACTTGTCGGTTTCAATTGATTCTAATGTTTTTACCCTTTTTCTCATGTGCGCACACACGCATGCACACACACACACACACAAACACATACACACACATACACATACACAAACACACACACATACAAACACACACTCTCCCTGTCTCTTACTTGCAGCTAGTGACACTCATTTGTACCTCGCTTTAGAGTGGCTGGAGCGTTCTGGGAAAAAGTACGGCAGTGGCCATGAAGGCACAAAGACAGCGTCACAAGCTTGCTTGGCCGCTCATCTGATGCGCTACGGGAGGGTGCCAAACAATCTGCTGGTGGAGATCTTCAAGCACAGATCAGAGGTGCGTGTTTCTGGTGAAGATTGAGTGTAGTCATGCAGCAAGTTAGCAAAGGGTCACACCCAGCTGGCTGGAAAAGCTGGAACTTTCTTTGAGCTCCTGGACATAGGACTAGATAATGGAAAGAAGAAAAGAAGACATACTGGCCCTAGCCCATGGCATTTGCAACGCCAGGAATGCAAGTCTATTTGCCGTGCGGAGTCATGTTGTTGAATGTTCGTGATGTTTGCGATGGGCAGGAAGTCTCAGGACCTTAAGGATGCAGTGAGCACCAGCATTGGACACACGCACAGCTCATGCATTTGCACACGCAAGGCTAGCTGGGGTTAGCAGGGAACCAGTTCCAGGAGGGTGCTCACAACTCTGCTTAGGGCAAAATTGCCGGGCAGTTGGCACAGGCATAGGACAATGCCATTGGGATTTATTGAGGAGCAAGAAAGCTGCTCATAACAGAGCTTTGGCTGTCACGACGAATTATGGTACCAGCTTATGTATGGATTTCCAGTATGGGCCGTGTTCAAGGCCTCTGACCATTTCTTAGAGACCCCAAGCGCAGCGCCACTATTTCGTAATTTGTTTGCTCCCACACATTGAGCATCAACAAAAGCATTGACGCAGACATGACCAACTAAGATCTAAAATGTGTTGCCTGCCCTGCCTGCCCAGGTGGAATTTAACTTGGGTCGGATAAACCTGCCTTCTCCCAGCGCCCCCTTGGCGGCGGCAAGATCTTGAGCCAGCACCCTGTTTTTGGCTGGACCTTGGCTATTTCCCTTGGACTGCTGGCATCTGCGCTTAATAATCTTGTTAAGGTTGTTAAGGAAGCCCGATCAGCATCTGAACGAGTCGTGCAAGCAAGCGACGGTAAACCGTGGAGAATTATATCAATAATTTAATTGACCGTAAATACTCGGGAGCCTGCTGATGCCATCCCGATTGAATCCTACTCGGTCGAAAAAAAAATAAAAATGACGAGGGAAAGGGAGTATTTTTTCGGGGAGGACAGGGGAGGAGGGATGATGGGAAGGGGGGGAGGTATGATGGGCGGAGGGGGGGGGATGGGTGGAGGTGGGATGGGCGGAGGATTCCAACATAAAAGTCAGGCCGTGAAGGCGTTGAAGGAGACGATGCAGTCGGGCCACAAGACCGGTCTTCCTGGCACGATCCTGGACTACTTCACCCCTCGGGACCCGTTGCCCAAGGCCAGCGAGCTGCGCACGAAGAAGCTGCCGGTTCCCTTCTCGGGCGTGGCGCAGTGCGTGCCCCTGTTCGCAGGCCCCCAGGATCCAGAGGAGGACACATCAGAGCCCAAGCACCGCCTGTTCAGGAACCCAGAGCTGAACCTGCAGTGCAGGCTCACCACAGAGACCAAGGCAGAGAAGTGAGTGGGGGTGTGGAGTGGGGAGAGGGGAGTCTGATGATGTCAAACACTGTGAAATGACCAGCACGACTCCTTTTGCTCGGTGCACATGCCAGCACGTACATGCAGGCATGTCATGGATGTACGAGCCAGCCTCATGTGTTTTGCACTGAATGTGTGTTGGTGGAGAAGCTAGCGCTGACAACTGAAACACACGAGCAGTGCACTTCCGCATGTTACATTGACATTGAAAGCCATGTAGGGGCCTTGCTGTGCCACATGGAGCTCCTTTCGTAACAAAAGCCATGTCTATGTGTCCTATGCAGGCACATACGTTTGAGTGGATGGCAGCGCGATGAGGTGGGTGGTGTTGTGTGCATCTATTTGAGTGCTTCCCATGCGCTTTTCCTTTCTCTCGTACACAAGCACGCTTGAGGCTAACCATACCATCTTATTTATGATTTCTGTCAACGCTCACACCACGCAGGCAGCTGCAAAGGCAGAGGAAGCATCAAAGGCGTGGGACCCCAACAGGGATCCGAACGCTGAGGTGCGTGTGTGTGTGTGTGTGTGTGTGCGTGTTTGTGCATGTTGTGTGTCTACCCGCAGCCTGGGACAGGGGTCCTGCAAGACATTTGATTGCAGGCAAGCTCGTTGCCTCTATTTAAGTCCTTGGTTGTGGATTAAGCTGCTATTGCTTACATATTTGCATGCACGCACATGGTACAAAGTCTACGCACATGTTATGGGTCTCTACTCCACGCACCGCTCAGGACAGTGCACAAAACGACAGTAATGCATGCATGCGTGCCATTGCGTGTGTGTGTGTGTTCTTGTGTGCTGCGTGCGTGTATGTCCGTCCCTTGATACACATGCTCCTCATCACCATTTGCATGCAGGGCGATCCATTCCGAACGCTCTTTGTCTCCCGCTTGAGCTACGATGTCACAGACAAGAAGCTGCGTCGCGAGTTTGAGGAGTATGGGCCCATCAAGCGTGCGCGCATCGTCACTGACAAAAACGGTGAGGGGTTTGATCAGTCAGGAACACTTGTGCGAGGAGGTGATAGCGTGCACGCGTCCATGAAGGCATGTGTGTGTATGTGTTTGTATCATGAGTGTGTGCATGTGTGGATGCATCCAGTGTTGCTTTTGTGTGATATGCAAGGCATGCCAGAATATGTGTCGCAGCACTCACCTGTCAACACTTTGTTAGATGTGAAGATGAGAGGATGAATTGCACACGCGCACACACACATGCACACACACATGCACACGCGTACACAGAGTGTACATACATGCACATACACACGCACTTACACACATGCACGCACACACACATGCACACATGCACACGCACACACACACGCACTTACACACATGCACACACACATGCACACATGCACACACACACACACATGCACGCACACACACACAAACATACACTCACACTTCCAGGCAAGTCCCGTGGTTACGGCTTCATAGAGTTTGAAGACAAGAAGGACATGAAGGAGGCGTACAAGTCAGCGGATGGGAGAAAGATAGAGGGGCGAAGGGTGCTAGTGGATGTGGAGAGGGGGCGGACAGTGGAGACATGGTAAGGCCGTGTGCGTGTGTGTGTGTGTGGTGTGTGAGTGTTTGTGTGTGTGTGTGTGCGTGTGTGTGTGTGTGTGTGTGTGAGAGAGAGAGAGAGAGAGAGAGAGAGAGAGAGTGTGTGTGTTTGTATGTGTGAGTAAGTGCAACAATGCTTTTCCATGTATTTATGCTCAAGCCAGTCTGTGCAAGTGCATGCTCAAGGATCACAACGTCGCCAAGCGTCCGCTTATCGCAACTGTAAATACGCACATATACACACATATAAAACACACGTACACACAAGTACCCACTAGCACACACGCACAAGCACACACACATGCACATACCCACTAGCACACACGCACACACACACATATAACACACACGCACACACTCACAGGAAGCCGCGTCGTTTAGGTGGCGGTTTAGGTGCAGAGGGCAGAGCACCACGGCCACCCAAGAAGGCACCCCCAGGCGGATTCCCCACCCTACCCCCACCATCCATGGACATTGACAGGTGCGCTACCTGCTGCGCTTGCTCAGCTGTTGCATTGACTTTGCTCTTGATCCCTGCATCCCCACCATCCATGGACATACCTGCTGCGCTTGCTCAGCTGTTGCATTGACTTTGCCCTTGATCACTGCATCCGCACCATCCTTGGACGTAGACAGGTGAGTGCGTTGTAGATGACGTCGGTTCCTCATCAGCCTTCTTGGGCTGAAACAAATGTACTGAGTCTACCCATGAATTGAGCACACTTGTTCAGGCCCAAGTGAGTGCTGCGTTTCAGGGCTTTGACTTGAAGAGGGTAACTGATGAGACAGCAGTGTTGCAGGGTTCTAAACCCTTAGAGGGCAGTGCAGCAGGGTTTTAGCTAGCTTAGCCATGGTGTACCTGCCTAGCTAGCTCAGCCATAGGGTAGCTGCCCAGCTAGCTCGGCATAAAAGGCCAGTCGATGCACGATTGAGGGGTACCGACGTACAAAGGGTCTGCAGACACGTGATGAAGGCAGGCCTTGTGGCCGAGAGTTGCGCACACAGAGCTTAATATGGCGTGCTGGCTAGTAACTAATGGGCATGGCTTGCACAAGCTCTTGCCCAAGGATTGCGTGAAAGAGTGCTCATGTCCACTTGCGAGCAGGTTGCTTTTTGAAGAGAGGAGTTTGTGTGCGTCTGTTCTTCTTGCTTTAGCCCCTGTTTAGGTGACGTGGCATTTTTGGCTTTAGTGTGCACGTCTTTGAGACAGTGGCTAGTCTGACCTCACACACTTGTGCATGCGTGCGCATGCACACACATACATACACACCCACACCACATTTGCGCGCATATAGGCCTCGTGACAGCGGGCGAGCCCCCCCACGTGAACGTGAAACTGTCAGGGAGAGGGAGAGAGAGGCCCCACGCAAACGTGAACGTGACCCTACTCCTCCAAGGTGTGTTTGAGTGTGCGTTTGTTCATGTGTGTGTGTATGTGTGTGTGTGTGTGTATTTAAGTGTGGGGGTGAGTGAGTCTATGCCTTTTCTATGACGGTCAGATCCTTGAATACTACTGGCAGCAGAGGGGTTGTTGCCTTTGCACAGCTCCCACAGCCTCATTCATCTTCACAGCAGTTAAGTATTAGGAATGCACGCACGCATACATGCCTTAGTATTGACCAAACATGAACAGTGGGGGGGCATGCTTGGGGCCGAAGAAGGCAGCAAGGTTTGACAGCGTTGCCCAACAAACACTGCAGGCGTTTTATTTTTTCATTGACTGTGATCATACAAAGTTCGACCGCTTGCACCTGAAATGCGCGTCGTACAAATGCGGCATGCGGCAGGCGAGGATGTGAGCGAAAGCAATGTTTGGCAATAATCCCAGAGCGCTTATACACGGGCTCAACACAGGGCTCACCAGAAAGCGTGCATTTGTGTTTAGTTGGTCCTAATGCAAAGGCATTTGATATGACCTGCGCATCATATGACCTGCGCATTTGATATGACCTGCGCATTAAGCACTCACTGCAGATCATAGACGGGACAGACACGGATCCAGGAGCTTGAAATGGTGGAACCCTTTCTTCAATAGTTTGGACAACCGCGCTCATTCACACATACACACACATGTACACGAGCACACACACACACACACACACACACACACACACACACACACACACACACACACACACACACACACACACACACACACACACACACACACACACACACACAAAAACACGAACAATGACATGCACACGGCAGGCGTGAGCGGGAGCGTGAGCGTGGTGCGGTTGAGCCCAAGAGACGCAGGGATGCAGAGGACGGTACGGGGGGAGAGGCTGACCGCAGGGACAGAGACCGAGAGGCACGCAGGCGTGTTCGGGACTAACCGAGCTCGCAGCTGTGCCGTACTTTGCCGACATTCTAGCTGCCTTCCCGCATGCTGTGCGGTGCTGTGCGTGCCCTGCGCTGCGATGCACTTCAGCCCCCACGCTGCAATGCCTGCCTGCCACCTGCCTGCCTCACGAGTGGAAAGGAGTGCACAGTTTTTCGTTGCTATGCCTGCCACGCTGCATGAGCGGAGTTTAAGCTAGCAAAAGTGGTGCCTAGCTGCATGCGTGGCATGAATGGAGAGGGAGTTTGCCTGATGCGCACTTTTGCTGCATGTCTTATGTCGTAATGCACAACAGGAGTGAAACGGAGCATTCTAGCTGTATGCATGTAGGACTGCTTGCACGTGTGTATGAGTGCCTGCACATGTGTGCGCACCTTCTTTCTATTTCCGTGTTTCTTTCTGTTTGGCGGGCGAGGGGCACTGCACCCGGTGCATTCTTGTAGTTAGTTCTCATCAGTGCTAAGTGATTTAACAGAGGAAGAGGCATTGCTGTGTTGACTAACGGCTGTGTTGACTAACTAAGTGCCAGCACGCACAGTTACGTGTGCATACCCTTTGAATGGATTAACATTTTCTTGCTTTCGTTTTATTCCGGACATGAGTGTCTAGAGGCATTGTTCACACTCTATTTCAGTCTTAAAGGGTTTTCTTCAAAAATTACGCCACTGATTGGGCGTAACAAACTCCTGGAGAACCTAAGCAGGGCAATACGCGGCTACAACCTATAGCACTCCACACGTCAAGAATACCGTAGATTTCCACTGGTGCAGAACTCAATACAACAGCCATTCCTAGTCCACCTTACCTTTTTATTAAGGTTCAGGCACATGGCACACTCAAACCCTGCTATGAACAAGCTTTTTCTGCACTGCACCTGTTCTCATGGAGCCTCCACCACTCTACACGTCATCATGCTGTATGCGAGTAGCACCATCTATAGTACTCACTCTCCAGCACTGCCAAGGGTTACAAGGGTTACAAGGATGGCCTACAGCCCGAGTCTCTGGCTGATGGCAATTGGCTGGTGAAACAAAATCAACCAGTGTCGAAAATTGAAACTAAATCTGACACAAACTGCACTGCCAAAGATCTGAGTCTTTAGCTTCAGAGAGCCAGGATCCAGGATGCTTGTTTGCAAGCTCCATGTAGTGCACTTACACACTCTATACAGCTAATGGTTACAATGGTTACAATTGGGGGTGACCTTCAGCCAGGTTGTTTGGCTGATCGGCTGCTGACTGGTCTCGGCCAGCCACAAATAAATCCATAAGCTCAGAAAGAAAAAGAAAAAGTCTAT
>Ga0307945_1003272_pt1 | contig 13131 bp, 10 predicted proteins | sample OrgLakmetagen228_FD_201818 | JGI IMG/M metagenome (GOLD analysis project Ga0307945, IMG submission 201818) | Saline water microbial communities from Organic Lake, Antarctica - #228 | ecosystem: Environmental > Aquatic > Non-marine Saline and Alkaline > Saline | place: Antarctica: Organic Lake...
GGTGCCGGTGGGGGTGTGGGTGTGCGTGAGGGTGTGGGTGCGGGTGTGGGTGTGGGTGAGGGTATGGGTGTGGGTGTGGGTGAGGGTGTGGGTGTTGGTGCGGGTGAGGGTGAGGGTACGGGTACGGGTGTGGGTGTGGGTGAGGGTGAGGGTGAGTGTATGGGTGTGGGTGCGGGTGCGGGTGTGGGTGAGGTGTGGGTGTGGGTGTGGGTGTGGGTGTGGGTGTGGGTGTGGGTGCGGGTGAGGGTGTGGGTGTGGTTGTGGGTGAGGGTGTGGGTGTGGGTGTGGGTGAGGGTGTGGGTGTGAGAAGTAGAGCGAGTGTATGTAAGAAGAAGGTAGCGCTGTCAGCACTGTCGAGTGGGTGTGAGTGCTGTAGGAGTGAATGAGGGTATATGAGGGTGCATGTGAGTGCTGGATGGAATATGACTTGATCAGCTTTCTTGGCACTTAAATTGGTGGAGGGGGCAGCGCTGTCAGCACAGGTAGGTGGGTGGGGGTGTCAGTGATGCTGAAATGAATGTGTGTGGCTGCTGGGTGTATGTGTTCTTGTGTAACGTATGTAAGGGTTGGCCAGAACCATACATGCATACGTGTACGTGCTGCGACTCTTGCAGTGTGTTATTTAAGCTGGACAGTCACCATTAGGGTTGGCCAGAACCATACATGCATACGTGTATGTGCTGCGACACTTGCAGTGTGTTTTAAGCTGGACAGTCACCATTAGGGTCGGCCAGAGCCCTATATATATACGGTGTATGTACGGTATTTTTGGCGGAGGAAAATCACCCAATATACGGTCACATACGATGCAAATATACGGTGCAAATATACGGTGCAAATATACGGTCACATACGGTGCAAATATACGGTGCAAATATTCGGTGCAAATATACGGTCACATACGGTGCAAATATACTGACCGACCCTATCCACCAAACAGACTGTTCATACTATAATGTGCTATAATGTACTGTAATGTACTATAATCAGGGCTGTGCAATGACAACGTCATAGCGATTTGCACCGTAATTACGGTACGGTTGACGGTCCGTACCGTCAGAACGTCAAAATGACGATGTTTCAGAAATGAAGGTGTCGACCGTCCAGACGGTCGAGGGGACCGTCCACCGTAATTACTGTGTAAACCCACCGCCAAATGCTTTTTTGCTGTAAAAAGTTGAGACCAGGGTCCAAATCCTGGTCAAGACGTGAACTTTTTGCTTTTCCTTTTCCTTTTTCCTTTCATCATTTCACCAATCATTTGTTTGTGTATAAAACTCACATACAACATTTAGAAATGAGGAGAAAAGAGTTAAAATGACCATTTAGGGTCAAAATGCCATTTTTTGGCCATGCACCGTCATGACGATCCCCAAATTCCGAAATGACGGCCTGACGCCATCATTTACGGCGTCAACCGTCAGACCGTATTTTGACGGACTGTACCGTCACACCGTCATTGCACAGCCCGACTATATTGAGGTCCTATAATATACTGTTCATGCTGCCCCTGAGCACATCCCTTATACGGTATTTGTGGCGCTTCCGGAGGTGGCCCTTGGCAGTGTGTAGTGTGTGTATGTGTGTGTGTGTGTGTGTGTGTGCTTAGAGGTGTCACTACAGGGGAAGGGCAGCAATGTGTGCCCCAACACACCTCAACTCAGCTGCCCTGCCCTGACAAACTGTGTGTGTGTATGTGCGTGTGTGTGCCTGGCAAAGGGTGTGGTACGCGAGTGCGAGTGTGAGTGTGGGTGGACCGGCCATGTGGAAGAAATAAAAACGTGTGAGTAAGGGTGGGTAAATAGGGTGTCTGATTTTGCCAGCGAGGCTCGGCGAGCCTCAACGAGGCTCGGCACTCGCTGGGGAGGCCCTAGTTGCTGCATTACGGTTAGAAAATCACTTTCTCAAACCTGCACGGATTGAGCCGAAACTTTTTCTGTTGTTCGCTTATACATATTTATGAATATCAACGTTGAGACCGGGTGGAAAATATGGGCATGTGAGCCAGGGAAATTCGGTCTTCGTTTACATCCCCCCCTGTTGCACACCCGTTTTTACTCTTTCTGGTGTTGTATAATAATAAACAGTTATAATTAATGAAGATACTGTTTAAAAGATGGGCCTGTCAGCCGATTTAGCCACAAAAAATTCGGATTTGGGGATTTCTGGGGAGATGGGGCTGATTCCGCCCAAAAAGTGGACACCCTTGCTGACCGATGAGTGTCTTCCACACCGGAAAAGAGGTTCGCCAAGGCTCGGCGAGCCTCACACTCGGCGAGTCTCGGCGAGGTCACGACCCACCCTTACGTGTGAGTGTAGGTGAATTGAGTGCTTGCCATTTAAGAATTAAAAATAATGTTGCTTGTTTTCTCATTTTTGCGGTGGCCCTATCTTTAACCGCCGCCTGATGTTCTTTCAGCACTTCAGCATCAGCAATCAGGCCAAAGCTGTCTCTTAGAAATTTGAGGTGCAGCTGCCAAGCCGAACAAATCTACCATAGTCTTAGGGTTGGCCAGAAACATATATGTATGCGGTGTATATGCGGAAGTTTTGGCAGGGAAATCACCAAATATACGGTCATATACGGTGCATATAGGTATACGGTCCTGACCAACCCTACATTTTTCATTCCAGACTGCAACAGGCGCAGCCCCACCTTCTGTTTAGGGAACAGTGCCAGGCGCAGGTACCGATCAAAAAAATTACCACTTTCAATCAAAACACATCAATTGCCTTTCTGCTCTGTTTTGTGCTGCTTCAGGCCGAGCCCCACTTTGTTATTAGAGCGGGTGAAGGTGCCAGGGGGGAGAGAACCCGGCAGCAATAGCAGCAGTGCATCCAACACACAGGTGCGTGACTGTCGTTGCTCTATGGATGGCGCCCAACACAATTTTAATCATAATATCTGTATGTTGATAAATGTGCATGTTGTTCTCTGCATTCTCTGCAAGAGCATGTTTTGCACTTGAAGAAAGTAACCGAGTCTTGCTGTATTCAGAGAATATATGCGCATATGCAGCTACATGCAGTTACATATGAACATGCAGCTTCATATGAACATGCAGCTACATGTGAACATGCAGCTACATGCAGCTACATATGAACATGCAGCTTCAAATGAACATGCAGGCTACATGCAGCTACATATGAACATGCAGCTTCAAATGAACATGCAGCTAAATGTGGCTCAAAGGTAATCCCTTTTAGTATGACTCAGCACGGCATCTTGTTCTGTTCCCAATGGCACTCTTGCACGACTGCATGCAAGTGCACATCATGTGCACGTCATGCCACTTATGCACGATTGCTTGCAACCGCAAATCATGCACACCATGCAACCGCACGTGCTCTTACAAAGCGACAGGTAGAGCAGCCATTTTCCTCTCAGTGTGGTTCCCTCCTCTCAGTGTGGGTCCCTCCTCTCCTTTGTAGCAATGGCACCCACACAATCACAACCGTGTGCTGCCAAACAAACGCGTGCTGCCAAACAAACTGACAAACCTTGTGCTGCCAAACAACCATGTGCTGCCAAACAACCGTGTGCTGCCAAACAAACGCGTGCTGCCAAACAAACGCGTGCTGCCAAACAAACGCGTGCTGCCAAACAAACGCGTGCTGCCAAACAACCGTGTGCTGCCAAACAACCGTGTGCTGCCAAACAAACGCGTGCTGCCAAACAAACTGCCAAACAACCGTGTGCTGCCAAACAAACGCGTGCTGCCAAACAAACGCATCTCCGTGAGCAGGGAGTGGAAAGCAGGCCAGTCCGTTCAACTGGTCACCATGGCACACAACATCATTAGGGTTTGCCAGAACCATATATATACGGTGTATATACGGTATTTTTGGCAGGGAAATCACCAAAAATATGGTGTATGTGTACGGTTCTGGCCAACCCTTAACATCGTGCAGCATGACAGCATGATCCCTACTGTCACACATTCACACATCCCTACTGTCACACATCCCTACTGTCACACATCCACACATCCTTACTGTCACACATCCCTGCTGTCACACATCCCTACTGTCACACATTCACACTTCCTTACTGTCACACATCCCTACTGTCACACATTCACACATCCCTACTGTCACACATCCCTACTGTCACACATTCACACATCCCTACTGTCACACATTCACACATCCCTACTGTCACACATTCCTACTGCCACACATTTTAACAATTTCACAATACTTCCCAAAGGAGGGAGCGTGCCAGCCTTTTTTCGGCTTGCCGCTCAGAGTGGTCTACTCTGACTCATCACCCTCCCTTGTTGCAGTTGCCACGTACACACAATTGTGGCTCCCTGCTCTCCGTTACCTATCACTAATGACTGTTCCGGATCACACAATTGTGGCCCACTGCTCTCCATATATGCACCCAACCACTGACATGAGTTTTGTCCTGCCACATGTACTTCTAAAGCAGGGAGCTGGCGTGCTCTCCGGGCTGCCTCCCGGTGTGATCCGCTACAACAACAGCAGGGAGGCGTTGTCCAATGCGACCAAGGGGCTCGGAGGAGGGGGAGGGGTGGCAGGCCTACCGCCGGGTGTGATAAAGTACCCTGCCGGGGGAGGGGTAGGTCAGATAGGGGGTGGGGCGGCCTTGTCTAGGGCACACTCTCAACAACAGCAGCAGCAACCTGCGCAATTGGGGCCAATAAAAATGCCCGGAGCTGCCAGCCTTAATATGGGAAAGAGCCGGTACTGAGTGTTGGAGCATACGGCAGGGTTCACCACAAATAGTGGAGTGTGTGTGTGTGTGTCCCTGCATGTGTGTGTGGGCCCTGCCGGTCAATGGCTTCTACTCAGCCGGGGCATGCAGAATGGGGACATCAGCAGGCTTGGGAGCTGTGTGTGTTGACCTAGTTCTGCGAGTCTTATTTAGGAATCGTAGTGTTGCTACATTAGTTTAAAACCCACTGGTCTAGATCCGTGCCTCCCCCCCTTGGCGCTGCAGCAGTGGCACAGGCTACTCCTTGAAAGTTGTGTGGCATGCTCACTGTGTGGGCGCTGCAGCGGTGGCACAGGCTACTCCTTGAAAGTTGTGTGGCATGCTCACTGTGTGGGCGCTGCAGCAGTGGCACAGCCTACTCCTTGGAAGTTGTGTGGCATGCTCACTGTGTGCCATGATCACTCAACTCAAAAAGAGCCTCAAAAGTGGATATAGAATATGGCAGGTAGTGTGCGTGCGACAAAGTGGCATAAAGAATGGCTCCTGCTGCCTCGTGAGTGGTGTCTCGTGCCATGCATGAGTTGCGGTAATAAGGGGGCGTGTGATCTGACCTCGCTCACGCATCGGAACTAACAAAGCTTGGCATGCATGTATGTATGTGTGAATGATGACTGATGACCGAACAACTCGATGTGCGTTGCAAGAGAGACAACAACGCTCGTGATAAGCATCCAATGTGTATGTGTACCATGTTGGTATGTATGGGGGAATATCTTGCCAAGAAAAACTGTGCACCTTTTGTGGTTGGCTTTGGCATTTTTGAAAACTGCATCTCATGACTCATGACACATGCCGAACAGGTTGTGCGGTTGAAGAGTTTCATCCTTTCCTGGAAAGTCTCTTTCTGGGCATGACTGCTGATTCCTTGCATTATGTTGATGGACAATTATCAACAAGAACAACATGAGCAGCAGAGCCCTCTACTCGGACTGGCTGCTCACTTTGTTGGCTGAGAAGAAAAAAGAAAAGAACGCAGATAGTGTTAGCTAACACTGCCGGCATGGATAAGGAAAGGATGATGTTTTGTGATGTGCAACACCCAATGGATGCAGAGACACACAACATCCATCTGGAGAACAAAAGAGGAGAGGCCTTTCAGTTGGGATTAGCCAGGTGGTTGGGAGGCAGAGGCCTGCACACCACCAGGGGTATTGCTCAGCTATTTTTGGGGCGGGTTGTGTTCAATGTCTCGTCTCATCTGTATGTTTTTTGTTGCGGATCTGGTTGTGTGTAGTAAGCTTAATTGTTTCATGAGTGCTGTGGCATTTAAACCAGTAGCTCCGAGGCTGCGGAGTGGGTTCCTTGTGTGGCTGCTGTACATGGTGCCTGTTGCTCCTATCAGGATGGTGTGGAGGGTTTGCGGTGTCCAAGTAAGTAAGGCATTAGCAGCCAGCTTATGTTGTGCTCGTGCCTTTCCTGCACCAAGCAACAAGTTGGTGGGTAGGGGACGTGTCAACACAGCACTTAGTTTTGATCAGATGTATGGTTGGTTGGTTGTCTCCTGGTTTCATAGCCAGTGGGTACGGATTGGCAGGGCCATCAGCCCTTAGTTTAGTTTAGTTAAGTTTGGATTGCAAAGGCATTCGACCTGGAATGGCTGCTCAACCTATGAGAACGAGGTAAACCCCAAAACAAACGAAGTAAAAAAGGGCTGTGACGCAACTGGAAAATGCGAACCTTAAAGATACGAAAGATTGCACACACACAAATAAGTTGGACAAGTTGAAAACGCAGGGACAAATGAAGTTTGAACACAAGTTTGAGACTACTGAAACTGGCCTGTATAGCCTACTGGTCTGGTCCGTATAACCTACTGCACTGGTACTGAACTGGTACTGAACTGAATCAGCCCTTAGGCCATCGCCCCATAGTGAGCTAGGTTATGGGAAACTTTTTTTACATGATCGGCAGACCTAGTTTGGTACATGTTTGTTGGGTTTCGTTTGGGGCGTGGTTGCTGGGTCAGAGTAGCTAACTATGATTGCATCTGGCTTGCTAGATCCCGCCGCTGTTGTGCATTGAGATTGGGAGGTAAGGGCCAAATTGGAATTGTTTTAACCTGTGTCTCCTCGGAAGGGCTTGTCTCTGAGAGGAGGTAATGCAGGTGAGCGACTGGTCTCCTGCGCACCGCAGACAAGGCAAGGTAAGGTAGAGTTACATCGCTATATATGCCTCTGGGGGCATCCGAGCGGAAGATTGGGAAAAGCCTGTAACCAAACTAAAAAGGCGCTAGTAACTTCAAGTTTAGTTTAGTTTGGATTACAAAGGCCTCCAGCCTGGCATGGCTGCTCAACCTATAGGTCCCAACAAATAAATCAATCAAAAACTTCAACTTCAAGGGAATAGGGCTAGTAGGCACTCAGCCACAAAAGAGGCCACATCACACATATGACCAGATATGTAACATATCTGGCTGGTTCAAAAAGATCCTCAAACGAGTTGGGCTATCGCTCCTCGTACTGAGGTAGGAAGACCAGCTGGCGGTGTTGTGTGCGTAGGCTTACAAGATGTTCATGCGGACAGTCCAGCAAAATGCGTTCCTCATCCTGAACAGTGTGCCAGTCACATTTGTCACAGATCCGCTCTGTGCCTGTAGTAGTGAAAGGACGGTTCTACGTTGCGAGGGAGCCAACGCTTGCTTTATTAATAATCATTACGCATGCGTGCACACCTCTCATTGTACAAAGGAGCAGACTAAGGGCTTTACAATACAAACAAAGGGCGCACTGTCGCTCCTAAATTCGTACTGATTCAGGCAAGTATAGTTTTTTATCTCCGGGATGCAAGCTGGGTGTAAAAATGGTTTTTAGGAGTAAAAACAGCAATGCCACAGGCGCATTATATCTTTCCCAAATACTTGTATTTCTCAACCTGCCTCATGATGTCAACCGTAGTACAGCTTGTTTCAGACTTTGTGTTCACACTCTACATTTTGAGACAGTGACATGGAATCAAAGTAATCCCCCACCTGTAACCTGTGTGAAAGAAAAAGGAAAAACTACGCAGGCAGTGAAAACCACTCCCCACATTAATTAAGGAAAAGGAGCCACTTTGGTATCGTAAAGGCACCGCAAAAAGGAAAGGAAAGATCAATGGGGATCAGGAGGGTTGCAGGCTTGGCCTGAAACCGGCTCCTAATGAGAGTTGATAACAGTACTGGAAAGGGCACGTCTAGTATGGACAAGTTTGGCAGCAAAGTTCGCAGAGTGCACATGGAGCTTGGAGGCAAGCTTCTTAACTCTTTGAGAATCGAGACCCAGTTTTTTGAAAGGCTTCAGAGTGTGAATGTTGTAGATGGTGCCGCCCACACCCAAAAGGACGATGTGGAGAGTAACGGAGGCTCCTTGGAGAATGTTGCAAAGATCTTTGTGCTGTTCCTTTGCGGCGTTCAGCTGGTTCTGAGGTCTGGTGTCCTCACAGTACTTGATCTCGACGTGGACAGACACTCGAGGTGGATGTCGCGCCGAGTATTGTTGAGACCTTTAGGTCGGTGCCTGATAGGCTCAAAGATCATGCGGCATGCTAACTTGTGTCTTTCGGTGATCAGCCATGTTCCTTATTTGCTTGTGTTGGCACCCAGAAAGGATGTGCAGGGCACTGTCTACTTGTAAGCAGAGGGGGCAAGTTTGACTTGTTGAGAGTTTGAACAATACCGCATGTTTTTAATGATATAGGGTGCCTGTTCTGTATTTCATAATGATACATTTGGTCTTAAAGGGGACATCGGATGATGCTAGGTAAGCATTGCTAGTGGCTCCATTAGCAGTGCCGTCCTTTATGAAGAATGTCTGGTAGTACGCATGGTAGTTCGCTTCAGTTTTGGCATTTCCCAGTTTATGGAGAAAATGCACGTGTGCTTGAAGGGCGTCACTGTGGTTTGGTAAGTACCAAAGTTTTGGGGGAGGAAAATGGGCCATGTTTGTTGGATGGGTATGATTATTATGGGTTTGGTTTTCTTTTTTATCTTCTTTTGCAAGCCAGTGGATGTTGTAGAAAGGATTTCCCTAAGGGCCTGCTGTTTTGATGGAGGTGTCTGCAAGGTGTGATACTGATGATGTCCTAGATGAGCAGCATGTTCTTTTCCACTGTGCCAATCCCCACGTGATTTCCCTCCGCAGGAAATGTGCGTCTCTGTTTCCCCCAACAGGAGCCCACGATGTGTCTACTTGTTAGCCAGAACAATAACAAGCTTTATTTTACCCATGAACTAATAATTGCTTTCTATAAGCAGGCTAGCAGTCGCACTTCTTGATTGAAGGCCTTTTTTTGTAAAGCCTAGTAAAACCTTGTACAGACGCGCCTTCCAATACCATTAGGAATGGTTAATCAAGTTGGTAGTGCATCGCACCCTGGTCCCTCCTCGCTCCTCAATTTTAAAAGTGGTCCATAGTACGGCCCTCATCCTTAGATTCACTTTCCATGCTCGTAAAAAGTAAAAGTTTACGCTGGAGAGCACCGGCATGCATTCAAGAAAGGCTCTCACTTACTCCTCGCACTTGCCAGAGCCCCACCAAAAACCATGCTCGTTAAGTGCTGCCTGGTCCCTTTTGCTATTTCACCATGAATTAGAGGGGGGATGAACATACATTTTGGGTGCACTTCCTAATACTCTCTCTGTTCTGCACACATTTGTTTCGTGTTTCCTCTGCCTAGCTCTATATCTTTTGTTCAGCTCGGTGTGGTTACAAGCTTTTTCCAAGCTTCCGCTCAAATGCCACCTAAGGCATACATGTAACCTTACCTTCCTAATACTGAAAGAGCACACATGCTCTTTAAATATATCAAAACACCTACTGCTCTGTAAAAACAAGTACTTATGCTCACATGGTCTCATTGGTAGTTTGGCAAGCGGTGCTACCGAGCAAGATACACACTCACGCACATCTATACACGTACATGCTACTCACGCACGTCAATGATGAGTTGCAGGCGTACATGCGTGATGCTGGCACCATACATCGTATACTGTCGCATACTTATGTGCACGTGTACAAGTGTATACACACGTGATAGCGCATCGCACACTGATGGTGCACACAAAGAAAAAGTTTTCCTGTGCTCGATGGAAGGGTGATAATTCAGAGTTGCATTCCGGGCCAAGCTAGCTGGTCGCTGTGTTGGCTGTACCACCAGCAGTTGCTGAAGGGTAAGGAATTCATTAAACAAGTTGCGATAATCAATCATTGTATGGCTACCGTTCGATGAGCGCCCCTCTCAATCTCCATAGTCAACCCTTGAAAGACCTGCACACTTGTGTGAGCAAGACCCTTCATGCTGTTGTGACTTGTTTAGTATATCCCCCTCAATATCACACAAGAAAGACCCTTCCTGCAGCAGTGCCTCATTAATAATCCCCCTCCCTGACATAAAAGCTCAATGCTCTGCACCTCATTGCTGTCGCGTGAGCACTCGGCAATGCAAGTACTCAATATGCACACATGAGCACACTCTTCAATACACAAATAAGCACACGCAAATGCACACACGAGCACTCTTCAATACACAAATAAGCACACGCAAATGCACACACGAGCACACGTCAGTGCACAAGCGACTGACGGCACACAAGCACGCGTAAATATGCACACGAGCAATCGTCAGTGCACACATAAGCACGTGAATACACACACTCATACACTCATACACACACACTGAACGACTGCAAGCTACTTGTAACTCCCGCTGGCAATGCAAAAAAGAGCACGATGATTCATAGCAGCTGTTTTTTACATCTCAATACAAACGATGATTCATAGCAGCTGTTTTTAACATCTCAGTACAAACGACGACTCATAGCAGCTGCTATTTACATCCCAGAACAAACGATGATTCATAGCAGCTGTTATTTACATCTCAATACAAACGATGATTCATAACAGCTGTTTTTTTAACATCTCAACACAAACGCAAGCAACCGTCCGTTCTGTGCCAGCTTGCGTCCAACGGGGTCGGATGCCTGAGTGTGTTCCGGCTATAATACTATGATCGACCCCACAAGCTCAAACACAAGCTCATCGTTACTAACAAGCTCATCGTTACTAAGTACGCACGCCTTGAGTGTGTATCAGCTGCCACCTACACAGCAGCCATCCAGACCAACGTGAGCTGGGAAGCTGCGTATTCACCAAATGCGCACACATGCATACAAACACACACAGGGTGAGGAGGGCATTGACGCGGGTGGTGTGAGTAGGGAATGGACTGCATGAGTTGGCGTATTCACAAGCATAAGCTGGCATGTTCACAAGCATAAAAGCTGCATGCTCCCCCTGAACAAAGCACGCAGGAGCTATACAGCCGTGACTAGGAAAAGCACTAGCTGTCACTCATTGCGATGCTGCTGATAGGAAAAGCACTAGCTGTCACTCATTGCAATGCTGCTGATAGGAAAGCACTAGCTGAAACAAGCACGAGCGTGTACGACAAAAGGCACGGCAGTGTGCATAAATAATCAGACAGAGCAACGCATAGATCGTTACGCTAGCTCATGCGATGCTGCTGATAGGAAAGCTCTAGCTCATTGCGATGCTGCTGATAGGACAGCATTAGCTGTCACTCATTGCGATGCTGCTGCCATCCTCTAAACCCGCTGCCTTTCGTACGGGGGCGAAGTAAGGGTGGGCCATGGCCTCTGCGCACGTGAGGCGCTCCTGGTGGTCAAACCTGTGTGTGAGTGTGTGCCTTTACGTGTGCCGTCTTTATATAAGAAAACCTGTGTGTGTGCGTTTTGCGTGTGAAGTTTTTATCTCAGAAACGTTGGCTTGGCTATTCGAGCCTATGAAAAGATAAGTTCTGGCAGGAACAAGCACCTAATGGTGTTACAAGGCTTGAAAGGCTTGAAAGGCTTGAAACTACAAGGAACGATTACAAGGCTTGACAGGAAGCCGAACTACCCTCCGCATCCCACACCCAAAAAATAAGAAATGCTTAGTGAATCCCTGCAATTCCTTGCACCCCCAAAAGATTAATAACTTGGAACAACCAATGACCTCAAAATGATTGAAAATAAATATATTTTAAGATGCCGTAGCCATATTGTGGGAAATCATCCAGGTTTGCTTTTTGTAAGGCTGGCCTTACGGCTGGTTTGTGCCTTTTTTTTGACTCAGGCTACCTATGAGCAACCTTTACTTTCTTGCCCAGCAAATGGCCGCCTGCTGACAAACGCATGAATTCCCCAGACGACGTGCAAACGCTCGGACAACAGCAACGCTCGGTCAATCCCCAAACGACGTGCCACGCTCGGACAACAGCAACGCTCGGACAATCCCCAAACGACGTGCCACGCTCGGACAACAGCAACGCGCGGACAATCCCCAAACCACGTGCCACGCTCGGACAACAGCAACGCTCGGACAATCCCCAAACCACGTGCCACGCTCGGACAACAGCAACGCTCGGACAATCCCCAAACCACGTGCCACGCTCGGACAACAGCAACGCTCGGACAATCCCCAAACCACGTGCCACGCTCGGACAACAGCAACGCTCGGACAATCCCCAAACGACGTGCCACGCTCGGACAACAGCAATGCTCGGACAAAATCCCCAAACGACGTGCAATGCTCAGACAATAACAGCAACGCTCTGACAATCCCCAAACGACGTGCACATTCGGACAACAGCAATGCACAGCGATTGGAAGGAGGTACCAGAACTGGAGGAGATACTGGATCAAGCTTGTTTTCAGTACGTGACACTTCCAGCACCCTCTGTCACTCCCTAGATATTTATGTGAATTGTGTAATGCCTTCAAGCCTTCACGTGTAAACTTTTAGAAGCTGTCATCTATGCACCTAGACAAGCCTTCCTCATTCTGTACATCTGTATGCAAACACCTTTGCAAACTGAGGCACACGCTGTCCTAGGCCAGCCTTGTAATTACAAAAACACGCAATTCGTGCATGTGCGATGTCTCTTAAACTGTTTTATAACTTGAGCAGCTTGTCCGGAAACCCGACCACCTCAAGACATCAACGCACTAAAAGAGCGCCCCCGTCCTTTCTTACTGGAGCAGCTCATACCCAAAGCCATTTGTTCCAAACATAGATAGGTACATTAAAAAATACCCCCACTCTTTTCTTACTTGAGTAGCTTGTCCAGAAAGTCCATTGCCTCAGGAGTCACAAGGTGCTGATTGCTCAAGTTGATAAATTTCTCCCAAGGCTTGCGGCTGTGGTTGCCCACTAAGGCTTCCAGCTGCATGAATGCAGGAAGTGCGTACGTATGTGTGTGTGTGTGTGTGTGTTTGTGCGTGTGTGTGTGTGTGTGTGTGTTTATGCGTGATTGTCCAATAAGGCTTCCAGCTGAAAATGATAAGAGCATGTATGTATGCGTATGTGTGTGTGCATGTGTGTGTGTGTGTGTGTGTGTGTGTGTGTGTGTGTGTG
>Ga0307945_1003281_pt1:0-7500 | contig 13115 bp, 16 predicted proteins | sample OrgLakmetagen228_FD_201818 | JGI IMG/M metagenome (GOLD analysis project Ga0307945, IMG submission 201818) | Saline water microbial communities from Organic Lake, Antarctica - #228 | ecosystem: Environmental > Aquatic > Non-marine Saline and Alkaline > Saline | place: Antarctica: Organic...
AGGAGGGAGGAGGGAGAAGGGTGTGGGGAAAGGGGAGGAGCAGGTGAGTTTGATGCTATGGGGACTAGAGCAGATGTCTGTGGTCGTTGGGGCTCAACAGGATGGGTCAAAGAGGGGAAAGGAGGGCGGGGGCAAGGGTGAGGAGCTGGCCTCTGGCAGTCAGCAGCAGCAGGCAGGTGTGCAGCCAATTGAGCAGCAGCAGGAGCGGCAACAGCAGCAGCAGCAGCAGCAGGAACAGCAGCAGGAACAGCAGCAGCAGGAACAGCAGCAGCAGCAGGAACAGCAGCAGCAGGAACAGCGGCAACAGCAGCAGCAGCAGCAGCAGCAGCAGCAGGAACAGCAGCAGCAGGAACAGCTGGCGCGGCAGAAGGAGCCGTGCGTGTCAGTGTTTTTGACGCAGGAGGTGCCTCAGGAAGAGGGGGTGCAAAGGAACAGCTGCAGTTTTGCAAACAGCGCATCTTTGCCCGTCAACATCTCCTCCCGATCTGGGCCGCTGCTGTCAGGTGGGGGGCAGGGTGATGAGTGGAGAGGTAAATGCTTGCTGATGTGAGTGTGTGTGAATGTGTAGGGTTGGCCAGAACCGTATGTATACGCCGTGTATGACCGTATAATTGGTGATTTCCCAGCAAATAATACGGCATATGCACCGTTCTGGCCAACCCTATGTGTGTGCATTTCTGTGTGCGCAAATGTCTCTGTGTGTCTGTGCGTATTCAGATATAAATAGGGTTGGCCAGAACCGTATATATGCACCGTATATGACCGTATGTACGGTTATTTCCCTGCTAAAAATACCGTAAGTACACCGTATATACGTATAAATATACGGTTCTGGCCAACCCAAGATATAAACAAAGTAACTGACCAGTTCCGTTTGATTGCCACAGCTGTGCAAGCCTGCTTGCCGATTCCCCTCTTGGCCTGCATGTAGCAGAGAAGGGGGTTGAGTGCTTGAGCATTCATTCCTATGATGGCAGTTGAGTTGAGGTCGCTCAATGTACGGTGAATCAGTGGGGTGGATGCTTGGTGTATGTGTGATTGCTGTGATGCTAGCAAAAGCAGCATGTCGGTGCAAGAGAGGATGAGCCAAGCTGCGTATCTTCCTCACTCACACACCATCCATACCAACACACACGCAGCGTGCAAACACGTGCCCACACACACGCACACAGAGACACACATGTGCATACACACACAAAGACATAAACGTGCACACACACACACACATGCAGATACATGCGACGAAGGTGTGACTGATCTTGACGACCCCCAGCTGCGTTCCAGTGCGCATGCCTCCGCGCAATTGGTGCTCGCACCCACCGCTGCTGGGTCAGGCAGAAAGGCACACACAGAAGCCGCCGACAGCAAAAAGGCAGCAACAGGATGGGAGGGAGGCCCTCTGGCTGACAGAGGGAGCGAGGTTGCAGGCTTGTTGCCAATGCAGCTGCAGCAGCAGCAGCAGCAGCAGATGCAGACCAGGCCAAAAAATCACACCGCCCCGGACATGGAGCTGCCGCAATGTGAGTAAGGGTTCTGTTACCTTGGTAGGGTTGGCTGGAACTGTGTATCTACAACGTATTATGGTGATGTCCCTGCAAAAAGACCGTGTATACATCGTATGTGTGTGGTTCTGGCCAGCCCTAATCTTTTGCGTCGTGAGGTGGGGCTGGATTGTCTGCAAGGGAACACATGAGAAGATGATTCCTCCGGTGATGAATTCGGAATTTAGTAGTTTGGTGCGGGAGTGGTTGTGTGGTTGTGCGTGCGTGCGTGCGTGTGTAGGGGTGGTGGTGGGGGGATGGAGGTGCGCTTGTGGGTGGGGTTGAATGAGTGGGGAATGGGGATGGGTGGGTGTCATTGTGACATTCATTAACGAATATGTGTGCATCAGTCTCCTACAGAACAGCATCAGTTCTAAGCATGCTGTTGATGATGATGGTGGGTGTGTGTCTTTGGTGGATGCAGGCGTAATCATTTTTGCATCGTGACCTCTCCCTGTTGGTTGAAGTGCGAAGCATTTCGCACAGATGAGATCAGTGCTCACTACTGCGCTGCACGTGCGCGCTACCTTCTCAACATCTGCTATCGTCTCTTGGAGAAGCACGAAAAGGCAAAGCGCATATTCAGAGCAGCTCTGAGTCTGAGTAGGCACCAGCTATCCACCCGCCTGTGAGCGTCCGTTTATCAATGTGCAGTTTGGAAGCTTGGGTGAAGCGCGAGAAAGCAAAGCGCATATTCTGAGCAGCTCTGAGCAGGCACCAGCTATCCATTTGCCTGTGAGTGTCCGTTTTGCATTGTGCAGTTTGGAAGCATGAGCAATGCTCTGCGACCTGTGTTTATATGTGTGTGTGTTGCATTGAGGGGCTGTGCACTCCCCAAAACCCCTTTGGGATTCGTCTGCAATATGTTGTGCTGACAATAGGCTGTGTGGGTGCACACACACACACACTGATAACATCAAAGAAAGTGTCTCCTTCAGTTAAGCAATTGTTAAGCAATGGCATCGTGCACCTGAAGATGTGCACACGTACACGCAAACTGAGCCAGCCTTCGCTGGCACTCATACATAAGGTTGGCCAAAACAAACACACACATCAACAGAACATATACATGGTGCGTACAAGGCATTTCTAGCAGGGTGTTCTCCGTACACATGACCATGCATGGGGTGCGTATGCGTATACGATTCCGGCCCACCCTATTGGTTCACAAACCTTTGTTGCTCTCCGTACACATGACCATGCATGCGGTGCGTATGCGTGTACGATTCCGGCCCACCCTACTGGTTCACAAACCTTTGTTGCTGTCAAGAAGGAGGCACATTGCCAGCACGACGAGCGTGAGAATTTTGGACTGTGTGTTGGACCAGCAAGCTCCTCTATGAAAACTCAGTCAGCGTTTTGAAAGTCAACCCCATCCCCAACATCATCACAAACCAGAACTTGCATCGATGTCAAGATCAATACCCTCATCATCACAAACCAGTACACCATTCATGAACATCAGCGCCAATACCAATAACCAAACGATTCAGTAGTTGGACCGACACCAAAACCACCACCAACAACATCACCGGCCAGCTCCAGTGCTGCATGACAACTGCACTCAGCATTATAGCGTGCTATCTGGCACACAGGTAGGTATGAATGGGGCACTGATGTGTGTCAAATTTGTGCATGTTTTTCAACTCAACAGGTACAGGGGGGGGGGGGTTGTATCTGGTAGGCATGCATTGGGAGGGCTGAAGCAGAGTGTGATTGGTGTGCCTCTTGTCTTCACGCATAGTGTCATGTCATGCCATGTCATGTCAGAGTGTGATTGGTGTGCCTCTTTTCTTCACGCATAGGCCCAAAGGCACGTACTTGGTAGGCGTGAGTGGGGGGCTGTGCACAGAAAGTTATGGTTACGTGTATTGTTTACACACACAAACTTACACACACCAAAGCCACACACATTAATCACACACACCAATATCACACACAAACACACCAGCATCCTCACTCACGCACACACACACACACACACAGGCCCAAGGGGGGGACCTAATGCAGAGATAGCGTGGCTGGGAGAGCGGTTGGCTTTCTCAGGGGGCACTGCCTACAACTGGGTACCAGGGCAGGTGGGTGTGTGCATGCGTGTGCGTGCGTGTACGTCAGGGAACTTCAGGGGGTTTGAAAAACCTTCGGTTCGCCCTCAGATAAAATTTTCTTTTGTGCGGGTCGCCCTCAGCTGGTTTTCTTAAAAGTGAAGAAATGTGCGGCTGCGCTGCACATTACTTCACAAAATGTGCGGGTGAGGTGTGTTTGTGTGTGTACGTATGTGTGTATGTGGGATTGTAAGTGAGGAAGTTGGTGTGTTTGTGTGATTAGAGGGGGTGAACACACGTGCATGCTCGTGCTTGTTCTTTTGCTCACGCATGCCTGTATGCTCGCCCATGTGTGCTCAAGCTTGTGCATGTATATGTGTATTTGATTGTTAGCGTGCGAGTGTGTGTGTGAGTGAGCATGTGTGCATATACACACACACTCTCACACACGCATACACACACTCTCTCTCTCACACACACATACACACACATACACCCACAAACACACACACTACGCAGAGCCCCGCCAGTTTTCAGTCCCGGAACATAGATGCCAGCAGTGACGGTGGCACTGGCAACCTCGCTAGGAGCAGTAAGGGTGAGCACCTTCATCCCTGGTAGAGAGCGTCTGTGTATGTTTTGTGCATGCGTGTGTAAAAGTGTATGTGTGCATGCGTGAATGTAGGTGTATGTGTGCATGCGTGTGTATAAGTGTATGTGTGCATGCGTGAATGTAAGTGTATGTGTGCATGCGTGTATGTAAGTGCATGTGTGCATGTGTGTATGTTAGTGTATGTGTGCATGCGTGTGTGTAAGTGTATGTGTGCATGCGAGTGTGTATGTGTGTGTGCGCGTGTGTGCTTTCTTTTTCATACACTCTTTGCTCCAACCGCTTTACGCTCGCAGGAACCCCCATGGGCACCTATACCACATGCCAATCCCCTGCCAGTGACCCTCTCAACTTCTCCCTCTCACCCTCCCACGTGATTTTGGATGAAGGCGCTGTAGGTGCGTGTATGTGTAGGGTTGGCCAGAACCATATATGTACGGTGTATGTACGTTTTATTTGGCAGGGAAATCACTAAATATACGGTCATATACGTTGTATACATAAATGGTTCTGGCCAACCCTAGATATGTGTGTGTTTGTGCTTCAGGTCCTCTGCTGTCAAGTGCAAAATACAAATACACATACAAACGCGCACATAAATACACATGCGCACGCACGCACACACTCACGTGCAATACACACACACTCACACACACACACACACACACACACACACACACACACAAACACACGCAAACAGACACACGCATGCACACACTCAAAATTATGCGCTCTTTATCTCACAGGTGAGAATACCATCAGGCGCAGCATTGACAAGCACAACGCAGACTTTGTGCGCTGCCGGCTGGGCCTCGCCCGCAACGCTGCGCACTCACAGCACAGCAGCCCACACACGCCGCACGAACACAGCAGCAGCAGCAGCCCCGCCCACGGTTTGCACGCACACCACACCCCCGAGGGTCGCGCCATGCTTGCAGGAGGAGCTCAGCAGCAGCAGCAAGCAGCCGCACAAGGCGTGGTGCCTGAATGCCAACCGTTCAACTCCCGGGAGAAGCCTACACTTTTGTGTGCTCCTCTCCCTCTTTGCCAGCAGCAGCAGCAGCAGCAGCAGCAGGAGCAGGAGCACAATTGGGGCGTGACAGATGTGGTCTTGGAGCAGCTTGCACATGCAGCGCAGCAGCAGCAGCAGCAGCAGCAGCAGCAGCAGCAGCAGCGGCAGCTCCTGGTGCCACCGAAGACGGTGCTGAGGACAAAAGCGGTGGGGTCTGCCCCTACATCTGAGATGTTTGGTGAGTGTGCGTGTGTGTGTATGTGTGCGCTCCCTGTGAGGTGCAGGTTATAGGTGGAGGTGCTGTGCCAGAAGATGAAAGGTACATGCAGGTGAAGATGAAGGTGCAAAACAGTGTGTGCGTGTGCGTGTGTGTGCGGTGTTCTACGTCCATCGTAGCTTCCTATAAATCAAACATTGGTCATTTCAGGCTCTCACCTGAGCTGTCACTTGCCATTTCAAAAACGCTGCCACCCTGTTGTTTTAGGCAGTCATCTGAGCTGTCAGTTGCCATTTCAAAAATGCTGACACCTACTTCATGCTCAGGCGACCTGTTCAGGCTGAACAGGCAGTGCTCCTCCCCCCTAACATCTAGTCCACCCTGTCGGTGGGCAAGTGGGGAACTGCCGACCAGCGCTGGCCGAAATGGTGCACGTTTCAGCAGTGGCGACCTCACTAATGGGCGGTTCTGCTCACACATCAGCAGCGGAGAACTAGTGAATTGTTTTGGTGGCAGGAGACGTGGGAAGGGGGCGGTATGGTTTGCGTGCCCTCCCAGCAACACGTGGGTGGCAGGCCTGTGTGCTGGAGCGCGTGGGCGTGACTACGTGTGTAGCAGTGACATGGGGACACCTGTGTAGTTTGTGTGTGTGTGTGCGTATGCGTGTGTGTGTGTGTGTGACTGCGTGTGTAGCAGTGACATGGGGACACCTGTGTAGTTTGTGTGTGTGTGCGTATGCGTGTGTGTGTGTGACTGCGTGTGTAGCAGTGACATGGGGACACCTGTGTAGTTTGTGTGTGTGTGTGTGGGTATGCGTGTGTGTGTATGTGACTGCGTGTGTAGCAGTGACATGAGGACACCTGTGTAGTTTGTGTGTGTGTGTGTGGGTATGCGTGTGTGTGTGACTGCGTGTGTAGCAGTGACATGAGGACACCTGTGTAGTTTGTGTGTGTGTGCGTATGCGTGTGTGTGTGTGACTGTGTGTGTAGCAGTGACATGGGTACACCTGTGTAGTTTATGTGTGTGTGTGTTTGTGCATATGTGTTTGTACGTGCAGATGCATGCATGCGTGTGCGTATGCATGTGTGTGTGTATATGTAGAAGTGTGGAACTCATGAAGGGTGGGGTTTGCGTGCGTGAGCAAGTCTTCAGACTGAGTGAGAAACGTTAGAGTGGTATGTGTGAGGTATGTGTGTGGTGGTGTGTGGTATCACATGGCCTTTTGTGTAGGGGCGCGTGGTGCTGGTTCCAAGCGATGCTCGTCGTGCGTTGAGCAGCTGCATATGTGTGTACACAATGCACGCAAAGCCACTTACACACACCAGCATAAACAACTCTGAATATGCGACATGAATCATGAATGAGAAAAGTAGTAAGCAGCACATGTGACCACTTGATCATGTACTAAAAAAAACTGTGCGCTTGCAGCAATGCGTTGCGTCAACTGCGTGTGCGTATGTGTGTGCGTGCATGCACATTTACACAAGTGGTCACGTACTCTGCGCCCTCGTCGCACTGTGTGCTCAATGGTTGATGGTTTCAATGGGGGTTGACCTTCAGCCAGGTTGTTTGGCTGATCAAACTACTCTCGAACAATTCTCTAACCGTTGTGCACGCAGTCTACATCATCTGGCAAGCGGCCCATCCTCTCTACGCAGCGCACCCAGCAGCACCTTTCCACAGCACTCACAAAGCAAGAGCAGGTGGGGCACACACGCACGCACAGAGTCACACACACACACACAACCACGCACACACAGCACTCACAAAGCAAGAGCAAGTGGGGCACACACACACACACAGTCACGCACCCACACAGTCACACACACAGCACTCACAGAGTATGAGCAGGTGGGGCACACATACGCACAGTCGCACACCCACAGCACTCACAGAGTAAGAGCAGGTGGGGCACACACACACACACTCACGCACACACACAGCACTTACAAAGCAAGTGCAGGTGGGGCACACACACACACAGTCACGCACACACAGTCACACACACAGCACTCACAGAGTAAGGCAGGTGAGGCACACACAGTCACGCACATACACACACATATATGCATGCA
>Ga0307945_1003281_pt1:10000-13115 | contig 13115 bp, 16 predicted proteins | sample OrgLakmetagen228_FD_201818 | JGI IMG/M metagenome (GOLD analysis project Ga0307945, IMG submission 201818) | Saline water microbial communities from Organic Lake, Antarctica - #228 | ecosystem: Environmental > Aquatic > Non-marine Saline and Alkaline > Saline | place: Antarctica...
CAGCAGCATGCACAGCAGCAACACGTACAGCAGCAGCATGCACAGCAGCAGCACACACAGCAGCAGCAGCAACAGAATTCTGATCTGCTGTCGCATCCAGATCAGCAGCATGCACAGCAGCAGCATGCACAGCAGCAGCACACACAGCAGCAGCACGCACAGCAGCCGCAGCAACAGAACTCTGATCTGCTGTCGCATCCAGATCAGCAGCACACACAGCAGCAGCACGCACAGCAGCCGCACGCACAGCAGCCGCAGCAACAGAACTCTGATCTGCTGTCGCATCCAGATCCTTGGGAGGTTCCTGCCATCCAAAGGGCACTCCTGCTGGAGCATGAAAGAGTGAGGAAAACTGTATGTGCTCCTCTTTAAGGGGGGGGACAGTGGAAGGGTGTGCCGCGCATTTGTGTGCAGTGTGCAGTCGTGTGTGTCTCTATGTGTGCCTATGTCTGCGTATGCATGTGTACGCGTGTGTGTGTGCATATGCACACAAACAGTCACAAACAAATGACGTTCTTGTGTGGTGGTACTGACCAGTGACCTTGAAACGATTGATAAAGAGCTTCTACAAAGGGTTTACATAGGGGGGTAACCAGCAGCCACATCTGTTGGGCTGGCAGGAGATGAACATTGAACGATTGATGAGGGATGCTGTTGACACGCTGCCAGGGTCTCGGCCGTAGGCTAGGCCTACAACGAAAGAGATGACTGTTGTTGTGTACAGGCACTCTCAACAGTCAGGATCCTAGTCAAGTCCGCACTGCGTTTGTGGTATTGTTAGGGTTGGCCAGAACCGTATGTATGCACCGTATATGACCGTACATCTATTCATTTCCCTGCCAAAAATACCGTATATACACCGTGTATACATGGTTCTGGCCAACCCTGGGTGTTGTGGTAGCAGGGAGCCTTAAAGCATGCGGTCGTATGCAGGACTTGTGAATATACATGGTTCTGGTTGACGCTACATTTGGGCTCACACATGGCAAAGATGAGCTGGAGCACTTGAAACTTACGCATGTCATGATTAGGCGGACACTCAGCACAAATCAGGCCATACTTACACATACCTGAGTTGGGAGTCCTCGTGGTATAGATTGACGCACTCAAGTGTTTCACAGTTGGTAATTCTCATTGCAAAGATTCACGCGTTGTACAGTCAAGCACACACATGTGGCATAGAAAGAAACAGATTTGCGTATGATGGTTAACCGCACAGATGGCACAATTTCAACCTCCCATGCACATCGCAGTTGAGCACACACACACACACATATATATACACACACTCATGTAGCACAGTTGAGCACACACACACACATATATACACACACATACACACACTCATGTAGCACAGTTGAGCACACACACACACACACTCATGTAGCACAGTTGAGCACATACATAGCCCGATTGAACCACTTGTGCATACCACACTTCAATACGCACGTGGCAAAGGTTGGGCCACTTATGCATATCAAAGTTGAACACACACACACACACACACACACACACACACACACACACACACACACACACACACGTGTAAAATACCATGATACTGACATAAGCATGTGGAAGCGTGTTATGGTCTTACTTCTAAACACCCGCACTCCACCGCCCAATGGCCGCAGGCCCCCCCTGCCAGTCCAAAACTAATCCCCATACGCACACGCCCCACAAATTTGCCGCAGCAGCAGCAGCATGACTGGCAGCAGCAGCAGCAGCAGCAACCCTACGGCCAGGAGCAGGAGGATGAGGAGGAGGAGGAGGAAGAGGGAGGAGGAGGAGAAAGAGTTGAAGGAGAAGAAGGGGAGGAGTTTGACGTGCCCCAAGCAGCTTGCTGGTGAGGCGCTGCTGCCTGCAAACACAGAGCTGCAGCACAAGCACGCATGCGTGCATACAAACGTGTGCACATGCACTCACACAGAAAAATACACGCACGCACACACACATGCACACAAATAGTACAAACGTGCACGCCAACACACATACATGCATGTTCACACACGTACGCACACATACTCACATGCATGATCACACACATACGCACACACACACTTCCACACACACACTCACAAACACACACACATGCATGCATGCATGCACACACTAACACACACACAGGCATCACATTGAGGCCCACAATGCCGTGAGCCCTGTCACCGGCCACCCAGTCATTGTCCTTACTCAGTATGATGTGTCTCGCTACGTCAACGCAGAGCTAGAAGTTAAAGCAGTGAGTGTTGATGTTGTGTGTGTGTCTATGTGTGTATGCGTGTGGTGTATGCGCGTTGTCTGTGTGCATGTTTATGTGTGCGTATTGTATGTGTGAGTGTGCATGTGTCTGTGAGTCACCAGGCGGCAAAAGCTTGTTTCTCTCAGATTCAGTGCATTTGCAGGATTATAGTGGCAGGCATCTTTAGGGGGGGGGAAGGCCTCACGGGGTGAGATTTAAATTCGTTCCAACATGGAAGCTGTTTCAGGGTGGGAATCTAAAACACTACAAATTGGGAGCTGGAAGCACACCACATTACAGGGTGGGAGTGGAGAGCATTCCGTAGGGGATGGGGGATATATAGGGTTGGCCAAAAGCGTATACCGTTTGTCCACGATCAGTTCGGATATTAAATAAATGTTTGGCCCCAATACGAAATTTCTAAATAATTCTTGGAGCCCTCTCCGAATTGCAATTTAAATTTAAATGGTATTTTTAGTTTTTTTGGGGCTTTTAAAGTCTAAAGTACAAAACACACCGGTGAAGTGCCCCTTTTGAATTCAAAATCAATCCTGAGATCTTTTTCCGAACTGAAAACGATTATTGAATTGTTTTTCTATTTTGGTCTCACAAATTAATCGTGCACAAATGGTATATACCGTACTGCTCTCTTAGTATTGCGAGGCCTACTTATTGCGAGGTGCCAAAATAATTACAATACTTAATTTGCGAGCATTAAGCTATGCGAGGCTCCCTCAGAAGTTAAGGTATTTGCAAGCTTTTCCTGTGCTCTCCTCTCTGTTCAGTGCCTACATCCATTAGAAGATTTGGAATCCTTCCGTCACCCGCAGTTGAAACAGCAAAAAGTTCGGGGCGAAAAGCAAAAAGTGTATTTTG
>Ga0307945_1003285_pt1 | contig 13106 bp, 17 predicted proteins | sample OrgLakmetagen228_FD_201818 | JGI IMG/M metagenome (GOLD analysis project Ga0307945, IMG submission 201818) | Saline water microbial communities from Organic Lake, Antarctica - #228 | ecosystem: Environmental > Aquatic > Non-marine Saline and Alkaline > Saline | place: Antarctica: Organic Lake...
CACACACACACACACACACACACACACACACACACATACACACACACACACACACATACACACACGTGCAGCCGTTTCACATTCCGTGCATGCAATGTGTGTTGTGGGCATGGTCCCCATTGGCCATATAGGCTACACATCTGCCCAAAATAGGGGCACACATGCACGCATGCATGCACGCACGAACGCATTCACACGCACCAGTATGAAACCGAGAGCTACACATTTAGTCCAAACGATGCGCCCTTTTAAGGTGCATATATTCAGCAGGCGCAAGCAGACACAAACCAAAAAGAAAAAAGGATAACTACGCAGGCAGTGGACAGCCACTCCCCACATTAATTGAGGAAAAGGAGCTTTGGTTTCAGGTACCATAAAAATCCTCCACGAAAAGATAAAGAAAAGATCAATGGGGATCAGGAGGGCTGCAGGCTTAATCTGAAACCGGCTCCTGATTGCAGTTTGATATAGTACTGGAAAGTTAATCACACATGCAGGCTGGCAAGCACGCACTACCTCACGCACAAATGTACAGCACCTCTTCTGCAAGGACTGCCCAAGGCATCCGGCAAGGTATAGTGCCCTTAGCGTTTGCCATCAATTCCAGCATGTTGTTGTCCAGTCGGATCTGCAGAGGCAGCGTGAGAGGCAGCGGGTAAGCAACTTTTGCGTTTGCCATAAATTCTTTCGCGTTTGCCATCAATTCCAGCATGTTGCTGTCCAGTCGGATCTGCAGAGGCAGCGTGAGAGGCAGCGGGTAAGCAACTTTTGCGTTTGCCATTAATTTTTTTTGCGTTTGCCATCAATTCCAGCAAATTGTTGTTCAGTCGGATCTGTAGAGGCAGCGTGAGAGGCAGCGGGTAAGCAACTTTTGTGTTTGCCATGAATTCTTTTGCGTTTGCCATCAATTCCAGCATGTTGTTGTCCAGTCAAATCTGCAGAGGCAGCGCGTGAAGCAGCGGGTGTGCAACGAACCACTTAACATCTTTGTAGCGTGTAGAGTCTCTGGTCTGTCTCACACTTGCTGTCGATTGCCGTGTGTGTTTGTAGGGTTGGCCAGAACCATACATTTATAGGTATATAAAGTGTACATACGGTAATTTTTAGCAGGGAAAGCACCATACATACGGTCATATACGGTGCAGATATACTGTTCTAACCAACCCTATGTGTTTGTCTGGTAGCACCTGCGGAGACAGCGGGTGAGCAACGAACCACCCAAGGAGAGCTCTTTAACCTTCTTAACTATTTGGAGGCTACGATGTTGGGGCTTGTAGGCACACTGGTTCCTCTCACACCTGCCATAAACGGCATAACTAGGGTTGGCCAGAACCGTATATATACACCGTATATGACCATATATTTGATGATTTCCCTGCCAAAAATACCGTATATACACCGTATATATATGGTTCTGGCCAGCCCTAGGCATAACAGTGGTCTAGTTGCACCTACAGCAGCAGCTCGAGCAATGAGTCTCCCATATAAATGTTTGGCGCTTTGACTCGCATGCGACGGAGGATGAGCGGCTAGGGTTGGCCTGAACTATATATATATATATATATATATATTTTTTTTTTATATAAACGGTGTATATACGATAGTTTAGGCAGGAAAATCACCATATATGTAGGGTTGGCCAGAACCGTATATATGACCCGTATATAACTGTATATTTGGTGACTTCCCTGCCAAAAATACCGTATACACACCGTATATATATGGTTCTGGCCAACCCTACATATATGCGGTCACATACGGTGAGTGAAATCGGTCTGGCCAACCCTACTCATATGACACGACCCCGTGCCCCATCTGCGTGTGTTTGCTCACATCGCTGCACAGATTATCCGTCCTAAATCTATAAGCACGAGCATGACTCATCCCAAAAACGGCTTGGCATGTTGACTCGCATGTGGTGGATGATGAAGGGCCTAAGCTTTACAGGCGTCTCGCCTTTCTGTGGCCAGGGCTGGCTGCCAGCTGGCAACCGTGCGTGGCAATCAATAAACAAAGCGGATGATGTACGGCCTAAGCTTTACAGGCGTCTCGCCTTTCTGTGGCCAGGTCTGGCTGCCAGCTGGCAACCGTGCGTGGCAATCAATAGGCAAACGCAGTTGAGCTGCCAGCAGCAACCCCACAGATGTGAAGTGCAGGCAAAGGTCTACACTCACTAAAAGCTTGCGTCTGCTGTGGCTGGCACCTCCATCATTTCTGCTTTTGAACAAAAAAGTTCAAAGGTAATACTTGCACATGCTTACGAATACACATATACGTTCTCCCCCCCCCCCCTTTGGGGGGAGCCTATGCATGCACATATACATCCCCACACCCCCTTTTGGGGGGATCTTACGCATACACATATACGTTATCACACCCCCTTTTGGGGAGAGCCTATGCATACACGTATACATACCCACACCCCCTTTTGGGGGGATCTTACGCATACACATATACGTTATCACACCCCCTTTTGGGGGGAGCCTATGCATACACGTATACGTTATCACACCCCCTTTTGGGGGGAGCCTATGCATAGACGTATACGTTATCACACCCCCTTTTGGGGGGAGCCTATGCATATACACATATACATCCCCACACCCCCCTTTGGGAAGAGCCTATGCATACACGTATACGTTATCACACCCCCTTTTGGGGAGAGCCTATGCATACACGTATACGTTATCACACCCCCCTTTTGGGGGGAGCCTATGCATACACATACACGTTATCACACCCCCTTTTGGGGGGAGCCTATGCATACACGTATACATTTTCACACCCCCCTTTTGAAAAAGCCTACGCGATGAGCTCCATGCAAGCATCAGTGACCACACAGACCTATGCAGCATACCAGACGGGAGGCCTTTGTCATCCAACAAAGCACAACTGAATGCACACGCCAGGAGCAGCAGCAGGCACGTGCAGTACATGCAGCACACCGGGCCGGAGATTTTTTTAATTAAACGTAACCAAATGAACTTGCCAGCAGCAGCAGCAGCAGCAGCAGTAGCAGCAGCAGGCACGTGCACATACAGCACATGCAGCGAACCAATGCAGCACACCGGGCTGGAGGTTTTACTAAATAAACATAACCGAATGCACGCGCCAGCAGCAGCAGCAGCAGCAGCAGGCACGTGCACCTACAGCACATGCAGCGAACCAATGCAGCACACCGGGCTGGAGATTTTGTAAATTGAACATAACCGAATGCACGCGCCAGCAGCAGCAGCAGCAGCAGCAGCAGGCACGTGCACATACAGCACATGCAGCGAACCAATGCAGCACACCGGGCTGGAGGTTTTTATAATTAGCCATAACCGAATGCACGCGCCAGCAGCAGCAGCAGTAGCAGCAGCAGGCACGTGCTCATACAGCACATGCAGCGAACCAATGCAGCACACCGGGCTGGAGGTTTTTTAAATTAAACGTAACCGAATGCAAACGCCAGCAGCAGCAGCAGCAGGCACGTGCACAAACAGCACATGCAGCGAACCAATGCAGCACACCGGGCTGGAGGTTTTTATAATCAAACATAGCTGGATGCACGGGCCAGCAGCAGCAGCAGCAGCAGCAGCAGCAGGCACGTGCACATACAGCACATGCAGCGAACCAAGGAGGAAAACCAAGCTGGAGTACGTCACTTTAACAAAGCACGCCTAACCTGAACGCACGCACCAGCAGCAGCAGCAGCAGGCATGTGCACATACAGCACGTGCAGCAAACCAATGCAGCACACCGGGCTAAAGGTTTTTACAATTAAACATAGCCGAAGGCACGCGCCAGCAGCAGCAGCAGCAGCAGCAGCAGGCACGTGCACATACAGCACATGCAGCAAACCAAGCAAGGAGGAAAACCAAGCTGGAGTACGTTACTCCAACAAAGCACGCCTAACCTAAAAGCACGCACCAGCAGCAGACGGAGGTTCAAGGTGAATGCACAAGCCTCAATGAGGAAAGCCAACTGCCCATTGGCTTTGTCCATGTGTATGATGTCACTGTGGAGGTAATAGGGTTGTTGAGTTGTGAAGTTGTTGGCTAGCAGTCACTTCTTGACTGAAGGCACTTTTTTTATAAACCTTGTAAGCTTGTAAGCCTTATTTAGTCGTGAGTTTGTCGGTGATCCATGCGTACTTGGCCATATGTTGTACGTGCTACCTGCTAAAACGTCCCTGTGGAAGTTATAGGCTTGTTTAGTCGTGAGTTTGTCGGTGATCCATGCGTACTTGGCCATATGTTGTACGTGCTACCTGCTAAAACGTCCCTGTGGAAGTTATAGGGTTGTTTAGTCGTGAGTTTGTCGGTGATCCATGCGTACTTGGCCATATGTTTTACGTGCTACCTGCTGAAGCAGCTGAAGAAGGGATCACCAAGAAAGTCCAAGGCTTTCACCAACCCCTTATAATTGACACCCCTTATAATTGACCCCCCTTATGAATGACACCCCTTTATGAATGACACCCCTTATGAATGACACCCCTTTATGAATGACACCCCTTATGAATGACACCCCTTATGAATGACACCCCTTTATGAATGACACCCCTTATAATTGACACCCCTTATGAATGACACCCCTTATGAATGACACCCCTTATGAATGACACCCCTTATAATTGACACCCCTTATGAATGACACCCCTTATGAATGACACAGCAGGAGCACCGTTTTAATGTGGCCCATGTGTGGTTGCTAAAATGACCTAACCTAATATGGCCCTGGTCATATATCTCATTTGTGTGGTCTTTGTGTGGTCATAATTATTAAGTATAAAGCCCTGGCCATATTTATCATTTGTGTGGCGTTGGTCATACTTTCAGTGTGCGTAGCCCTGGCCTTATTTCTCATGTGGCCATATTTTTCATGTGCGCAACCCTGGCCTTTTTTCTCATGTGGCCATGATTCTCATGTGTGTGGCCCTGCCCTTATTATTCATGTGAGTGGCGTTGGTCATATTTTTCATGTGCATAGCCCTGGCCTTATTTCTCATGCGGCCATATTTTTCATGTGCGCAGCCCTGGAATTATGTCTCATTTCTTATGTGGCCTTATCTCACATGTGTGGCCCTGCCCTTATTATTCATGTAAGTGGCATTGGTCATATTTTCGTGTGCATAGCCCTGGCCTTATTTCTCATTTCTCATGTGGCCATATCTCTCATGTGCGTGGCCCTGGCCTCCCTTTTCATGTGAGTGACCCTGGCTGTAAAACTAAGGATAATCTACGACTCACAATACCACACTACCAGCAAGGGCTGCCTGCGTGTAATTTCTAATTAATTTTATTTCTAATTTCTGATTTTTCTGCACTACCTTGGGTAAGAACCAGCGCTGAGCATCCCCAACTCCAGCGGCTCCAAGTCAAGCAGAAAGGACCCCACATTTGCCGCAGCAGCAATAGGGCTCAAGCGACACAGATCTTGACGAAACGAGCGATTGCTGCTAGTGTCTGTGACACCGCATGGGGAGGTTGGCTGGCTTTGTTGCTCTTGGCCTGCGAGTGCGTGTGCATATGCATGTGCGTGTGAGCACGTGCGAATGTGTGTATGCAAACGTATGTGCATGTGTGCACGTGTGAATGTGTGTATGCATGTGCGTGACGTGTGTGTGTGAATGTGTGTAATTGCGCAGGTGCTTTTAGGGTTCGTGTGTGGATACTGCCCATGTGAGGGTGCCACGAGTATTGAGTATTGAGAGTGTTGGAAGTTAACTCTCTGCGTAAATACAACAAAGGAGGCTCCATTTCAATCCTGAGCATGCAGCTCATTAATACTAGTTTTGCTGCAGCTCACAGTGCTTAAACTTTGAATTCAAGCATCGACCAGCTTGTTGAGGGACGCCCCGCTGCACACAAAAGAAAGTGGTCTGATGTGACACATAGGACCCTTCAATGTCTGATGTAACACATAGTCTGATGTAATATTAGTCTGATGTGACACATAGAACCCTTGGTTTGATGTAACACTTAATCTGATGCAACACATAGGACCCTTCAAAAGTCTGATGTAACACATGGTCTGATGTGACACATAGCACCCTTAAAAGTTTGATTCAACACATAGTCTGATGCGACACATAGGACCCTTCAAAAGTCTGATGTAACACACAGGACCCTTGAAAACTCACTTGTTTGATTCTTCGAGGAGAACAGATGAATCGTCTCTGTGGCCAGAGGCAGAAGGCCTCGAACATAAGGCGGCTGCAAGGGGTGTGCTAGCCGCGACATCAAGGCAAACATACACCATGTAGTGGACTCAATCACAAACTCCCAAGCACGAAGGAGGCAAGCCTCTCGGTGCATTAGCCGCCTAGCTTGCTGCTTCTCTTTCTCAATGTTGCCACTGCTGCTGCTGCTGCTGCTGCTGCTGGGTTTGGTGCCTGTGCGTCTCTGTTTTGGGCGCTGAGGGAGAGCCAGCGTTGTGAACAAGGCCTTGAAGGTGCTGGCAAGCTGTTGGTGATGCTTCAGCCGCCACAGGGCTTGAGTCCACACCCTGTGGTTTGACGGTACACACACACACACACACACACACACACACACACAGATAATCAGCCAGGAGTGTGGTACAATGTACAACGAGTGGCCCTTTGAGCTGTGTCTGGCTGTACGCGTATGGTGTATCATATAGCAGTGTGTGCAGGGTGACTTTGAAACATGTGGCCCCGTGCATGAACAGATATGTATAGGTACACCGTTCTCAGTTAACCCTACATGCAAGCGCCGTAAAGAGGATCCCCATTTCCGTTTCATTCGGTCATGAGCATGATGATGATGCTGACATGGGATTCCATCTAAGTAGCTGAGGACAAGCATCAACCACATCTTGTTTCGACATGCCAGGTTGGGGTGCAATCGAGGTTTTGAAAAAACATACATGTGCCAGACAGTAAAAGGAGCTTGGGATGAATTAACATACAGGAACCAGACAGTGAAAGGAGCTTGGGATGAAATAGCATACCGGTACCAGGCAGTGAGAGGAGCTTAGGATAAATGTAGTGGGCAGGCTGCTCCGTCAGCTTCTCAAGGATCAGGCTTAGTGATCAGAAACGGTGCCAATTATCACAAAGCTCCGCACACGTGCAAACTCACGTGGGCACTTTAAAATGCGCTCCACGCATAAAAGAGAAAAGGAGATTGGTAGGCTTTTATTCCTTCCAAGCTCCTCCACATATTCCTTCCACATATTCCTTCCACCACATATTCCTTCCACCACATATTCCTTCCACCACTTATTCCTTCCACATATTCCTTCCACCACATATTCCTTCCACCACTTATTCCTTCCACATATTCCTTCCACATATTCCTTCCACCACATATTCCTTTTAAGCTCCACCACATTATTCCTTCCAAGCTCCTTCACCACAAAACAAAAGGGATGTCAATGGTGATCAGGAGGGAGAGGATTGCACGCATGGATCGCTCTTGTGCACAGCAACGTGTTGCACACACCTAAATAGCACAGCAATGTAGTGCACACTTATATAGCACAGCAACGTATTGCACACACCTATATAGCACAGCAATGTAGTGCTCACTTATATAGCACAGCAACGTATTGCACACACCTATAGGGCACAGCAATGTAGTGCACACCTAAATAGCACAGCAACGTATTGCACACACCTAAATAGCACAGCAATGTAGTGCACACACCTACATAGCACAGCAACGTGTTGCACACACCTACATAGCACAGCAACGTATTGCACACACCTAAATAGCACAGCAACGTGTTGCACACACCTATATAGCACGGCAATGTAGTGCACACCTAAATAGCACAGCAACGTATTGCACACACCTACATAGCACAGCAACGTGTGACACCTAAATAGCACAGCAACGTATTGCACACACCTAAATAGCACAGCAACGTATTGCACACACTTACATAGCACAGCAACGTATTGCACACACCTAAATAGCACAGCAACGTGTTGCACACACCTATATAGCACGGCAATGTAGTGCACACCTAAATAGCACAGCAACGTACTGCACACACCTATATGGCACGGCAATGTAGTGCACACCTAAATAGCACAGCAACGCATTGCACACACCTACATAGCACAGCAATGTGTGACACACATAAATAGCACAGCAACGTATTGCACACCTATATAGCACAGCAACGTACTGCACACCTACATAGCACAGCAACGTATTGCACACACCTATATGGCACAGCAATGTAGTGCACACCTAAATAGCACAGCAACGTACTGCACACACCTAAATAGCACAGCAACATGTTGAACACAACTAAATGGCACAGCAATGTAGTGCACACCTAAATAGCACAGCAACGTGTTGCATACACCTAAATAGCACAGCAACGTATTGCACACACCTATATGGCACAGCAATGTAGTGCACACACCTAAATAGCACAGGAACGTATTGCACACACCTATATGGCACAGCAATGTAGTGCACACCTAAATAGCACAGCAACGTATTGTACACCTACATAGCACAGCAACGTATTGCACACACCTATATAGCACAGCAGCGTATTGCACACACCTAAATAGCACAGCAACGTGTTGCACACACCTAAATAGCACAGCAACGTGTTGCACACACCTACATAGCACAGCAACGTGTGACACACCTAAATAGCACAGCAACGTACCGCACACACCTAAATAGCACAGCAACGTATTGCACACACCTAAATAGCACAGCAACGTGTTGCACACACCTATATGGCACAGCAATGTAGTGCACACCTAAATAGCACAGCAACGTATTGCACACACCTACATAGCACAGCAACGTATTGCATATATGGCACAGCAATGTAGTGCACACCTATATGGCACAGCAATGTAGTGCACACCTAAATAGCACAGCAACATGTTGCACACACCTAAATAACACAGCAGCGTATTGCACACACCTATATGGCACAGCAATGTAGTGCACACCTAAATAGCACAGCAACGTACTGCACACACCTAAATAGCACAGCAACGTATTGCACACACCTATATGGCACAGCTACGTATTGCAAACCTAAATAGCACAGCTACGTATTGCACAACCCTATATAGCACAGCAACGTGTTGCACACACCTAAAAAGCACAGCAACATAGTGCACACCCCTATATAGCAACGTATTGCACACACCTAAATAGCACAGCAACGTGTTGCACACCTAAATAGCACAGCAACGTACTGCACACCTACATAGCACAGCAACGTATTGCACACCGAAATAGCACAGCAACGCATTGCACACACCTATATAGCACAGCAACGTGTTGCACACCTAAATAGCACAGCAACATAGTGCACAGCAACGTATTGCACAACCCTATATAGCACAGCAATATAGTGCACACCTATATAGCACAGCAACGTATTGCACACCCCTATATAGCACAGCAACGTATTGCACACACCTAAATAGCACAGCAATGTAGTGCACACCTAAATAGCACAGCAACGTATTGCACACACCTATATAGCACAGCAACGTATTGCACACACCTACATAGCTTAGCAACGTACTGCACACATCTAAATAGCACAGCAACGTGTTGCACACACCTAAATAGCACAGCAACATAGTGCACACACCTAAATAGCACAGCAAAGTATTGCACACCTACATAGCATAGCAACATAGTGCACACCTAGATCTCAAGCACACCAACCTCCCCACGTGCTGCTCATACTTATAGTGCTGCTCTTAGTGCTGCTCATGGTTACAGGGCTGGCCATAACTGTACTTACACACCAAATATGACCAAACATATGGGTATCTCCCTAATGTTAACCATAATAAATTATAAATACGAGCGGATGCGTGTATATATTTATGTGGTATGACTCAGCACAACTCTACGCATATTTCGATGGCGCAAGGTTGAGGCTATAAAGAAAGAGACTCACAGTCTTCCAATCTTCAGGTTTCCTGCCACGTCTTGCTGTTGTTGATGTACAGGCACTCTGTCCCAGCTTTCAGCGAGGATGGACATCTGAGCAGCAGGGGCGGAAAGTGCAGTTGAGCATGGCGCCTTATTAAGCGAAGTCGCCTTATCCAGCGAAGTCGCCACATCAATTTTGGGATCCAGTGTGTAAGTTTATGATTCATCGGTTTCACGTTTCCTCTAGCTTCTGTTTCTTTTGTTTAGCCAGGTGTGGTTTCAGGCTTTTTTCAAACTTCCACTGAGATGCCCTTTCAGGCATATATAGTGATGTAACCTTAACCTTTACCTTAACCTTATGTTCTGCATCATGATGTTCTGTACTGTATTGCGGCATGGAACCGATGGAACGTGTCAGCTGCAGAGTCTGCAAGGCTGCCTAGGCCAGCATAATTGACAAAGCCGCCTGCAGCACACTGCTGCAATTTGACACGCTAGTTGTTTCTTGTTGTCGTAACTTGAAATGACACGTTTTGTCCCAGCTCTACCACTCTTTTCAATAGATGCCTACTGTTGAGAACTTCTAAAAGGTTGAGCAGCCATGCCAGATTAGAGGCCTTTGCGATCTAAAGAAACTTGTCCCACGGCGTGCGTGTGTCAACAGCGGAAGCAATATGCTGTATACCTAGGGTTGGCCAGAACCATACATATACGGTATATATACGGTATTTTGGCAGGAAAATCACCAAATATACGGTCATAAACGGCGTATATATACAATTCTGGCCAACCCAATGTATACCGTACGGTACTTACATCAAAGCGCTCTGCGAACTTTTTTTACCCCCTCGCGATGTGTTGGGAGCAATTTATATAACTAAGCTACAAGGGCCTCGCAAAGCTCGCAGTATAACTAATTAATCAATTGATTTTAAGCATGAACGGGGACAGGCCGGGAAAGCCTCCCAAGCCGCCCCTCAAGGGGACAAACAGCTTGGAGGCCCTCTTTTGGGGAAAAAGGACACCAAGAGGAGGGGCGTCTTCAATCCATTCACATGCGCATGCACGCACACGTACCCGCACGCGCACACACATACACACATACACATACACACACAAAAACACACGCACACACGCACAAGTACACAACGCACGCACACACACACACACATACGCGCACGCACACAAACAAACACACACGTAAGCGCAACCACACACACATGCGCACACACGCACACGTACGCGCGCACACGCACGTGCATACGCATGTAGGTGCAGATCATGGGGCCAGAAGGCCTTCGCATAGGCTCGCATTTTGTTTATTAATTATGTGTTGCCCCCCTCGCATTGGTCGCATTAGGGTTTATTAATTGGGTTTTTCTAAACCTTGGTGCAGTACGGTATCCACAGAATAAGTGGCATGCTGTGTATCCACAAACTAAGTGGCATGCTGTGTTTAAACAAAATAAGTGGCATGCTGTGTTTCAACAAAATAAGTGGCATGCTGTGTTTCAACAAAATAAGTGGTATGCTGTGTTTCAATAAAATAAGTGGCATGCTGTGTATCCACAAAATAAGTGGCATGCTGTGTTCCAACAAAATAAGTGGCATGCTGTGTTTCAACAAAATAAGTGGCATGCTGTGTTTCAACAAAATAAGTGGCATGCTGTGTTTTAACAAAGTAGGCATGCTGTGTATTATCAAAATAATTGGCATGTTGTGTTTCAACAAAATAAGTGACATGTTGTGTTTCAACAAAATAAGTGGCATGCTGTGAATCAACAAAATAAGAAAATAAGTGGTATGCTGTGAATCAACAAAATAAGTGGTATGCTGTGTATCCACAAAATAAATGGTATGCTTTGTATCAACAGCAGAGCTGTGCATGCTTGTGTACCTCATTGATAGCGCAGGCAAGAAGTGGTGCGACAAACACTCTTCACATTTCAGCATTGATTACATACTCCGCCTAGAAGTGGTGCGACAACAAGCACTCCTCACATTTCAGCATTGATTACATACTCCGCCTAGAAGTGGTGCGACAACAAGCACTCCTCACATTTCAGCATTGAGTACATACTCCGCCTAGCAGTCGCACTTTTTGACTGATGGCTTAATGTGTAACATCTGTAACAATTGATAGCGCAGGCACAAACAGCGCACTTGAAGCGTGACAGATGTAGCAAAGCACCGCAAGCGTGTTGGAAACTGGCACAGCCCGTGCATGCGTCTTCTTTTTCAAATGCATTTGCGTGCAAGTGCGTGAGGCAGTACACTAGCATCTTAACAGTACCCATATCATATCTCTCTCTCTCTCTCTCTCTCCCTTTCTCTCCAATCAACCACAAGAAGTGCTGCGTAAGTATAGACCCCATCGAGCCCGATGCAACCTAATGTAATATAATTTCATCTCCCTACCTCTCCAATTAACCAATCAATCCGTCCACCACAAGAATCCCTGCATAAGTTCTACACCTCATCGAGCCTCATGTAGGTGCTATCACAGCCTAATTTGTCGAGTTGCAAATCAACAAAAAATAAGCTCCCTAGCTTTATCATTTTTGGTCCTGCCCGTTAGAGCATTAATTGAAAGTTTTTCCACTTTGCTAGGCAAAAATGACGACTTGAGCATAGCTGTTGTTCCTTGTACACTTGCAGAAGTATGCATGCACCGTATACAATCACGCATATGTGATGATGATTATTTGCTAAAATTGCCGTGTGTGACCACCGTATATACACCTATAAATGTATGGTTCTGGCCAACCCTATGCATTTGCAGACCTGAGTAGCTAGCGCTCTTGGCAGAGCTTCTTCGGGGTAGAAGTGATCGATCGTGGGTGCAGCACTCAAGCTGTTCCTCTCAATCTCGCGCTTGGAACCTGTGACATAAATAGTGCTACGTTACGGTTACGTTGTGTGATGTGTTATAACGTACACATAGATATAATGCATACATATATGATGTGTTATAACGTACACATACGTAAATAGTGCTACGTTACGGATACGTTGTGTGATGTGTTATAACGTACACATACATATGTCAAAACGTACCATGAAGTGCGTGTGAGAGTATTTGTGTGTGTGAATGTGAATGTATGTATGTGTGTGTGTAAGTGTGTGAATGTATGTATGTATGTATGTATGTATGTATGTATGTATGTATGTATGTATGTATGTATGTATGTATGTATGTATGTATGTATGTATGTATGTATGTAT
>Ga0307945_1003288_pt1 | contig 13095 bp, 18 predicted proteins | sample OrgLakmetagen228_FD_201818 | JGI IMG/M metagenome (GOLD analysis project Ga0307945, IMG submission 201818) | Saline water microbial communities from Organic Lake, Antarctica - #228 | ecosystem: Environmental > Aquatic > Non-marine Saline and Alkaline > Saline | place: Antarctica: Organic Lake...
GTATGTATGTATGTATGTATGTATGTATGTATGTATGTATGTATGTATGTATGTATGTATGTATGTATGTATGTATGTATGTATGTGTGAGTGTGTATATGTGTGTATGTGTTTATTTATGTCTATGTGCGTGAATGTGTGTGTGTGCGTAGCGTAGCGTACATGAATTATTATTTAGGGCCCACAAGAGTCAGAATATAACATGGATTGACCTAAACCATACATACAACATACGCATCTGTCTTTCCAGCAGGAGAGTCTAAAAGGAAAATTACGTAGGCAGTAAAAAAAACTCCCCACATCAAATTAGGATGTGTGAGTGTTGTAGATGGTGCCGCCACCCACGCCCTAAAGGACAATTATTTACGGTGCAAACTTATAGTTATGGCCCACATGATTTGGTCGACAATCAATCAGTGAGAGAGCATTGAAACAAAAGCAAGAACAGAGGAAATGGTAGATAGCACACCCATCGCACAAAAAATGTGCACCTGTGTAGTTGTTGTTTGTTGTCCATTTACAGACGTGCGGCTGGCTTAATATTAAAAATGGGAGCGCCGTACGAGTACTTTGGTGATACTTAATGTACACTCCCATAGTGTCTTTCAGTGTTATTCAGAATTACTGAGTGCAAAGTACACGCACACTCTCACATCCAATCAACCATCACCCCCACGGCAGTCAGGAATACCATTTCACCCCCTCTGTGCAGCCAAAAGCTTGTCGACCCTTGCCCTAGCACCAAACCACATAACCACACAACACATGGCTCAGTTCCATGAACCAGCAGGCCTCATCTCTTGGTCCCACACATCAAACAACAGTCCACAAACCCAGCTCACCCACCTCCACGTGGCCATGCTTGCTGGCGTTGGGGTTGACAGGCCCGTGCTTGCTCGACCCGTGCTTGCTGCTGCGCATGCTGCCGTGCTTGCTGAAGGTTGCGGTAATGGGGACGCCGTGCACAGAGGTCTGGCGGGAGAGGCCCTGGGTGCCGTCAATTAACGGCTCCACATCCTGCTCCTGCCACCTGAGAGAATACCCAGATGTAAATGCATGTGTCTGTGTGTGTGTGTGTGTGTGTGTGTGTGTGTGTGTACACATTAGCACACTTGTACAAGAGGAGTTGAAGCAGATTGTCTGCACACAGATACACACAAGATGTGCTGTGAGTGCCGCAATCAAAGGCTCCACGTCCTGCTCCTACCACCTGAGAGGGCATACAGATCATACATACATACAATAGCATGTTTGCACAAAAGGTGCTGATGCAGGATCTTTGCACACACAGATAAACACAACACATATGCTGTGAGTGCCGTCAATCAAAGGCGCCGCATTGTGCTCCTGCCGTCTGAGAGGGCATGCAGATCATACATACATTTGCACATCGCCACAAGAAGTTTCGATGCAGGACCTTTACACACAGCAGGTCAGGTTGGGCTGTAATTGCAGTCCATCAAAAGTCACACGTCCCTGCTCCTGCCCCCTGTTCCTGCCCCAAACAAGCATACTCACCAAGTATGATTAAGATTGGCCAGAACCTTATATATACGGTGCATGTACAGTATTTTTGGCAGGGAAACCAACAACTACACGTTCATGTATGGTGTATATATACAGTTCTGGCCAACCCTACATATGATGCATACCAGTCACAAGCATCAAGGCCCAAGGAGCTTCATTGAAAGGCAAACCTCTAGTAGACACGTCCCTTTCCAAGGGCAGCCAGAGCCGTAAATACAACATGGTGCATGCAAGTCATTGAAAGGCGAACCTCTAGTAGACACGTCCCTATCCAAGGGCAGCCAGAGCCGTAAATACAACATATTGCATGCAAGATATACTGTTACTTTTACTTACAGCTTTTATACAAACTACAATCAAGCACACAACTTCCCACAACACCCCCTCCGATGTATCCTGTAAGTCAATTTGCTTTCCGACGTCATCCAGTCCCCAACCACACTCCTGACCTACCTAGGGTCCACTAACACAATGATGTTGGCCTTATCAGTACATATGCAACGTATACGACTGCAACGTACATGACCGCATGATCAATTCTTTCTCTGCCGAAATAGCCGTGTACATGCATATGTTAGTATGGTCACCAATGGCTGATAAAAAATGCACAAGCATTCCACTGATAACGTCACCATGGGCCGCCGGCCAGCTAGGCAACAAGAGTACGTACGAAGAAAGATACACGTGTAGGCTCCGACGTCAGTGAGTGTACACTTGACATGCAACATTCTCAATCATGCCACTCAAACCGACCAGGTAGGCAATGAGCGCGCGTACAAGAGGAAACATAATACCGGTCTGTCGTACAAAGCGCACACTGCTTGCAACGTTTTAACCAATGCCACCATTGATCAAGCAGCCAGGCAGAATGCACCCAACAAAGGGAACACACGGCATTGAGCTCTCTCGTACTCAGTGCACTTTGCGCATCGCAGGCACACTTAATGACATCGCTGCCACCCTGGCCAAACAGACTATCAGTCCTCTGCTCGTTCACCTTTCCGTAACCTTGCTGTAAGAACGCAGCAGCGACTGACTTACCAGGCTCCATCGTCAAAGCACTCTGCGGGTGACAGGTCCTGCTCTCTGAGGGGGTTGAAGAACGCGATGATGACGCCCACAATGAGGCCCCACACGATGGAAATGCCCAGGCAGACACAGATGCCTGCCAGCTGCAGGTGAAAATGCAGGTAGCAGTGAAGCAAGGTTAGGGTATGATGCGTTGCTTGGCACAAAAGGGAAGGACGAGGCCTCGCATTAATTCCTGGCACACACGGACGCGGCTGGTTACAGAAAACGAATGCCCAATTTGTTTGGTGCACATTCAGCACTAGTTACAAGCTACAAGCCACTCCTTGAATGCCCTGAGCTTGTGAGCTGAATAAGCTGGAGGCAACACCCACCCTCCTATCCACGCAAGTACGCCCACGCAAGCACACCCACACAAATGCATACCCCCCCCTTCACCCGCACCCACCCACTCACAGATACACACATACATAAACACCCACACCCACACCCACACCCGTACTCACACCCACTCCAACACCCACAAACGCACACACACACACACATACCTGGTAGCCCAGTTGGTAGCCTCCACACTCACGGTTCGTAGACGTAGTGCAGTCCCGGTAAAAGAAATCCTTGGTGGTCATTCCCAGAGAAGCAAGGCCAGCCACGAAGGAGCCCAGGATACCGGGCAGGCCTGTCATGTGTGTGTGTATGTGTGTGTATGTGCGTGTGTGTGCTTGTGTGTGTATGTGCATGTGTGTATGTGAGTGAGTGTGTGTGTATGCGTGTGTGTGTGTATGTGTGTGTGTGTATGTGTGTATGCATGCGTGTGTGTGCGTGCTTGTGTGTATGTGTGTGTGTGTGTCCAGTGCACAAGATTAGAGGCAAAGCAAAAGCACGCTGGGTCTATGACTGGGATGTTTGTGCTACCAACCACAATGATACAATTGAACACCTGTACGCAATCAACATTATATACTATACAAGCATAGAGGTTGCCATAAATGTACACTGTGTCTGACAGCAGACAACAGAGATCTCTCCCTGCCTGAAATACTTGACACACCTCATGAGCACCTGATCAGACATGGCTCTGACTAACCCTGTTCACGCAACGAATCAACCTACTCCAATCTGCATGAACTCTGTTTCCAAACCATGCATTCCCAAAGATTACGGATGCCGCACGTGTCACGCACGTTCACGTGCTCGGGCAGAGTAGATCTCCATTTTCGATGTGTTCCACACACCTTTCCATGAGCTCAAAACCCACCGTGCAGGCTGTGGATGCCACACGTGTCCTGCAGGCCCATGTGTCTTTTCATGGAAGATATCTAGGGTTGGCCAGAACCGTATATATACACCGTATATGACCGTACATTTGGTAATTTCCCTGCCAAAAATACCGTATACACACCGTATATATATATGGTTCTGGCCAACCCTAAAGATATCCTAATAATTAAGGACTAACACCTGAGTTTGTTGCGCACGCCTCTCCCTGAGCTCAAAACCCACCGTGCAGGTTGTGGATACCGCACGTATCACGCAGGCCCATGTGTTTGTTCAGTGCAGGTGTGAGGTACTGGAAGCCCAGTACACTCAGGGCCCCGGCTGCCAGGCCCACTACCATTGCGCCGGCAGGGGTCATGGGGAGAGTGCAAGCAGCACCCTGTGTGTGTGTGCGCGTGCGTGTGCGTGAGCGTGTGTGTGCGTGTGCGTGAGCGTGTGTGTGTGTGCGTGGACAAGTGTGTATGTATTTGTGTTTTCGTGCTCGTTGTTGCAATAATCATACACCTTCCCATGTACTTGTAAGGACAGCAACAAAGATAAGAGCCAAGGTGTACACAACACCCATTTGCACTCCACTACCCCTATCAACACCCACTCACCCACATGCACACCAACTCTCGCATTCACAATTAAAGCCAAACCCACATCCCCGCCCCCACTCCCACCTTCACACGCATCTGCACAAAAAGCCACCCCACCCCACTCCACCCCCCAACACACACACCATAGCCACACCCTTAGCCAAGGTGGAGTTCTGCACGTGCACGTGCGCACACACACACACACGCACACACCATAGCCACACCCCCAGCCAAGGTAGAGTTCTGCACGTGCACAGCATTCATGCGCCCGCCCACAAGCACGCTGGCCATGAATGTGGAGATCGTGGCGCCGGAGAGAGAGATGACCTGCACAGACAATACAGTAACGAGCGGTTTTTTACACCATGGGAGAAGCGCTTATGCACAGTTTTCAAGGTGCACGCACATGCACACATAAGCACAAAGACACAACACCTATTGAGTCTGGTGGTGGTGGTGGTAATGGTGGCGGTCTGATGTTCACACGGCCTGGTTACCTGATCACATGCTGTTTAATTGCAGGTATGATAATTGAATAAACATGAAATTTGGCCACAAGGAGTCTAAAGAGCCAAGCAACACAAGCAACACACAGTCATTGCACGCTTTTTATATTTGCAACATGATGCCACGTGCACATTACAATGGCACGCGCTCACAAAACACCTCCGCACAGCCAGCTTGGCTAGCCCTGGTTTAATGGTATGAAGATGCAATTGCACTTCTGCACCTGAAAGTAACAGCTAGTTAGCAGCATAGGTTGACACGCTCATCATATACAAGCACGACGCCAAACAGAGTTCCTAGCTATGCGTCTAGTTGCTGATTACGGAACCACAGACAGAGAGCATCCTGTCGTCTGAGTACGCCCCTCCGCGTGAAGTCTCATCAACCAGAGATCTGAACCCAACCTCACTGTCAGGCACATTTTCCATATGCTCAGGAACTGCTAGGAATTGGTAAGGGTGGCTGTCAATAACATTCAGCAGGGGATAGCGCATAGGATGACCAAGAAAAAGAGGAGCAAGCGCACACGACACTCACGGTATTCACGACGCACAGGAACTGCTCAGAAGCAGCGTGGCCGCCCACAGGATCACCGGTGGTGGCGGCAGAGGACACAGAGGCTAGGGCACCTGTAAGGTGGTATGCGTGCAAATACACACATTCAAGATTGGCATGGGGGGCCTGTGCGCAGACAACACACGTTCACCATGTGTTTGTTGAGTACAAACCATTGTGCTGTGTAGGGAAGTTAAGTAGGCAACGACTCCTGTATTTATCTGGAGAAGGAAGAAGGTGCAAGCTGGTGCATGTGTGGTGCGATGATATGTGGCAGGTGTAAAAGGATAGCGAGACTTCCTAGAGGGCAGTTTCACGACGAAGGCACCGATCAGTTCATACGCGCACATATCTGCAAACCACAACAACAATGCCTAGCACTCCAGCCAAACTACCAGCACCATTGGAGCTGGGCCAGTTGATCCACAGATAAAAGATCCGGTAGATCCATAGATTATACCAGTGCCTACCATTGAAGCTGGGCCAGTAGATCCACAGGAACAGTGTGCCTATCATGCCTACCATTAAAATTGGACCAGTTGATCCACAGATAATACATCCACAGATAATAGATCCAGTAGACCCACAGATAATAGCAGTGCCTACCATTGAAGCTGGGCCAGTAGATCCACAGGAACAGCGTGCCTATCATGCTGAACACATCGTTCAAGTAGCTGCTGTTGCTCTTGGGGTGCTCCATGCCGTGGCTGTGTGTATTTGTGTGTAAGTGTGTGTGTGTGTGTATGTGTGTGTGTGTGCGCGTATGTGTGTGGGTGTGTGTATACGTGTATGCGTTTGTGTGAGCATGCGCGTGCTCAGGTGCACGCATGCTCTCAAACAGCTCTTGAGTATAATAGATGAAAAGCACTGGGAGCCAATCACAACTCAGAATAAGACACACCTGAACTTTTGGCGAGATAGGACAAAGGATACGGCCAGCCCGTAGTAGCAGCCTGCAAATGGAGTTTGCAAGAATGCATGAAAAATCAACACATGACTGTGCATGTGTGTGTGAGATGTGTAAAGATTGTGTGTGTGTGTGTGTGAGTGAGTGTGTGTGAGTGAGTGTGAGTGTGCATGTGTGTAAGATGTGTATTGGTGCCCTAGCGTGGGAGGAGTGGGTGCTGACAAGATGATGCTGTCGAGGTGCAAACAATTGACAAAAGGTGTTTGCACCATGGGAGACACGGCTGGAGTGTGTGAGCGCATGGAGATATGCCGCGTCGTGCCCTTCTGCACAGCATCAAGCCCCGTATTCAGGCACACACCCTTGATAGTGCACAGCAGGTGTGCACAGTGTGTACGGTGTGGCTGCTTGTTGCAAGAGCGCCCAATAGATAAACGCAGGTGACAGTGTGTTGCCAGCCGGTAAAAAAAATGGAATTGCATACTGCACAAGCTTGACCAGGATTGTGAACGTGCAGTGTACGTGACCTCGACGAGATTCCACTGTCAAAACTGTTCTGTACTAGCACATCAAACTCATGGTGCTGCCAGCTCTTTCTTTAGTCGTAGAAGCGCGCTACAGCGAAATGCAGAGGCAGATGATGAGGATGTGGCAATGCCAATGACATTATTGTGTCAAAGCCATGTGCGCCTGCACATGCTGATATCGGATGAACGCCATTTGATCAGCTGCCACTTATAAACAGGCAGCAGGAAATTGGTAAGCCATCCAGACGGACATCAGGAGCGATCAGCATTGCAAGGACACAAATTGGATTATAGTGCACAACGTGGCTCTGCCAATTGCAAGTAAACGAAGTGCATCCGTATCAACTGTGTGCACGCATCCAGCGGCCACCAACAAAAAAAGGCTCGCTGCTTGCTTGCACTTAACTCCAGCGTATAGGCACCTTCCCACCAACCAAGCCTACCAAACATGCCTCCCGGACCAAACAACACCTGCTAATATACCTTTAGCCATATACCTTGAAATGATGCAAAATGTGGAACCATCAATCGCAGATCCATCCAACCCGCTTAATTAGTTTTGAACAGCCTCCACCCTCCCAGTACGATAGACTCGATGCTGCTTGTCTAATTACAGCCCTCCCACCAACGTGTTGGCTCCTTCTACCCAACATGCCTAAATCTAACAGACAGCACCTATAAATACGCGCGTTGGCACAATGACGCTGTAACGACACATATAGGAATGCAATTCCTTATATCTCAAGTATGCCTTTTACAACGCGCTGCTACATTGGCTTCGATACCAAATGTAGCGGGCAGAGTTAAGGCAGGACAGTTTCCTTCTTCTCTATATTTATTTCCAGGCCTGCCTAAACCCTAAGCCTTATAAAGCCCAACCCCTATATAAAAACCCTAGAGAGAAGAAGGAAACTGTCCTGCCTTAACTCTGCCTGCTACAGACGCACATGCCCCTACCAAACAGCACCTTCCAACATGCACATTGAAATATTGATGCGCACGTCTACCAAACACCTAGCAAACATGCCTACTGACGTCATGATGCACACGTCCACCAAACAGCACCTACCGAACATGTGGATGACATTGGAGCCGCCCATGTCAAGGATCTCGAACTGCTCAATCACAATGTATTGATTCAGTGCAAAGCCAGGTACCTGCACGCAGCACAGCACAGCACGGCACGGCATGATTGTATGCGTGTGTGTTGGTGTGTTGTGTTGTGCTGTGCATGCACTGCTTTATGCCATTGTTGCCGCACAGCCATGGTGTGCTGATAATGTGAAAAGCCAGGCATACGCACACACCACGCTGCGTTGTTAAGCAGACGATGCTTTTATAGTGAATTTCTAAATTTATGGGGGGTGGGACAGGGGATTGCCGGTGTGTTTCAAAGAGCAAGCTCTCCAACTTAATTGCATGAGAATTGGGGTTACTTGAGAGCTGCACGACCAGGGCCACCATGGGCCACATGTCCTGCGCGTCTCCTACCTCTGCTCTGTTCAGAATGCAACTATGAAAAAACAACAATGTCTGGCCAGCATTTTCCTATCAGTTCCTCAATTGTAATCGTAACAATAAACAATTCCAGAGTTACAGTCACCTAAGCCACATGCCCTGCGTGTCTCCTACCTCTGTGCTTCAGATGCACTAACACCAACTAGAAACTCAGACACCATTGAACTACTGTGAGTTGCACCCACCAGGGCCACCATGAGCCACATGAGCTGTGTGGGCGTGGCTTTGCCTATGACAGCGCCAAAGGCAATCATGCCGGTGGCCGCGCAGAAGGTGCAGTCAATGAGCAGTGGTATGTCGACCTTGATGGTGCTCTGGTCTTTGCCTAGGGTCTGTGTTTGCGTAAGTGTGAGTATTTGTGCAATAAGTGCTACGGAAATACAGTTGTGACAAGAGCAAAACAGAACATGGCGATGGCGAAAGGTGTGCTCCAAGAACACCTCTTCCTTGCATAAGGGTGAGCAGTATTTGAACGGTTGCGCATAAAAAGAGTAGGGTTGGTCAGAACCGTATACATGCACCGTATATGACCAAATATTTGGTAATTCCCTGCCAAAAATACCACAAGTACAACATAAAGTCATGTTTAACCCTAAAAGAGAGGAACATTTTTAGTAAAACGCATGCATATAAGACCTCGCGTTTCTAATGCATGCAGCAAGGCATGCTATAGTTTCCACACGCCCGCACCTGCTGGGCTGCGCCCACGATGAGGATGGCCACAAGGAAGATGAGACACGAGCCCAGGAAGTTAAGCATGACTGCCCCCAGGCTGTAGCGTCGCAAAAAGGTCATGAGGAAGCCAAAGCCTGTGTGTGTGTTCAGGCAGGGTGATGCCGGTACAACTGAGCTGCAGATCTTGTGGGTGAAGAGGGCAGCACAGGGAATAGATGAAGCGAGGATGAAGATAAGGAGTGGTGTGCATTGTTTAATTATGCGTTGCGGTTGCTTACAGGTCTACACGAGAGGGTGTTTTTATACATAACTCTTGTGCACAGGCGCTCGAGCAGCACAAGCTTGCAAAACAGAAGGTAAGTGCTGATGTGTGTGTGTGTGCGTGTGTGTGTGTGTGTGTGTGTTTGTGTGTGTGTGTGTTTGTGTGTGTGTGTGTGCCGCAGACCAATGCACATTAGCATGACATCAACCGCACCCATGCTACGAGCAAGACTCACCGATGAACACCATGATTTCGACGTGGATGAACCTGTGGGTGAGACAAATGGGGGGGTCCATGACTCGACAGTGGTTTGGGAAAATGCCAGGTATGCTTAAAGGAGACTGGCACAGCATTTGAAAATTTAAGAAAGAGCAATAGTCAAGGGGGACAAACAAGAGGTGGCTCTCAAATGGCGGTGTCACAAGTAAACGAAGCGCCTGCTTACCAGGTGTAGTACTGTGTGATCTCATCCTGCACGTTGGTGTCCAGCTCCACATAGTTGGTCAACCCAAACATGAGAGCAATCAGGCAAATAACGAAGAAGCCCATGGAGGGGAGGAAGGTGCGTCCTGCGTGGCAAGGAAGGAATTTGTTGTGGCTGCTGTTTATATTTGAAAGTTCACATTCCTTTCGACATACATTCAATGGCATACACGTGGGGACGCTGCTAGCAGGCCAAGCTAGGCCAGCAGGACCCTGGTGTATGCAAGGGGTGTGCCCATGCTCTAGACGCATCAAAGGAAGAGTGACACTCACGTAGTTGCTCCCCGCGGATCTCTGCCATGGTAAGGCTCTCCGTCCTGCGTCCAAACCAGAACAGCAAGCACGGGTGAGCTGCGTGAGCACCCTTGGCCTGCTGAGTGAGTGCCATACGCTGTACACCTCGGGACACGACATGAAGAAAAGAGATGCAGCACAATGCAGAGAAATACACTCGTGTGCACCCGGGCCCTTCGTGCTTGCATATGCGTGTGCGTCATGTCATGTACACTTTGTTAGCATCGGGTGACCAGCACAGCCGTCATGAGCCAGCTGTCACTACAGTGTCTAATGCCAAGCATCAGAAAGGGACGGGTGCAGAGCAGTGGAAGGGAAACAGATGCTTTCCCAGCAGGGACCACCAAACTTATGGCTTGCAAGTACAGCGCAGCATGTCCAGATGTGCGCGCTGCAGCAGTCTGTTGGCACAGCAGTGCGTTGTCAGGGACACAGCAAGACATCAAATGGTTTCCTCGGAAGTCCCCAGCGATATCGGTCGGATTAAGCGCCTGTGGGCTTGCAGGCACGTTTTCACCCTCTCGCTCACCTTTCCGCCCGAGACGCTGCGCTCCCCATGCTTGCCGCCACTTCTTTGCAGAGGAGAAGTGACGATTGCAAGGGTCGGGTCCCGTTCTCCTCCTGCGTCAAGCTGCTTCAGCTGCCCTCGCAATAGGAGGAACTTGGCGCTGTGTTGCTTGTTGCCAATTTCGAAAAGGTCCCAAAAAATTAAATCACGTGGGTGAAAAGGCCCAACCGATACAACCGCCAACCCCCGGCGCCCCGCCCAGGGAGCAACATGCTCCCAGGTTATCTTTAAGTGCTATAATAAGAGTGGTAATACAGTGGCAGCGGTGCATCTCGATTCTAAGTAATGCAGCAGCCCCTCCAAACCCCCGCTGTGTGGCACGCTGAGAGTGTGTGTCTTGAAAGGGACAGTATACATATGAGCAGTAACGGCGTTCTTGAATTAGAAACTGCAGTCCAAAATTTGATGGATCGGTCACTCGTTTGGGTGGAGCAAGAAGGGTACCTGGCCATGGTGAGTGAGTCCTACATGCTCTCACAGCCGTTGCTTTACAGCCACAGAGCGAGAGGCAATGACTATGCAGATGTGCTTCTGAACCACAGTTCATCAGTACTAGTGTTCCACGTATCGAATGCAAGCGCTAGCTCGCCTTCCCACGTTACAGGTGTTGTATTAAGGTGTTGTCCTTCACCTGGATCCGCAACGAACCACTCGAGTACTGAAATCAGGGGCAGATTCTCGCCTTTGACGTATTGCAGGCGAGGCCGTTGACAAAAGAGGACTTTGCCCTCCCTACCCTCCAGCTCCTCTTGCTTGAGGTCGCACAGCAGGTCAGCACTGTTTCATGAGAAGGATAGCACCATTGAAAACCAGGAAATGGAATTGCGAAGCATCCACTCATACTACCTGCATCATGAGCTCTGTTGTTGCCACAACCTCGTGCTTCCGAAATTGGGTCCTGCCTTGGAGCCAAAGCTCTGATGGCATCGGTTTTGCCCGTTTCGTTCAGGTTGCAGTAGGAAAAGGATGGGCAGTGCTACGTGGGTTGCCGGTGCAACGTTGGTCTCGTGTCCAAAATATTCTCACACTCCATGGGATAGGGCTGCACCTCGGCCACGCACGGCAACAAAACAAGAAGGGGCACCTTATAGGTGCGTGGGCACACAAATCTGGACCATCTTTGCACAAAGGCGTGGAGCTCAAAAGGACTGGTTTTGAGGTCTGAAAGCATAGAAGTTTGGGTAAACCTTCACAAAATGTACCCTAATCACCAGCTTCTACTAAAACGCGCTTTGACCGCCTTTTTTCCTTTGTGCTCGCAAGTTGGTTGTTGTATCCTACTCTATAAGTTTTGGCGGGCCTGTTTATAACAACTGGTGCCTAACCGGTATTTCCAGGCAGCACCTCTTGCTAGCCAACAGGTGACCAATTCCAAGAATACTGAACCTCTCGCTTTCCTTCAGTTGTGTTTCATACTTGCTGTTTGTGGCAAAAACTTCTGCCCTTGCAATGGCCATGCATTTGTGAGGCTGGGATGGGCTTAAATAGCCTCGTGTCACACAGCAAGAGCCTAGACACTGGTGGCCTTTCAGCTTCACAGTTGAGCACTTGGACAGCTCTTCTGCTCTCCCACTCTCAGATGCAATCGGGTTTTCACTACCACCACTACCAGAACTGGCAGAAGTTCAGCTCAGGCACTGCTGCAAATAAATTGCATCCAGGGTTTAGTCGCAAATGGATCAGGACATCCATTTTGGAGGACGCAGACCTAGTTATCAAATCATTGAAGGAGGGAGAGCCATTCTGCTGCCGAGTACAGAAATTAAATCAATTACCACAGAAACGGAGAGAGAAAGTCATTGATCCTGATGAGGATGACACGCTTGGCCTGTAATAATAAATAATAGGAAATATATCTTACCTTAAGATATGTACAGGTACGCAGCAATACCCAAATTGAGAACATTGCCGTTGAAGCATTTAAGTTTGCTTGCACATCTGCCTAGTTCATGATTCAATGTTCTCACGGTTTCTGAGGGTGCTGCCCTGACTTATAGGTAAGGTTACATCGCTATATATGCCTCTGGGGGGCATCTGAGCAGAAGCTTGGAAAAGGCCTATTTCAAACCTAGAAGATCAAGGGAAAAAGGCTAGGCACTCAGGCCACACCATACATATCTGGCTGGTCCAAAAAAGTCCTCATACTGAGGTGAAACAAGTAAGGTGTGTTCCTGCGGATCACAAATAATGGGGCGGAGCCTGCGCTGCAACCTGCATTGAAGTTGTACCTAATGTTGTGAGAGCGATTCAGAGGGGGCTGCAATCCCTCTGCACCTCACTGCTCCTGTTCAACCATTTCTGAGATGGCAGCCTGGTCTTTGCAATGAAGAGCGGCATTCAAATGAGTTAGACAATTCAGGGGGGGCTGCGCCCCCCCTGCACCC
>Ga0307945_1003291_pt1:2500-13093 | contig 13093 bp, 10 predicted proteins | sample OrgLakmetagen228_FD_201818 | JGI IMG/M metagenome (GOLD analysis project Ga0307945, IMG submission 201818) | Saline water microbial communities from Organic Lake, Antarctica - #228 | ecosystem: Environmental > Aquatic > Non-marine Saline and Alkaline > Saline | place: Antarctica...
GCCTAATTCACAAGGTGCTGCCTACACTTCTAGCAAGTTGCTTGTACTTCTAGCAAACCCGGTGCAGGCCCTTTGTGCAAAAGCATGCCTGGAATTGCGATTGTTCAGTCCCATGTGTGAGTCTCAAGCAAGTTGCCTTGCCTTGTAAAAAGTGTGTCCGTATCGCCCACTTGCCAGCTGTTCGTCAAGTGTACAGGGTTTGAGCACAAAGCCTTGAAATGTGAACTTGTAAAATTGTGCTCAGTCCACAGCAGCTTTTTACTGTGGTTGGATTGTGCTCCTTCTTGTTTGATGTCAATGCATGCTTTAACAGTTGTGGCTTGTGACCCATGATACCACGCTCATTTGTGGGTGCTTTATCGAGTTTGAACTTCCTGTGGTGTTTTGAATCCACTCCATTTTTCAGGATCACAGGTCACAAGTCACAACCACAAATAACTAATTCTTTTGACGAGTTTGAACTTCATGTGGTGTTTTGAATCCACTCCATTGTGCAGGATCACAGGTCACAAGTCACAAGTCACAACCACAAATAACTAACTCTTTTGTCGAGTTTGAACTTCCTGTGGTGTTTTGAATCCACTCCATTTTGCAGGATCACAAGTTACAAGGCCACAAATAACTAACTCTGCTCGATACCCATCCTAAAGTTGCACATTCTGCTTCCTCCCCACTCCAACGTACTGCTAGAGTTCAGGCGAGAAAAAGATGGAAAATAAAAAATGAAACTATGCAGGCAGAGAAAGACCACTCCCCACATAAATCGAGGAAAAGGAGTTACTTTGGCACCGGGTACCGTGAAACTCCCTCACCTAAGAAAAATATGCAAACAAGCTAGAGTAAACTTTCCCATGTCCTCGCTGTCTCAGTTTCCCTTTCTGTTGTAAATTTTCCTCTCTTTTTGTAAATGTTTTCGTCACCACAGCATGCTTGTACGCGTTCATACGGCAGTAGCACGTTCATATGGCAGTAGCACGTTCATATGGCAGTAGCACGTTCATATGGCAGTACACGTTCATATGGCAGTACACGTTCATATGGCAGTACGCGTTCATACGGCAGTAGCAGTTCAAACACACAAAGGCTTCTGAGGTCACCTCAAGAAAGCAATCCAAACGCACGCATTCAACCTCAAACAAATTGTGCACTTCGTCCTAATCTCAAACAATTTGTGCACTTTGTGCACTTCATCCTATTCTCACACAGTTTGTGCACTTCGTCCTATTATCAAACAAACTGTGCACTTTGTGCACTTCGTCCTATTCAAGGTTTTGAACGATGTTTTTAGTTTTATTGACGGAGGCCTGTTGTGTGAGGGAAGGCTTTAGACCATCCAAGAAACTCCCGTTTTAGGAAGTACTATTATAAAACCCATGCTGCGATCGCTTTGGTTTTGCACTTAGCTTTTTATTAATGGCTCAATGCCCCCATGGGAATTGTAATGCTTATTTCAGGACCTTTCCTCACTTCGTGGAGGCATACCAAGAGGCAACTGCACTGCATTTGACTCAAGCAGTAGAGCGCTTAGAGGGAGCGTGGAGCCCAGCCTGGGTAGCGTCACTGCACGTGAAAGGTGCGGCTGAAAAGGGTGTGTGTGCTGGAAATAGTGTGTCATCTCTGGTCTGAGCAGTTACGGTGGTAAAGGGGCAGGGGAGTGCAGCCTGGGTAGCGTCACTGCACGTGAAAAGTGCGGCTGAAAAGGAGGTGTGTGTGCTGGAAATAGTTTGTGTGTCATCTCTGGTCTGAGCAGTTACGGTGGTAAAGGGACAGGGGAGCCGAGCCTGGGTAGCGTCACTGCACGTGAAAGGTGAGGCTGTAAAGAAGCCCAAGAAGGGGAAAAGGAAAATAAGCACTTGTGCCATCGCTGATGCAAATTGAAAGGATGAACAGCATGGGGTCGTCAGGGTCCAGTGTTGCTTCCAATGGGATGAATTTGCTTCCAATGGGATGGATTTGCTTCCAATGGGATGAAATGCTTCCAATAGGATGAACAGCATGGGGTCATCTGGGTCCAGTGTTGCTTACTGACAGGGCCTGGAATGGCAGAGATGAAATGCACCTTGTTGGAGAAGCATAGGGTCACACAGGGGCCTGGAATGGCAGAGATGAAATGCACCTTGTTGGAGAAGCGTAGGGTCACATAAGGGCCTGGAATGGCAGAGATGAATTGCACCTTGTTGGAGAAGCGTAGGGTCACGTAGGGTTCATGGAGGGTTGCCAGAATGATCTTGCTCCTAATTACACTCACAACCCCGGTAAGATTTGCTGCAAGGACCTCTTTATTTACAATTCATTCGGTCCATTATCTTGCTCCCAAATACACGCACAACCCCGGTAAGGTTTGCTGCAAGGACCTCTGTACTCACAATACATTCAGCTCAAGTTTGCCTTCAGGTCTGGCCGACCCCACACATCTATCTGTGCTCAACGCTCGCACAGGTTTGAAGTAGAATCTATGTAATCTATGTAATCTATGTAGAATCTATGTTTTTATGCTCAACGCTCGCACAGGTTTGAAGTAGATGCCGGCGGCCGGTCTGAATCCCCAAGGTTTATGCGTTGGAGCAGACCCCAGAGGGAATCGCTAGACACTCCAAGGTACTTACGTCGGTCATTGTTCCCTCTTGGCATGGCAGCGTAGGCGCTTGTGTCAGCAATTTGACCAGCACAGCTTCTTGTGTCGGCATTGTTCTCTCTTTGCATGTCAGCACAGCTCTCTCGGTAGGCGACCGTCAAGCACATGACAGTAGCATGCCCTTTTTTGTGACAATCCTCACTCCTTTACAGGCACATGCTTATACACAGGTCTGGCCAGAACCATATACATACGGTGTATATATGGTGTTTTCTGCAGGGACTTAATTTTATCAAAATACGGTCACATACGGTTGTAATTTGTAATTATACAGTTCTGGCCAAGCCTGATTATATATTTACACAGGGATGTGTCATACGGTCATTTGGGACGTTCAATACGGTAAAATACGCGTTAAATACGGAATACGCGTTACGCATATAATACGACCGCATTTTTAAGCAATTTTGGGAGTGCCAATTTTTGACCCAATATGGACCCTATTCGCCCCAAAATCACCCAAACGTCCCCAATTCTTTTCCAATATAATATATGCTTTTTACTTATGTATCATATATTAGCATTCACTGAAAGCCTTTGTTTGGGCGGAAATTGCTTTAAAAAAGGCCCAAAAATGGCCAGAATGGCAAATTTTGCAATCGTATAATTCAGCCGGATTTGTTCAATATGGTACAATATGCGTTTAATACTATACAGCATATTATACGATACAGTGTATGACACAACCCTGCATTTACATATTGTATCCTCAGTTGCCTGTTTAAAAAATCCCAGATGTTATGTTGACCTTTTGTAGGGTTGGTCAAAGCCATACATATACCTGTACGTACAGACGGTATTCACGATTCACGGCATATTTCAAAACAGGAAAATTACCATACATACGATCATATACGGTCAGCCATACGATTCTGGCCAATCCCACATTTTTTTTCTTTTTATGCCCATGTCTGCCCTCCTGTATTTTTATGGCCCCACAAAGTGTTTTGTCGATGATGCTTCTCAAGACCTCTACCCAATGTTCGCGTCGTGAACGCAACAGGTATCTATTGAGCAGACCATAGCCATACAAAAGTGGCAACATGCTTTGATCATGGCAGGGTACTCTAGAAGCGTATACGGGTAAGACGGTGAACGTACACGGTTTCGGCCAACCTAATCTTTATTTTTTACTGTAACAAGCCCGCTCATGCTGCCCTTTACGTCTCCTACCTTGCAGCACATTACCATGCACACGCATTACGCACACAATACATATACGCATACACGCACACAGAGGACGCCCGACGTCCATAGACATGAGCACCGTAGACTCTGCTGCTCTAGAGGCTTTTCAGCTTGTCGCCATCCAGCAGCAGCAGCAGCAGGCGGCTCATCAGGTGCCAGTTGAGCCTCCGATGGAGGGCAGTAGCCGCCTGCAGGTAAGCTTGTTTTTGTGTGATTAATAGTTAGGGTTGGCCAGAACCGTACATTTGCACCGTATATGACCGTATGTAAGGTGATTTCCCTGCTAAAATACCATATGTACACCGTATATACCTATAAATGTATGGTTCTGGCCAACTCTATGAATAGTGTGGGTGTGGGTATGAGTGGTGGAAAGGCGTGGATGGTGGGATAAGTGGTATAAGTGGTGTGGGTTTGGGTAAGGTTAGGTGTGTGTGTGTGTGTGTGTGTGTTTGTGTGTGTGTGTGTGTGTGTGTGTGTGTGTGAATTCGGTTGAGTATTGATGCAAGTATGGGCCCTCAATCAAGCGTTATGCTGCACCTCTTACTCACACGGGTTATGAATTTCCAGCCACCACGCACCGTTGCTGCTCGTAAATAAATGGTTGCCAACCCAGTCCAGCATGCTTTCTTCTTGGCACCTGCACTTTACTCTTTACCCGCTTGCCCATCGCTGCAGCTACTGTTTGTAAGTGTAGGGGGGATTCATTGCTTTTGGGTCATTAGGAGTCGGTTTCAGGTCAAGCCTGCAACCCTCCTGATCCCCATTGGTCTTTTTTTCGGTGGAGGAGTTTTCCAGTACTCGGCACCAGAGCAGCCCCCTTATTCAATGTGGGAGTGGTTTTTCACTGCCTGCGTAGTTTCTTCTATTTGCTTATAGGCTTAATAGGTTCACGTAACCCTTATAAAAATTCACAGCTAGACACCACACATCATGGTTCTGGTCAAGTCTAGAAAGAGTGCTTGTAGAAGAGCCCAAGGCAAGGTTGTGGTTCTGGTCAAGCCTGCAAATAGTGGTCGATCCTATGGTAAGGTTATGGTTTTGGTCAAGCCTAAAAAGGGTGCATGTAGAATAGCCTAATGTTGGCTTGAATCCCTCGAAACTTGAGAGCCCAAGTCCCCACCATCAAGGTAAGGTTATGGTTTTGGTCAAGCCTAAAAAGAGTGCATGTAGAAGAGCCTAATGTTGGCTTGGCTCTCTTGAAATTTGAGAGCTCAAGTCCCCACCATTCACCAGTCTCTGTGAATTTTTGCTACCCGGAGATGCCGTACAGAAGCTGCAATGGCATGTTTACACCGCAAACTATATACAGCTTGTTACCTAATGACATAACTTATATGACTTATAACTGGTTGGAGGTGACTTATGACATAACTTTTATCACTTATAATTGGTTGAAGGCGACTTCATTTTGGTGGTGAGGGTTTTTCCTTTTCTGGTTCTGGCACTAAAGTGCTCCTACCCAGAAACCTGCTGGATGCGTGATTACCATCTGCGTTGCCTTTTTGATTTCCTTTGTTACTGGTTGCTTTTGACTCAGTTCACTTAGCGGGTTGGATTCTATACTTGGGTTTACTCGGGGGACACCCAGCCAGACTGCTCGGCTGATCGGCCTGTGACATCATTTTGCGGGTTAGACAAAACCCACCTGAAGTTGGTCCCACTCAATATGCAGGTTACACCACGACCCATTTCCATACCGCCTTTGCTTATCCCGAATGCCCCCTCTAGACAGTATGGCTCAAAATCCAACCGTGGAGGTAAGTCATCCATCTCCTCCGTCCCCCTGAGTGCACTTGTCGTTTGCAGCATTGCTTGTCCTCTCTCTCTCTCTCTCTCTTTCTCTCTCTCTCTCTCTCTCTCTCTCTCTCTCTCTCTCTCTCTCTCTCTCTCTCCCTCCCTCCCTCTACTTCACAAACGACAATGCAAAGAGACCAAAGTAGTCTTGGTCATATACGGTGGTTGAACAAATTGAACACGGTTCAAACAACGCATGGGTCACGTGGCCCACAGACGCGTGTTACACAGCTGGGTTTGGGTACACGACATAGCCTGGCTTCTTTTTGTTTACCGATATTGTATTGTAAACATGGGGCTTGACACCTATATAATGACATGGATGGTGTGTGTCTTTACCTTTTCCTAGGAGGCAGCTCCACACCACACAGCCTTGGTGTCTCACCGTCTGTCAGTACACCGCAAGCAGCAACATCTGCAGTAGCAGCAGCAGCAGCAGCAGCTGCAGCATTACCATCGTTACCAGCAGCAGCTGCATCATCACCAGCAGCAGCTGCATCATCACCAGCCGCAGCCGCAGCAGCAGCAGCACGCTTATTTGCAGCTCAGGAAGGCACGGTGAGAAGGGAGGAGGGATGGAGTGATGTAGGAGGAGGGGGTCCTCAAACACCACACGCCTGCTCATCAGCACTGGACAGTGTGCACGATTTTGCCACGGCTTTCACAAGCGCTCCGCCCCAGCTCACTTCCCAACCTGCTGCCAACGCAGCAGCGCCAAGCAGTGTAGGTGGTGACGATGGTGTTGGTGGTGGCTGTGGTGGTGGTCGTGGCCATGGAAATGGCAATCATCCACACCCAGTAGGCACTGCTACCAAACCTGCAGAAAAGAAATCACTCCTCCCCCCCCTTCCCCGCATCCCCAATGGCTTCCCTCCTCCCCCTCTCTCCCTCTCTTCGACACCCAGGCACCTTCACCCCACCATTGCTCAACCCCCCTCACATGCATCAACACCCAGACACCTCAGCAGCTTATACCACCCTAGCAGCAGCAGCAGCAGCAGCAGCAGTGGTGCTACACAGCGGGAGGAAGGTTTGGGGGGTAGCGGTTTAAATGCGAGCACACGATGCCAACTTCCCCCTCAAACCAAGCCATTACCACCACCCATACTAACACCAGCAGCACCTGCAGCAACAGCAACAGCAGCAGCAGCAGCGCTGCATGCTCACCACGCACGGGGCACCGCTGGACCCCCCTTGCTGGTGCCTGGCCTGGTGCCCAGTTTGAACTTGAACACCTTATCTGCTGCTGCGATGAACTCAAGGCGATCGATACAGGACGGGGGAGGGAGGACTAGTAGCAGGCCCGAAGCAGGTGCGTTTGATTCAACCGCATTGGGATAGAGCTGTCGTCCATCTGAAAAGCAGGGCTTCTTCATTGCATGGGTTTGGAATCAGGCCTGACAGTATTTCAGGCTTTGCCGGGACCACGTATATGCATCCAATTATGACTCTATAAAATGTTCAGCGTGGTGCTTTTGACGATGTTGGGTCTGCAGAGTTTCTGTAGAGTATATTAATTAGCAAGTGTTTAAAATTGGCAGACACTTGTCTTGCGCTCACATGAACCAGAGTCTAAACCCCCAAAAAGACCCAAAGGAAGCAGCAGAGGCTAGTGGCGATCTGGCACGTTGTGAGCGACGCGCTCTGGCCTGCATCTACTGTGTCTGTTTGGGAGCAGTAGTAAAGAGGTTGAAAGGATGATTTAATAAGGAAAACCCTTTAGTACATGATAAGCAGGGTGCAGCTTGGCATTATTCTGTGTCGTCAGAGTGGGACATCTCCTTTTGTGCATTATCTCCAGCTTAATACTTCGTCCTGCTTAACCCCTCCCTCAGAAGGCCCTGCACCAACAGCTGCTGGTGGTTACAGCTGGAGGGGTTCTAGCCGTGCTGCTCCGCCTGGATCCAGGTAGGACTTCCTGGATCCAGGTAGGACTTCCTGGATCTTGGTAGGACTTCCTGGATCTAGGTAGGACTTCCTGGATCCAGGTAGGACTTCCTGGATCCAGGTAGGACTTCCTACGTAGCCTCTTTTGTTGCTGAGATCAGATCAAGGGTTTAAGGGGTGCATACCTACTGCTGGTAGCAACACCACAAGGTTTTACAAACGCTAATGTACCAACCTTTCTGTATGCTCCCTTACGAGCCTTTGCCGCTTAAGTCACAGTGCTGATTTGCAAGCTTTGTCCTTGAGGAGTTAGGATTTTTGTGTGGCAATCTTTGTGCTCAAACTTTGGTCATCTTTTTTTGGTGAATTGTTTAGCCAGCACGCCAGCAGATCAGACCACTATTGCAGGAATTAACAGGTTAATTATTGCTTGAACCAACCTTTATTCGTGGATGTTTGAGCTTGTACGCCAGCAGATAAGACCACCATAGCAGAAATCAGCAGGAAGTGAGGGGTGTGAATGCGTGTTTGTTATGTGCAGTAAAGCTTTGTGTTTGTTACGTGCAGTAAAGCTTTGTGTTTGTTACGTGCAGTAAAGCTTTGTGTTTGTTACGTGCAGTAAAGCTTTGTGTGCTGCGCTTTTATTTAAACAGAACAAGCCTGCATAGAATGGTTCCGCAAGGAAACTTCCCCCTTCGTAGAAGAGCCTCACTTGTACAAATCCAGATGTAGATCTGAGAGAGGTTCGTTTTCAATTTCATCCTGCAACTACGCTGCCAAACTGGCCAACACCAGCATGCACTTTCTAATACTATTATCAACTCTCACCAGGAGCTGGTTTCAGGGTCAAGCCTGCAATCCTCCTGATCCCCATTGATCTTCTCTTTTCTTCGTGGTGGAGAAGTTGTACGGTACCCGTTACCAAAGTAGCTCCTTTCCCTGGATTAAAATGGCTTCCACTGCCCCTGCAGTTTTTTCATTTTTTTATTTCATACACTTTGCATAAGTGCCCATTACTCCAGCGAACATTGCTTGGAGTTTCACTTGTTCCGTGGTATTCCTGTATTTTGAAATTGGTCATGATGAGTTTAGTTTGCGTTGCCTTTTTGCCTTATCTAGCTGACTCCAACACAAGGCTCCTGCCTTCCACCCCAGTGTGCACGGTCTTTTCCAAGGCAATGATCACTTGGTAACATTCCAGCTTACGTGGAAAAATGAGTCGTACACGTACCTTTGTGCATATGCAGGAGCCCGGCTCCTGTAAATACACCTACTGCTGGTCACCTGCCATCTCAATCGCGTGGTCATTCTGATCCCTGACTTGTTATGGGGCACACACCGAAAGAACTATAAGAAGTGCAAAGCAACGGTTCACAAAGGGGCAATCAACCAGCAGCCAGGGTAGGTGGTGGGTGACTGCTGGGCCCAGCTCGCGTATAAAGGAAAGCAAGGTTGGAGTACAAGCTGGGCAGGAGGAGCAACAATAAGTTTGTGAAAAACGTCTTCAGACGTGCCTGTGCTGCACTCTGGAGCTTTATTCAACAGCGAAAGGGAGCTTATTTCAATGCGCGTACTGGAATTGCAAAACAATTAGGATTGAGGAGTATGTGATGGTGAAATGGGTACCTGGTTACATTTTTTCTAAATCAGGGATGTGCTACAGCACTAGGCTCAAAGTGCGATCTGCGTTACCTGTGAGTTGTGAGTTGTATACGTTCAGGGGCATGCAATTCTTCAACTCATTTGATGTTCATTCCTTATCATCACTGTCAGGCATAAGAAAAATGGAACTTTCGTTAATGTCGCCTAGGTTGAAGTCAAATACTTGCTTTTTGTTCCTCCCTTGTTTCCGTGATGTCAAAGACTGTCGAAAGCACTGTAACCTTCTTTTGACTGAATTGCATAGCACCACATTCCATAAAAATGTCTTGCTGGTTGGTCGGTTTCATTTAGTGTTTGATCACTGCAATGCGCCTTTCTCATCCAATCATTTTGGCTTAAAGCAACGACCGACAAGCATGGCAAAAATGATGGTGACGTCTGATGCAGTTTCATCGTGTATACTGTTTATGCACTTGTAGGACACAACTTAAAAGTGGCCAGGAATTTTGAGCAAACACCTATGTGCGCATTCTTTAATTCATTCGTACAATTGTATTCGATATTTGATTGAGGCCGTAATGGACAATTCAGGTTTACAGGTAATGCCATCAGTCAATACGTGCGAGCGACTGCTAGGCTGCGTATGTAAAACGTGTAAAAGTTGTGATGATTGTTGTAGCAGCACCAGACTTGTAGCACCTACAAAAAAGATTCTTGGAAAGGGGAAAAGGGCACAATGCTGTTTGCAACATTGCAGCACCGTCACACAAAAGGCCACAGTTGAAATTTGCGGTTGAAGCGGTTGAAATGCGGTTAAAATCACCTCTAGGTGTGTTGGCTGTAAGTGCAACACGTATGTGTGTGTTGTTGGGCATGCCTTCTAGGCTCCTTAGTAAGGAAAGGTACATGTAGAAGCCACATATTGATAGCGCAGATCAAGCGGCTGCAGACGTCGCGGTGCCACCCCTATCATGATGATCTAGACATGTAGAAGCCACATCGTGATGGCACCCAGGTACTGCACGTCACGGTAGTAGCAATAGTGCTACAAGGAAATCACCTCTGCTTGGTAGTACCCTGGCAGCTCATCCTCCTCACAACATGTGATTGAATCAACATGCTATCATATGATACGCAGTCTGCTAGTAGTACGTAAATATAGTACACTCTTTTGTTTTTAAACGTGTTATAAGTCAGTCTGTGGTCCACTCAGTGTACCATTCAGGCTGTCCGCCCATCGCTGAGGCCACCTAGTAATGAGTAATTACCTGTGAGTAGCTGCTACCCTGAGTTGGGCAACCCCAGGCTCTTGACGCCTGACACCTGACGCTCCTGACACCTAGGCAGGTTACTACACAGTTAGTTTAGTTTAGTTTAGTTTGGATTACAAAGGCCTCCAGCCTGGCATGGCTGCTCAACCTATAGGTCCCAACAAATAAATCAATCAAAAAGATCGACAGCTGCACTAATAAATTTGTAAACTT
>Ga0307945_1003301_pt1 | contig 13076 bp, 11 predicted proteins | sample OrgLakmetagen228_FD_201818 | JGI IMG/M metagenome (GOLD analysis project Ga0307945, IMG submission 201818) | Saline water microbial communities from Organic Lake, Antarctica - #228 | ecosystem: Environmental > Aquatic > Non-marine Saline and Alkaline > Saline | place: Antarctica: Organic Lake...
CCTTCAGCGGTGTATAGTGTTAGGCAGGTACCTATTGACACATTCTCAGTGAATCTGAAAGGAGCAATGATTAGTGCAATTTGTTTCTGACCTTTCGTTCACTGTATGGGTTGTGTGTTCCACTCCAATCTGTTCCACGTAGGCTTTTGTTTTTTCCCTTGCGCCCGAGGGCCCGAGCTGTCACATATAATCATATAATATACATACCACTATGCTAAACTCAGGCTTCTTAAGATTTTGAACCCCCCACACCCCCCCATATTTGCTTACAACGCAGACTGAGAAGTTCTATGACCTGGTGGGCAGCGTGACCTTCACAACCCTGACCGTAGGCTCCCTCCTCCTAGGCGGCCCCATCACCCCCAAAAAGGTGACAGCAGCCTTTCAGTTGTTCTTATTTGATTATCTCATTTAACGATTCATGGCTCTGAGATAAAACAAATTCCTTGAAACACGGAACGCTGCGCCCCTGGGACAGCTTCTTCATAACTTCCACACAATCGTTAATGATTGCCTTTTCACCCCAAAAAGCAAATCAATCAACTGGGTTAAGCAAGTTTACTAACTTCATACGGCCCCATCACTCTTAAGTGGAAGCAAGTTTACTAACTTCATACGGCCCCATCACTCTTAAGTGGCTGACAGTGTCGCCGATCCGTTCCTTTTTTTCTTTGGTTGATAAGGAAATAGCGCTTCCACCAAAAATTAGCCGGGTCAGAGCACACATATACACACACGCACACGCGCACACACACACACACACAAACACAAACACATGCAAACACACCCGGCGTGTGTGTATGTGATTGTGTGTGTGTCACCTTGCTGTGCCCCGCGCTGGACGCACACATACCTGTGTGTGCGTGTGTGTGTGTCACCCTGCTATGCCCCCTCTCAACGACAGACGGCTCCGGTGAATGACGTTGCACGTGCAGCTCAAGGACTCGTGGTAGACACTGCAATTTGTGCGTGACCAAGTGTTTGACAGACTTGGTCACGCACAAATTGCTGTGCCCCGGGTCGCTGTATGGTCCCTTCACTCCAAATTCTAGGTGACAGCCAGAGACAGCATTGGTTTAGTTTATAATCAGGGTTGGCCAGAACCATATATATACGGTTTACATACGGTATTTTTGGCAGGGAAATCACCAAATATACGGTCATACACGGTGTATATATACGGTTCTGGCCAACCCTATTTATATTATATCTAACTAGTAGGTAATCATCATCAATAATCAATGCTCACCAACAATTAATTACTACACCAATAAATTTTCTCTCCCCCTCCCCCTCACCCACACACCCACACACACCTGCTCTGCACTGCTAAAGGGTGGGGCCACCTTTTCCACGATTCTTCCAGGGTGGGTACTAGACAAGGAGTAGGAGGCCTGCCTGCAACGGGTTGTTCCTGGTTGATCCCATGGGAAAGTACACCGATTGGTTAATAAATTGGATGGTGGGGGGGTCTGCGGTGAGAGTCCCTGTCCTCTTTTTGTGTGGACCCATCATCCCTTACGGGTGAATCCAGCAGGTAATTCTTCTGTAATCACCTGCCTGGTGCCCAGCAGTTTAGGAAAAAAGGACGAGAAATCAAGCAGACTCACGGTGAGTATAGTCACTTGCTTGGTGCCCAGCGGCTTAGAAAGAAAAGGAAAAGAAAAATCAAGCAAACTCACGGTTCGTATAGTCACTTGCTTGGTGTCCTGCGGCCTGGAAACAAAGCAAAGAAGTAAGAACACAAAAAAAGACGAAAGAAAAGACACGTGTGGTCTTCACTTATTTGTAGGGTTGGCCAAAACCATACATACATATGTATGTACAATGTATGTACGGTAATCTTCAGGAAAATCATCATACATACGGTCATATACGGTGTACATATACGATTCTGGCCAACCCTACTTGTTTGGTGTCCAACAACCTTTAGCTATGGTGGCACAACAAGCACAAACCGATGGTTGCCCTCCTGCCCATATTCTTAGATGGGAGGATGCCTGTTGCGTATGTGTGTGTGTGTGTGTGTGTGTGTGAGGGCTGCAACAATGCCTGTGGTGGTGAAAAGGTCTGCAACAATGCACGTGGTGGGAAGGGCTGCAGCAAGGGCTGCAACAGTGCACATAAAATGGAGGGAGTCCCTGTTTTGTATTAGATGGGGAGGGGCCTGCCAGAACAGACACAACATGCTGAGCCCTTTTCGGGGTGGGTACTACCTGATAGAATGTTTGATTTCGTTATTTGAAACAATTTGTCACATCTCCCTTCTTCTGCCACAACAGACACAGACACAACATTTTGAATGTCCTCCTGCCCTTCTCAGGATGGCTTCTACCTAAAAGAATGTTTGTTTTTGTTATTTAAAATAGTATGTCACATCTCCCTTATCTGCCACGACAGACACAGACACAACATGTTGAATGTCCTCCTGCCCTTCTCAGGGTGGCTTCTACCTGAAAGAATGTTTGATTTTGTTACTTGGAGCAATTTGTCACATCTCCCTTTTTCTGCCACAATAAACACAGACACAACATGTTGAATGTCCTCCTGCCCTTCTCAGGGTGGCTTCTACCTGGTAGAAGGTTTGACTTTGTTACTTGGAGCATTTTGTCACATCTCCTTTCGTCTTCCAGGCCGTCATGACATACCAGCATTGCTAACCATTCGCCCCTAACTCCTGGACCATTTTCTCATACTTCATTCTTGCTGTCTCCCGCTCCTCCTGTCTGTGATCAATTACTGCACCCCAGTCTGAAATCCCACCAACCATTGATTAGATTAGATCAGATTTACATGGGGACCTTCAGCCAGACTGTTCGGCTGATCGGCCTGTGACTGTTCCTCACCAACGATAAATTTATAGGCTCAGACATACAGTCGACAATAAATCCAAGCTCAGATACAAGGCTCTTATTACACAAACGGTTGAAAACGGTTGAATCATCACCGACAATTGATAGCGTCTCACACGATCGTGCCCGCACAATCAGCGGGTCAGCAACGGATGCGGGCTAATATCAAACCGTGCAATATTGGCTGTTGACCTGCACAAGCCTGCTTTATGCAAACGCTTACCAATGGAACTCCCTTCTGTTCGTCCTTGCACACGCCTGCCTTATGCAATGACTAATTGAACTCCCTTCTGTCCGTCCTTGCACACGCCTGCCTCATGCAATGACCAATGGAACTCCCTTCTGTCCATCCTTGCACACGCCTGCCTTATGCAATGACCAATTGAACTTCCTTCTGTTCGTCCTTGCACGCGCCTGCCTTATGCAATGACCAATTGAACTCCCTTCTGTTCGTCCTTGCACACGCCTGCCTCTTGCAAACGCTTGAAAGTTGACCAATTCTGCAATGACCAATTGACCAATTATCCAATGACCAATTGAACTCCCTTCTGTTCGTTCTTGCACACGCCTGCCTTATGCAATGACCAATTGAACTCCCTTGTGTTCGTCCTTGCACACGCCTGCCTCTTGCAAACGCTTGAAAGTTGACCAATTCTGCAATGGCCAATTGACCAATTTTCCAATGACCAATTGACCAATTATCCAATGTCCGATTGAACTCCCTTCTGTCCGTCCTGCATTCCACCTTGTATTGCTACCTCCACGCACACAGTTGCTGGTGAGTGCCATGGTTGGCTTGTGGACGCTCCGTTTGGGCTCCTATCTTGTGGCGAGGGTCCACAAGATCGGTAAAGACTCCCGCTTTGACGAAGTCAAGCACCAGCCCGGCATGTTCTTCGTGTACTGGAGCATGCAGGTGTGTATGCGGGGGTGAGGGTGAGGGTGAGGGTGAGGGTGAGGGTGAGGGTGAGGGTGAGGGTGAGGGTGAGGGTGAGGGTGAGGGTGAGGGTGGAGGTGGGTGTGAGTGTGAGTGTGGGGGTGGGGGTGGGGGTGGGGGTTAGTGTGAGTTTGAGTGTGAGTGTGAGTTTGAGTGTGAATGTGAGTGCGAGTGTGGGGGTGAGTGTGAGAGTGAGTGTGTGTGGGGTGTGTGTGTGAGTGTGAGTGTGAATGTGAGTGCGAGTGTGGGGGTGAGTGTGAGAGTGAGTGTGTGTGGGGTGTGAGTGTGAGTGTGAGTGTGGGGGTGTGTGTCATTGGTGCATCACAGCTCTTTGTGTACAGAAGCATGCTGGTGCGTGTATGTGAATGCGTGTTTCTGTGGTTGAGTGTATGGGTGTGTGTGTGTGTGCATATTTGTGTGTGTACACATATGCCCACACGTGTACGTATCATTATTCTGATTCATTATCCTATAACCTTTCACTTGGCATAGTTCCATTTTGTATATTTCCATTTTGTCATCCACAAGGTTCCATTTGGTCATCCACACAGGTTTTCCCAAACCCCTATGCCATTGCATATCACACATCACTAGGGTTGGCTGAGACCGTATATATACGTTCAAATATACGGTTTTCATACAGGGATTTCATCAAATATACGGCGTATATATACGGTTTCGGCCAACCCTACACATCACTCACCACTTCACACATGTGTTCACTTTGACTGAATCAAACGAGCAGCCACACCCCGCTGCCCTTCCAAATCCTTTCCCACTTCTCTCACCCCTCCTCACAGGCGAGTTCAGATGCATGCATCAAACCGTCAATTACATCCGCTACCCTTCAAAGTCAATTAACACCACTTTTTACAAATCTGCTCCACTGTGTTTTAAGTCTTTTCCGCGTGGCTTTCATATCGGCAAGACAATGAAAACCACAGTGCAAATCAAAACAAAGTGTATGCCACCGCTCCACAAGAACCTTTTCAGGTGCTCCAATCTCACGCACCGCCCAATCTCACGCACACGGACACTGAGGATGTGGATCTCAATGGTCCCTGTGCCCATTATTAACACAGTCACTGCAGACCATTGACTGCTGCCCACACACACCATTCTCACGCACACAGGCTGTGTGGGTGTGGATCTCAATGGTCCCTGTGCCCATCATCAACACAATGACTGCAGATCATCGACTGCTGCCTTCACACACACCATCACCACCCAATCTCACGCACACGGACACTGAGAGTGTGAATCTCAATGGCTTTTGTGCCTATCAGCAACACAGTCACTGCAGACCATCAACTGCTGCCCCCACACACACCATCACCACCCAATCTCACGCACACGGACACTGAGGGTGTGAATCTCAATGACTCCTGTGCCCATCATCAACACAGTCACTGCAGACCATCAACTGCTTCCCACACACACCATTCTCACGCACACAGGCTGTGTGGGTGTGGATCACACTGGCTCCTGTGCTCATTATCAACACCTCTCCCGTAGCCGCCCCCCTTGCGGCTGTCGACTTCATTGGTGAGTGCCCCTCTTTGTGCCTCTTTCCCCCCTAAGTAACTGCTGAGTACTCTGCAGCATGTAGAAGTACTCTAGTTCTTGGAGGCGAGTGCAACCGAACGTCAGTTAGTACTCTCTTGGCACAGCTTGCGCTGTGCTAACCATCCTTTTTATGCTTGTGCCTTAGATAGTTGGCAGCTTAGTTTTAAGCCCTTGCTCTCTTTGACTTCAGCAACTTGCTGCCCTTGGCCTGTTCCTTCCTGTTTTGTGTGGTTCCAGTGTCTGTTTCTCCTGCCTCTTTTTGTGTGGCAAGCTCAGTTTTTGTTGGCAGGTATGGGTGTCAACGGCCCAGATGCTTTTCTTGGCCCCCTCTAGGAGGGCTCTTTTAGCCAGTTCAGTGTCCCTCTTGGTATTGGCACAAGTGTAAAAATCCCCCCCCAGCAGTTCGGTGGATACGAGCCGGAATAGAACTACTCTTTGTTCAATTACCCCTCCTAAAATAACTCCTCTTTTATCCCTCTTTCCCCCCTAAACAAATATTTTTGTTCATCAACCCCTCCTGAAATAACTCCTGTTTTATGCCTCTTTCCCCCCTAAACAACTCTTTTATTCAAATTCCCTCTTGAAATAACTCCTTTTTATGCCTCTCTCCCCCCTAAGAACTCCTCCTTATGCCTCTTTTTTCCATAACGAGCTCTTTGTGCCCTCAATGTAACCTTTTTGTTTGTTTCCTTCTTTTAAGGTGGCTCCTCTTATTTCCCTAGAGTGGTTCCGGGCCACGATAGCTAATATAAGCAATTGTGTTCATTGGATGCCAAACTTGCAACGTTGATACGATGAACTGCAAATGTAGACATTTTCATTATTATCAACCTGTGCACGCACCTGTGTGTTTGCGTGCCCTTTTGACGACTGGTCACGCAATTCAAGTTAGCAAAGCCACGAATGCTATTAAGATAGCTATCGTGGCGAACGCAATTCTGTGTTCAACTTTTGCGATTGGCCCATCGGTTGAGCACAGGATTGCGTTGGCCACGATAGCTTTTTTAAGCAAAAACTTCACGTAGCCTGCAGCAGTGCAACAGCAGATGAGAGGCGGTCCATTCTGCTTGGTATGATTTAGCAAAAGCAGATGAGAGGCGGTTCATTCTGCTTGGTATGATCGTAGCAAAAGCAGATAAGAGGCGGTCCATTCTGCTTGGTATGATCGTAGCAAAAGCAGATGAGAGGCGGTCCATTCTGCATGGTATGATCGTAGCAAAAGCAGATGAGAGGCGGTTCATTCTGCTTGGTATGATCGTAGCAAAAGCAGATAAGAGGCGGTCCATTCTGCATGGTATGATCGTAGCAAAAGCAGATGAGAGGCGGTCCATTCTGCAAGGTATGATCGTAGCAAAAGCAGATGAGAGGCGGTCCATTCTGCATGGTATGATCGTAGCAAAAGCAGATGAGAGGCGGTCCATTCTGCTTGGTATGATCGTAGTTAAAGCAGATGAGAGGCGGTCCATTCTGCATGGTATGATTGTAGCAAAAGCAGATGAGAGGCGGTCCATTCTGCATGGTATGATCGTAGCAAAAGCAGATGAGAGGCGGTCCATTCTGCATGATATGATCGTAGCAAAAGCAGATGAGAGGCGGTCCATTTTGCATGGTATGATCGTAGCAAAAGCAGATGAGAGGCGGTCCATTCTGCAAGGTATGATCGTAGCAAAAGCAGATGAGAGGCGGTCCATTCTGCATGGTATGATCGTAGCAACAGCAGATGAGAGGAGGTCCATTCTGCATGGTATGATCGTAGCAAAAGCAGATGAGAGGAGGTTCATTCTGCAAGGTATGATCGTAGCAAAAGCAGATAAGAGGCGGTCTTTCTGCATGGTATGATTGTAGCAAAAACAGGTGAGAGGCGGTCCATTCTGCTTGGTATGATCGTAGCAAAAGCAGATGAGAGGCGGTCCATTCTGCTTGGTATGATCGTAGCAAAAGTAGATGAGAGGCAGTCTTTTCTGCATGGTATGATCGCAGCAACAGCAGAAGCGCTTGCATGGTTGTTTTGGTACGAGCGAGCTTTGTGCGACAAAACAGGCAGTGGGCCTGAAAGCAGCCCTCTTTAGATTATATGAGTGAGAACGGCAGTGGGCCTGAAAGCAGTGCTCTGTGAACAATTGGTAGTAGGCATTAATGCAGGGCTCTGTGAATAATATGAGTGAAACCAGCAGTGGGCATGAACGCAGTGCTCTGTGAATAATGTATGATATGAGCTCGGCAGTGGGACTGAACGCAGTGCTCTGAATTCATGTTGTGTGTGACATTAGTTGCAGTATTAACCTTCAATGTGACCTTAAGCAAAAGGTGGAGTGTTTCTTATTTGATCAAGTATGAGCAGATTCGAGCTGACGGTTGACTTCTTTCTTTTACGACGTCAAGGTCTGAATTGCAGAGACCTGAGTTGCAAGCAGTGACCTAAAAAGATATCTAGTTTAGTTTTAGCTTAGTTTGGATTACAAAGATATCTAGTTTAGTTTTAGTTTAGTTTGGATTACAAAGATATCTAGTTTAGTTTTAGTTTAGTTTGGATTACAAAGGTATTTAGTTTAGTTTTAGTTTAGTTTGGATTACAAAGATATCTAGTTTAGTTTTTTGTTTAGTTCGGATTACAAAGATATCTAGTTTAGTTTTAGTTTAGTTTGGATTACAAAGGTATTTAGTTTAGTTTTAGTTTAGTTTGGATTACAAAGATATCTAGTTTAGTTTTGTGTTTAGTTCGGATTACAAAGATATCTAGGTCACTCCGCTGCTCCATGTGTACGCTCTATGGGGACGCACTCATCAAGATCTCGAGTCAGGAACCGGCAGGTCTTGAGCTTCAAATCAACATCAGAGGCAGACCGACAGACAGTGACTTCATTGTTCAAATTACGTTGCTTCCTTTTTCAAAAGATCAGAAGGTTTCCACATTATCGTTTTGCCGTGCGCTGGTGTGCAGGCCTCGAAATCTGTGGCAGATTAATAACGGCAGCAGCAGCGTCAAAATGATGAGCATTAACCTTTACAAAATGCGGTTCCGCGCACATACAGGTGTTGCTCTGTGGGGTGTTGGGCTGGCCTTAGAAGCTGTGGCAGACAGGCAGAAGGATGTGTGGCGTGGGAAACCAGGTACAGAGTCGTATCTTAGTTTGAAAGAAAAGAAGGCAAAACATTTCATTTTATTTTAAGAAGAGAAAGCAAAAAAACTCCTTATTTTGATAGAAAAGAAAGCAAATGACTCCTTGTTTTGATAGAACAGAAAGCAAAAAAACTCCTTATTTGATAGAAAAGAAAGCAAAAAACTCCTTAATAAGCTACCTCTGTATAAATTTGTGGGAGTCACGGCACAGCACAGCCAGCATGGACAGGTGTGTTAACCAGCTTCACGTGTTCACGTGACAATGGTTACAATGGGGGGTTGACCTTCAGCTAGGTTGTCTGGCTGATCGGCTGCTGACTGGTCTCGGCCAGCCACAAATAAATCCATAAGCTCAGAAAGAATAAGAAAAAAAGTCTATTGTTCTGCTGAGAAAGGAAATCATGAACAAGTTAGTTGTTGACCTGTTGCAGCAAAAAGGGTTGGGCTGCTGGAAAGTCAAAAAAAGGTGTAAACAGGAAGGAAACATGTTTCCTCAGCTCACAAGCACGATGGTCTTGGCAAAATAAAAGAGCATGCACCTCGTTCTGAACATTGTTACGTGACAAGCTGGCGACAGAACAGTGAGTGTGCGGTTGAGACACCTTGCAAACGAGGAACGAGCCAACACATTTTGAGCCACCGTAGGGTATAACACCCACCTGTGTTGTTGGGTTCCCTTGTGCGCCCACAACATGGTGGATGCACAAGGGAACCCAACTAAGGTGGGTGAGGTGGCACAAAGTGTTGGTGGGTGCACCGCAAATTTCTGAGACTGCATGCTGTAGCCCTATCCTAGACGACTCTGCCTACGTTGAGCGTTGAATTTGCAGAGGGGGTCCGATGAGCAAGGGCCCAAACACGCTCCTTTTTAACATTTAGGGGCAACTTCTCACACACCACTTCATCAAATTGAAACTGATTCAGCTTCAGACTAACTTGTAAGATATAAGCTGCACCTGAGCACGTGTCCAAGTTTAGTTAGGTCGCTGTGTGTACATAATGACAGAACTGAATGTATACATTGGGCACCAAACTCCTGGATAGGTGCTTTCCATGAGAAGTAGCATACATATTAGCATATCTTGCCAACCACTCAGTCTTTTCACTTCATTCCTTGTGCAATGATCTTTATTCATATGGAGACTATCAAAACTCGTGAATTTGGTTCAAAAAATGATCTGTTATAAAAATCTGGCAGCGAAAATTGGGGTTCACGCCACAGCCAACAAGGCAAAAGTGGCACCAAAAAATTGGCTGCTCTGAAATTCGACTGCTACAGATAGTGGCTTGTGCTACATTTTGCATTTTGGACAGAGGCTTGTGCTACGTTTTGGAACCAAGTTTGAGGGCACACTTACTCTTGGAACATTTGAGAAGCACCCCCATTTGGGGGGTCAGTTGCCCCCTCTGACTTTGTTCCTTCCTTCCGTGTTCTCCTATAAAAAATTAATTACGAAATTATAGAGCTATTATTTATAATTAATGAGAAATGAAGCAGCCGTGCCTCCTTGTATATAAGGGGGCACGGCCGCTTCGTTTCTTAAGGAAATCAATTTAAAGTGAATTTCAACCTAAAGCAATAATTCTTGCTAAGAAGAACGAGCACGTTGTAGCAATACCACCTAATAAGTAGTGTACAACACCGACAGCACGTCCTTGAGTGATACTCTCGTCCCTATGTTAAGAACCCCTTTCTTTGGCCCAATAGTGCCACCAGCTTAGATCAGCCAACTCTCCCCACCCGCTCAACTGTTTTGGGACCTGACGGCTATGCCGGATAGCTGATTGCTCCTAAGAACAATCATTCATGCAAATAAAACAGGCAAAAGAAGCCGCTGGGTTGCTCTTGTGTTGTGAGCAGTTCATTGGAAGCTTTTTAAGTATGATTCATGCGCAATCTACTTGCACACAGAATTGGCCAGAACCGTATACACACCTTACATTACTGCATGAATGGACATTTCCCACGCTGAAATTACAGTGCACACAGCGTATATGATTATGGCCAACATTACCGGTACACAGCCATGCACGTGTTTGGATAAACTCCTCACCTCTTCCCCTACTCACACGTTTTAAAACTGCTGTCAGCTGCTATGGTCGTTCTTATGCACACTGCAGGGTTCAAACACCTAGGGTTGGCTAGAAGCAATTATACACGGTGTACATACGGTGTTTTTGGCAGGAATATAACCTACTATATGGTCACATAAGGTGTATGTACACGTGTCTGGCCTACCCTATGGATACCTGCTCTGTACAAATTGATCTGCACATGTTACTTCTGCGCTCACGTCTTACAGAGGGCACACACGTCTTACAGAGGACACACACCTACACTGTGCAGATTGTCCACCAATGCTGCTCCTGTTCTGTTAATCAACTTATGTTTATAAACGTGTAGCTGTACAAAAGGTTAATAAGTAGGGCTGGCCAGAACCGTATATATACACCGTATATGACCGTATATTTGGTGATTTCCCTGCCAAAAATACCGTATATACACCGTATATATATGGTTCTGGCCAACCCTATTAATAAGTATGCTGTACAAACTAACAAGTGCACATTCCGTTTCTGTGTGTACCGAAACTGCAGAGAACAAGGGCAAGTTCATTGATGATGGGCTGTGGTCTATCAGCCGACACCCAAACTACCTGGGAGAGATCTTGTTATGGTAAGCTTGCAGTTTGCAGAACACTCAAACAAGAGAATAAACCACGCAAGAAAAGCAAGGTGGAAAACCACGCAGCAGTGACCTCGCCCTCCTCTTCCATGCATCAAAACGTCACTGCACTACAGTACATGATCATAGCTTTGGTATTGATGGCATTTAAACGTCACTGCAGTACAGGACAATCATAGCGTTGGTGTTGATTGCTGATAGAATGTCACGCAGCAGTGACCTCGTCATCCACTTCCATGCATTTAAACGTCACTGCACTACAGTACATGATCATAGCTTTGGTATTGATGGCTTAAATGTTCATTACAACTTTGGTATTGATGGCTTGAATGTTCGTTACAGCTTTGGTATTGATGGCTTGAATGTTCATTACAGCTTTGGTATTGATGGCTTGAATGTTCATGGCAAGTGATGTCACATTTAAGGGATCTTTTTGTAGATATAGATGCCTGTGAATACCCACTGTGTGTTGTGTGTTTTGTGATATTTGATAAGCTTTAATTGGAGCGTATTTGGCACCTGCATTGTTAAACTCTTTAATATAAACTGCACGTATGTGTGTGTGCGCGTGTGTGTGCGTGTGTGTAGGGGTGTGTGTGTGTATGTGTGTGTGTGTGTGTCACCTTCCTAACGATGGATTGTCTTGGCTGACTTTGTCCACCAATGTAATTAGCTCTACACTTGCCCTCCTTCTTCTTGAATTCATTACATGTATGATGCATGCTTGTGTTTCATATTCCAGGTGGGGCGTGTTTGGCACCTGCGTAAGCAGCAGCTCTGCCCCCCGCCCACCTTCTGCTTGAATTCATTACATGTGATGTGTGCTTGTGTTTCATATTCCAGGTGGGGCGTGTTCGGCACCTGTGTAAGTAGCTTCACGGCCCTCCCACATGCCCTCTCTGCTGCCAGCCCTGTGTTCGTGACATATATCCTCAAGTGAGTCCCCCTTTATTCACATGTTTGGGTTAGGTTCACCCGCTGCAACATGCACACTGTAGTGGATGCACAGACAATGCACACTGTGAAGTTTCAAGGGCTACAAGGTTTACAATCAAAAGCCTTCAGTCATGAAGTGCGACTGCTTGCCTGTCCATAAGGGTTTACAAAGGGTTTACAAAGGGGGGTAACCGGCAGCCACATGTGCTGGGCTGATAGGCATTGCTGGATCAGCCAACGTAAAGTAAACATAAGGTTGTAAAAATCCTGCTCATAAAAAACAATGAGTTCATGGGGGGGGAAAAGGTTGCAGGTGGTGTACTCTGTGTATAGTCTCACCCTCTGCATTACGCACACTGAAGGACATGTAGCTTTCGCTGGCATACTTGCAGCACGCACACTGTAGGACATGTAGCTTCTGCTGGCATACTTTTAGTACGCACGCTGCAGGACATGTAGCTTTCGCTGGCATACTTGCAGCACGCTCACTGTAGGACATGTAGCTTTCGCTGACATACTTTTAGTATGCACGCTGTAAGACATGTAGCTTTCGCTGACATACTTTTAGTACGCACGCTGTAAGACATGTAGCTTTCGCTGGCATACTTTTAGTACGCACGCTGCAGGACATGTAGCTTTCGCTGGCATACTTGCAGCACGCTCACTGTAGGACATGTAGCTTTCGCTGACATACTTTTAGTACGCACGCTGTAAGACATGTAGCTTTCGCTGACATACTTTTAGTACGCACGCTGTAAGACATGTAGCTTTCGCTGACATACTTTTAGTACGCACGCTGTAAGACATGTAGCTTTCGCTGACATACTTTTAGTACACTTTTAGTACGCACACTGTAAGACATGTAGCTTTCGCTGACATACTTTTAGTACGCACGCTGTAAGACATGTAGCTTTCGCTGACATACTTTTAGTACGCACGCTGTAAGACATGTAGCTTTCGCTGACATACTTTTAGTAC
>Ga0307945_1003308_pt1 | contig 13064 bp, 16 predicted proteins | sample OrgLakmetagen228_FD_201818 | JGI IMG/M metagenome (GOLD analysis project Ga0307945, IMG submission 201818) | Saline water microbial communities from Organic Lake, Antarctica - #228 | ecosystem: Environmental > Aquatic > Non-marine Saline and Alkaline > Saline | place: Antarctica: Organic Lake...
GGCACAGCCATATCCACTGCAGACGGGCGAGGCTCTTCGAAAGTCCTCGCCACTCTGAAATGTCTGTGCAAATGATCATGCCAAACTGGAGCAGACACAGGGGTTGTGTTAGACCTGGTTTGCTTCATCAACAAGGCATGCACAGCTGGGTCCTTACGGAACAGCCTATCTAAAATCAGGTTACGCAGATGCCTGGTGTGCCGACGCTTCATCCTACGATTGCAGCTATCACTCTCCTTTTTCAGTGACCTACAGGCATGTTTCGCATCACCACGTTTCACAGCCTCAATGAATTTTTTTCGCTTCTCCCAGCACTCCCAATCAAACCAAACTGGATCCAGTGGACCCTTTCTACTGTGTTCACGCTTAAAAACACACGGAGCTTGGGCAGACATGCCCACAGCCCTACTGCTCGCTGCCTGGACAATCAACGAACACACACAGAATGCCAGTTTATCCACACCGCCAGCTCTCTCTGCCTCATCGAATTGGGATAGCAACTCCATGTTTTCCAAGATATGCCTAGCATACACGTGATCCTTCTCATGCTGCCAACGCAAAACCAGGTTGTTGACACACTGACCAATCCTACACACGTGGTGCTTTGTATACGTACTTTCCCCTCCCACAGCACGCATTCACTCTGAACTCTGTACTCAAAGCCGCATGATCAGAAGCACACGTATCCCACATCTTAAACGAACACACAAGTTTGTACAAAGCCGGAGACAGCAGCACGTGATCAGGCCAGCTCTTTTTATCGCCATAATTTCCAGTAAACGAGGGTTGCCCATCATCTCCAACGACACGTCCAGTTGCAATCGCCATACTCGTAGCAGCAGCCAGATCAACTAACAACTGACCTGCCTTGTTCACACTGTTGCACACATATCTCCTTGACTCAAGAACCACAGGACAATCCAAAACAAAACCAGTGTGCGCGTCACTCACTTCACTCAGCTCCCCCACATGGGTGTTAAAGTCACCACACAGTACGACATTAGGAGACACCTGAAAAGCACCAAGCGTGTCCTCAAACAGGTCAGTAAAATGTGTTTGAACGGCACGAACAGGAAATAAGTCACGATTTTGTGGGTTAATGTATGTAGCACCCACAATCACATCCTCCTCCAGCCCGAACATTCTCTTGTCACATTGCAACCAGATGCACTGCACGTTTTCACTAGTTTTAAGCACACGCACATAATCAGAGCAGCTTGGAGCAACGAGCACAGCGATTCCATGCCCATTCTTGCCTTCATTTCCTTTACCTAACTTAATTTTGTGCACAGTAAAGCCAGGCAAGTGCTGTAACAACCTAGATGCATTGCTTGTTCTCGTTTCTGTAAGTACAGTAACATTGTGTAGTTTTACTAAGCTGCAAACATCAATTAATTTCAGCTCTGTATTAGCATCAGCAGAGCGCCCCCCAATGCCATGCACATTCCAAACCAAGAGCTTAAGCTTGTGCCCATGCTCAGGCCGGCCACCGTTTATCCCTTGTTATTCCTTTTCTTCCTCCTCCATCCTCTCCTGCCAATCATTATGAATTTGATCTAGCCCCACTTCTGCCTCTTCTAGATCTCCCCACTCCTCATCCTCATCCTCACTCCCCACATCACCACCATACTCCTTGTTGTACGGATTGTGTTGCCCGTAGGAGGGTTGAGGCTCCTCCTCAGCTGACGCACTACGCTGGAGAGCCCTCAGCCGCGTCATGGGATCCTTGGGGGTTGGCGTGTCCCCAGAGTGAGCCATGCTCCGAGTGTGCTTCCTGCCAGTGCTTGCGGCAGCAGCGTAGCAGCAGCATTGGCAGCAGCAGCAGCCGGCAGGGGGGTGCTGCTGCAGCGTGCAGCACGAGCGTAGGAGCGGGAGGGCTCTGCCTCGTGTGGGGTAGGGTGCAGGGTTCCCACACCAGGAGCAGCTGTAGCTGATTGGGGGGGTGGGGGAGGAGGAGGGATTGGGCGAGCAGCAGCAGCAGCAGCAGAGGCAGGCTGTTGCTGTGGCTGTGGCTGTGGTTGGCTGTGGCTGTGGCTGTGAGGTGGTTGGGCAGCAGCAGCAGCAGCAGGACCAGCTGTAGCTGACTGGGGAGGTGGTGGAGGAGGAGGGAGAGGGCGAGCAGCAGCAGCAGCAGCAGCAGCAGCAGAGTGGGAGGGTGGGGTGAAGGAGGGCAGCCCCGCATCAGACAGGGCCTGCTGGGCGTACAAGCCAACATGCTCTAAGCAGTGCATGTCCCTCCTGTAGTCGAACCCCTGCATTGTGTCTGGCTGCAGGTGCTTCCACGCAGGGTACACTGTGCGAGGGGCCCCCTGCTCGAAGTCCTCCTTCACAGGTGCCCAAGAGAGGAGCAGGTTGCACCTGTCCTTGGACACGAAGGCGTGCAGCCCCTGTACCCCCAGCTTCTGAACTCCAGGCACAGCCTGTGCAGCGCCTTTTTTCCACGCATCTGCTGCAGCAGCGTGCATGACCGCCATGCTGAGTACCCACTCCCCCCCCCGCCCTAAAGCGATTGAGCCAGGCCTGGGCAGCCTTAGCTGTGCCCATGTCCATGACCACCACTTTTCCCTTCCCCTGCATGCTCAAGCGGCCAGGATCAACACCCAGATCCCCAGCCACCCAAGCTATCCCCTGCCCTGGAGGAGGAGCCAGGGCGAGCTTGCCCAGCTCCTCCCTCTGCCTCTGCTGGTATACGGTGTACTCCAGCACAAACCTCAGATCACTGCCAGATCACCTAGGCCAAAGGAGGGGGGAGGAGAGGGCGGAGCAGCAGCGGGAGCCTGCTGCTTGATGAGCTCCTCCAGTGCTGAGATCCTTCTCTCGAACTCCCTCTCCCTCTCCAGCGACTCCTGGTGCCCCTTCTGTAGCAGCTTGAACTCCTGCTCTATGCGCAGGAAACGCTGGAGTAGCTGGGCACTGTCGGCGCGGTGGGCGCGCTGCTCATCTCGGATTTCCTTCAGGGTGCCCTTTGCAGCTGTCATGAGCTTGTCAGATCAAATCACCATCACTGCAAAGTATAAGACTCAGCACAACAACTGGTAATTTGGGGCGCCTTTGGACCTTATTAGAAAGGCTTCCAAAGTGGAAAAACCATCCAGCAGAGGAGTGCGTTCTTGCATCGCAACGGTCCCTAATGCTTCTACCAGTTCAAGGTTTACAAGGTTTACAAGTTAAGCCATCAGCCAGTCAAAACGTGCGACTGCTAGGCTGCGTATGTAAGACGTGTAAAAACTGGAATAATTGTTGCTGTAGCACCAGGCTTGCAGCACGTACAAAAAAAAACTAAAAAGGGAAAAAAGGCACAACATTGTTAGACATTGCAACACTGAATAGAATCAGTAAACAATCAAGCATCTGCCAGGACCAACCGACCGCAATAAATTAAAGAGGGGGAATCATCTGTGAGCTTTGGGCACGTATTTAAAAATATGGATCTGTCACATTTCTACCAGTTCGCTCTGTACATCCACCCCTGACAGTGTGCGCTCTCTGCTCATACACGTGTGCGTGTGTCTATCTCTGCTAGTGCTACTAGTATTCATCTTTAATTGGCTGCCACACCACTGTCCCTTCCCGTAGCTGGGACCGTTTCCTCAAACATTGTCGGTCTCATCGTGCTACACGTTATTACGATAAGGCGATAGAATTAGAGACCTTGCACGGTACAGGATCTCTTAGGGATCCCCTCTAATGGTACCTCTTAGAATGCATGCATGCTCACATGTTGTCGACTAATTGCCAAAACTCTCAAATCCAGATTCCTGAAACAGCTGAAAGTAAAATAGTTCCCAAATGGCTCTTCCCACCCCGCTTCCAAGATAAAGACAGATTAACCTCCAGCCGCCCAGATTTTGTGCTGGTTACTAACACCGCTGCAAAAACACAAAAACAACAAACTATTGTAGGGGGGTGGGTTATTTGAAGTGGCAGGGGGCAATTGAGGGAGACTGGGAGCACCCCAGCAGCACCGCCAGCCACCAGTAGAGCCACCAACCCCAGACAGTACCGACCTAGAGACCTCAGCAAACCTCGACGTGACATCCACCTCGTCGAGATCAAGTATTGTGAGGACACCAGACATCAGAACCAGCTGAACGGCGCAAAGGAACAGCACAAAGACCTATGCCACATCCTCCAAGGAGCCTCCGTTACTCTCCACATCATCCTTTTGGGTGTGGGCGGCACCATCTACAACACTCATACTCTGAAGCCTTTCAAGGAACTGGGTCTTGATTCTCAAAGAGTTAAGAAGCTTGCCTCCAAGCTCCATGTGTACTCTGTGAACTTAGCTGCTAAACTTGTCCATACCAGACGTGCCCTTTCCAGTACTGTTATCAACTCTCATCAGGAACCGGTTTCAGGCCAAGCCTGCAACCCTCCTGATCCCCATTGATTTTTCCTTTCCTCTTTACGGTGGAGGAGCTTTACGGTACTTGGTACCAAAGTGGCTCCTTTTCCTTAATTAATGTGGGGAGTGGTTTTCACTGCCTGCGTAGTTTTACAATATGACTGGCACACCCAGCTTATTGAATAAGACACACAGAAACTCTTAACTATCAACCAACTAACTGCTCTGTCACACAAATTGTCACTGCCAAGGATTGGGTGTGACAAGGTCTATGTTACACGCCCAAATTTATTTACACACAAGCTTATTTCACTTTCCCCTCCTTTTTGTGGTGGAGGAGGTACGGCACTGCCTGGCCCAGGAGGTACGGCGCTGCCTGGGCCCCCTTTAAGATGTAAAAATTGTATGGGCGGACCTTCAGCCTGTTCTTTTAAAAAATGGCCAAATCTTCATATGCAGAAGGATAACCCTGCACAATCAAAGAAGGCTGGTATCGCTCTAGCGCGCGCTTCACTTAAGTACCTGTGCATTCCTTGCCTCTACATAGCAACAGGATAGCCCTGCACAAACCAGCCTGAGCGTATCAGCATTATTCACACTTAATAGGTCAGTGACTTAACATCTCATGCAGCATAATCACTGTCAGTGCAAAGGAAAGGACACAGCACGTCAATTTTAAGTTGCACCTCCGGATTACAGAGGCATTTGGACCAAAAAATCCAGCTGAGGAGTGGGTTTGCATCGCTGTCACACAGTGATCCCTAATGCTTCTCCCAGTCCTATTCCGGCTCGTATCCACCGAACTGCTGGAGGGGGATTTTTACACTTGTGCCCAATACCAAAAGAGACACTGAACTGGCTTGAGAAACGAGAAAAGCATCTGGGCCGTTGACACCCATACCTGCCAACAAAAAACTGAGCTTGCCACACAAAAAGGGGCAGGAGAAACAGACACACTGGAACCACACAAGACAGTAAGGAACAGGCCAAGGGCAGCAAGTTGCTTAAGTCAAGGAGAGCAAGGGCTTAAAACTAAGCTGCCAACTATCTAAGGCACAAGCATAAAAAGGATGGTTAGCACAGCGCAAGCTGTGCTAAGAGAGTACTAATTAACGTTCGGTTGTACTCGCCTCCAAGAACTAGAGTACTTCTGCGAGTACTCAGCAGCTCTCTGTCTCGTGCCTGTGCGCTCTCTGCACAAGTATATTTGTGTCTCTACTAATGCGCGCCACTTGCTTCCTTGACTTAACATCTTTGACTGGTTCCCACACTGCTGCTCCTTCCGGGGCTGGTGGAACCTTTCACTCAGGCACACTTGCTTCTCGGCCTCATTGTGGCTGGTTACCTGCACGTTATTATGACTAGAAATAAATATAATCAGATATCTCATGCGATACAGGGTCTCTTGAGGATCCCTTCTAATGGAACCTTTTAGCATGCATGCTCACCTTCTTAAGCCGGAACAATAACAAGCTTTATTTTTTCCTCCATGAACTCATTTTAATGAGCAGGCTGGCAGTCGCACTTCTTGACTGAAGGCTTTTTTTCATCTTTAGAATGCAACGATTGGGCGTGACATATAAATCAAGCTGTTTGCACAGAAGGTTTGCTCCTTGTAATCATACTTTACCTCCAACCTCCAACATATTTTACTAGCATAAATAAAGACAGCAGCAATCAGCTGAGCGACTGTGCAAAATCTGGTGTGTGTAATTGCCTGTGTAAACTTTGCTCTGAGTACTGAACAGAGTAATGCGTACTCAAACTCTTGGGTGATAAAGGGTAATAGAGGTGTGGTCAATCAGAATATGGAGGTCTTAAGGTCTCAATCATTGATTCTAGAAAAGGCAGTGGAGTTCAGAGGGTGCACCCGAAAACCTGCTGTGTGTGAGGAGTGCCTGTCTAGAATTTGCTCTGAGCACGGAGCAGAGGCACACATAGGGGTCGTCAGTTTGTACGGGTAGGGTTTGTCAGTTTGTACGTGAGAACTCTCTGGTGATGAATAGGCCATTATATGTGTCTCTGTGGCTTGGGAAGATGTATGTGCTCCCAGCCGGTATGCTGGCCAGGTGTGGGTACTGAGTATATTAAAGAGGATAAGGTCTTAATGAGTGATTTGCAAGTGCGACACGAGGGTTTGTTGAAGGGCACGCTGGGTGTTAAGCGTACCACCATGAATTGAGTTTCTCGTGGGTTTGCTCACGAGCCAATGCAGTTATACTGGTTCAGGTCTGTTGCCAGGTTGTATAATAGCATGCTCAAGTCGAACAGTGAGACGTTAAGCAAGGTGCTGAAAACGGATCTGAGCATACATTCACGTGACTCCTCTTGCTGGACTGCTTTTAGGTCTTAGATGCTTTTCGAGGGTGCGGCGTTGCCATTCATTTGTGCAAGCAGTGCGGCAGGGTACTTCCATTTCGCCATGTATTGAAAGTACGGCTCTACGTTGTGAGGGAGGCAACGCTTGCAATTCATTTGTGCAAGCAGTGCAGCAGAGCACTTCCATTTCTATTCAAGACTTCACTGGTGATCTCAGGCACAGATTGCGGACAGTGTGGAAAGATGTTGAGGGAATGAACCTGTGGGCCACAGGACACAAATAGCAAGTTGGCAACATATCACTTATTTTGCAGTGCCATTTAATCTCAATTTGCGTGCCCTCACCCCTAACTTTACAATACAGGGCTTTAAAATACAGGGCATTCTGACACTCCTGAATTTGTGTGGAGCAAGATGATGTGATGGTTTGATCTCCCGAGGTGCAAGCTGTGTGCAGAACTTGCAAAATGAGACAAAACTAGCCGAAACGGACCATACACACACATTCCTGAGGGCCAAAAAAATGGGGTAGCATGCGTCCATTATGGCTGTACAGACCAAAATGGGTCCCGTGCTGTGCGTGCTGTAAATGAACCAGGTCGTCGATACACACACAGGCCAAATGGCGCAAAACCAACGCTTCTTGTATGTACCTGCAAGTCAAGAACATGACCTCGGACGCGTGGGAGGTGTGAAAGAAGACAATTCAGGGGTCATTATTACCATGCAAGAGCAAGAATTCAAGCTTAAGTGCGAAATTAGGCGAAACGGACCCCCCACACACATTCCTGAGGTCGAAAACACAGCTGCTGTGTGAGTAATAAAATAAAAAAATGGACACCATACTTTGCGTGCTGTAAATACACGTCATCGCGACACACACACATACAATTTCTATTCAAGACTTCACTGGTGATCTTAGGCACAGATTGCGGACAGTGTTGAGAGATGTTGAGGGATTGAACCCACAGGACACAAATAGCAAATTGGAAACATGTCTATCTCTTTTTGCAGTGCCATTTGATCTCGCCTTTTGATGTGTAGAAAGACACAACTTAGCATGCCGCATGATCTTTAAGGCCATCAGCAAAACAGGCTCCTTAGGATCATGCGTTGTCTCCATAGATATAGGCAGCAACAAACGGATGACCATGCAAAATCTCCAGATTTCTGAAGCAGCTGAAAGTAGAATTGTTCCCAAATGGCTCTTCCCACCCCGCTTCCCAGATCAAGGCAGACTTACCTCCAGCCGCCCAGATTTTGTGCTGGTTACTCCCAGCGCTGCAAAAACACAAAAACAACAAACTATTGTAGGGGGGTGGGTTCTTCGAAGTGGCAGGGGGCAATTGAGGGAGACTGGGAGCACCCCAGCAGCACCGCCAGCCACCAGTTGAGCCACCAACCCCAGACAGCACCGACCCAAAGACCTCAGCAAACCTCGGCGTGACATCCACCTCGTTGAGATCAAGCATTGTGAAGACACCAGACCTCAGAGCCAGCTGAACGCTGCAAAGGAACTGCACAAAGATCTCTGCATCATTCTCCAAGGAGCCTCCGTTACTCTCCACACCATCCTTTTGGGTGTGGGCAGCACCATCTACAACACTCACACTCTGAAGTATTTCAAGGATCTAGGTCTCGATACTCAAAGAGTAAAGAAGCTTGCCTTCAAGCTCCATGTGCACTGTGTGAACTTTGCTGCTAAATTTGTCCATACTTGTAACAATTCATATAGGAATACAATTCCGAATTAAACATCTTGAGTATGCCTTTTACAACGCACTGTACGGCGCTGCGCATGGCCTGAAACTCAGCCTGCGTGGCCAAGGCCGAGATTGTGGTGTGGTGCAGCTCCTGCGACCTGGTGAGGGCTGCTGACTCCCGCAGGGACTGCTGCTTGAAGGCCTCAAGCTCGGCAATCCTGGCAGCATCTGCATTGCTGCGGCCAATTTGGCTTGCTGCGCTCTGCTTTAGCTGTGCTAGCACCTGTGAGTGCTCTCTGATCTCACGGACATTGCAATCCGTGCGCCTAGACTCGGTGATGAGTCGTTCAGCAAGATTTGTGTGGTTGCCGTCAAGGGTGTCCTGTTGCTCACGCAGATACTCCAGTCGTTCCTCGATCTCCTGTATTAGGTATACAAGAATGGAGAAGAGCGTGAAGCCGATGTCCATGTGTTACGTGGATATATGCATCGCACAAAGCACGGAAATGGCATCTGTCGATTACCCTTTTTCAACGTTTCACCATGGCAAGGAGTCGCATGGCAAGGAGGGCATCAGGGGTGAGACAATACAGATGTTCAGTCCCTTCATGTTCAAGATACATGCATGCTGATTCAGTGTCTTGTTGAGCAACTGCACGAATGAAGTGCCTTGCATGCTCCTGAGAGGGTTCGTTTTGGTAACTCAGGCATGCTCACCTTGGGTGAGAGGCCGACAGGCTCAGGAGCCGGCACGGGAGGCAGCCGGAAGGTGGAGGCTGGCTTGCGCACGTGAGTGGCCTGGTTGAGGGGTGCGTGTGAACCAGAATTGTGTCCTGTGCTGCTGGGTGCTGGGGCAGCAAGCGCTGGGAGTGTGCATGGCGCGGGAGGTGGACCACGCTCGAGGCTGTGCTCGAGGTGCATCGAAAACAACCTCAAGCGTGGTCCACGCTCCCGCTCACTCTCTCCTGTGCGAGCTGCACTTCCCGTGCGCAAATTATACTCCCAGCGCGTTGTAACCTCTACTCGAGATTGTATTCCTATATGAATCCTTACAATACTAGATGCCTTTTCCAGTACTGTTACCAACTCTCATCAACTCTCATCAAATTCAGGCCAAGCAACCTTCCTGATCCCCATTATTGATTTCTCCTTTCCTTTTCGCTGCGGAGGAGTTTTACGGTACTCGGTACCAAAGTGGCTCCTTTATCATAAATAATGTGGGGAATGGTTCACTGCCTGCGTAGTTTTTTCTTTCTTAGAGACGCCGTTTTTGCTTTAAGGAGAAAATTTACTTACCTATTCAGCCAATGTCCGGATGATCTCAGTAGGGCAACCTTATTTGCGGCAACAAGTCAGTGCTCAGGTGGTTTATGATTTCCTCCTTCTGCAACATAACAACAAACTTTTTTCTTTTGTGTCTGAGCTTATGGATTTATTGTTGACTGATTAGGGCACATGTACTCAATAACTTTGGTGATATCAGGGCTGACTTCCTCTGTCAGACATCCAGCATCCCTGTTTGTGTTTGAGCCGTCGCCTTCTTCCCACAGGAGAGGGGGAGGCGACCGCCAACCTCCTGCAAATCATGCTGCCACCAAGATTCGTCATGTTTGTACCCAACAAAAATCATCAGTTCTCTGCTTCAGCTGTAGAACTGGAGTTCTTGCGTAGTGAGCGTAGGCTGAGATCTGGTAGGCACTTTGCATAAAGTGCTGTGTACTCTCGTTTTAGGCATTCTTTTTATGCCTTGCTTTTGCTCGGGTTGTTCTTCCCGCCCCCCCCCCCTCAGTTTGTGCTTGCCGGTGTTTAGGAGACCTTTCTGTCTGTGGTTTTCCAGAGATTTTTTGGCCAGGTGGTTTAGGAGGCCTTGACGGCCTGGGTTAAGAGGCTTTGCTGGCCTGGTGGTTTTGGAGGCCTTGCTGGCCTGGTGGTTTAGGAGGCCTTGTTGGCCTGGTGTTTTAGGAGGCCCTGCTGGCCGTTGTTTTATGAGGCCTCGCTGGCCGGTGTTTTAAGAGGCCTTGCTGGCCTGGATAGAGGTTTTTACCTGTTGGTTCGAGGGGCCTTGCTGGCCTGGAGATTTAGGAGGCCTTATTGGCCTATGGGATTTACCAGAGGTTTCGTTAGCCTGGTGGTTTAGGAGGCCTTAATGGCCTGGGGGTGTTTGAGAGGTTTTGTTGGCCTGGGTAAAGAGGCTTGCTTGCCTGGTGGTTTCTATGCTTCAGAAGTTTGTCTAGCATCCGTTGAGGCCTTGCTGGCATAGTTTGTGAGCCTGTTGGCTTGATGGGTGCAGCTGAGCTTGAATTTCTTGCCGGCTTTGCTTTGACTTGTGAGTGTTCCCATCTGAGCTCGCTTGGATCTGACTTATGCGTTTCTTGTTCCTTGTGCCTCTTCTCAACATTTTTGGGCTTGCTGCCCTTGGTCCTTGCTTCTTTGCGTTGTTTTGCTTTTTTGAGGGCCTGCAGCCCATTTTTGGTTTCGGTGTCTCTGTTTTTGATCTCCCTTTACGGCAGCTTGGTGTAATGACGAAGCCTACAGCGAACTGTAGCATAGATTCCTCTCCATAGCTTTCCCATGATATCATGATCCCACCGTGTCATTAAAAGAGAGCGCAAATAAAGAGGGCCTAAAGAAAAACAGATTTACCTCCAGCTGTCCAGACGCTGGTTGCTCCATCTCCACTAAAATGCAAAAGCAACAAATCATTGATGGAGAGTAGTGGGTTCTTTGTGGCAAGGCGCTCCAGAGCTGATAGAGAGCTGATGGAACACCTCAGTTGGTGCCGCTGGCCACAAGCAGATAGAGCCACCAACCCCAGACAAACATCTCGGCAAGTAATCAATATAAGGCTGTATTGCTCCAATGTGAGGTTCAAAGAGGTTCACAGTGGTCAATTCTTCAATCATGGCAGTCTGCGCATGTCACAATTCATTTGAATGATTGTTTTGGGCAGCCAAAAAGAAGTGGGCGCTACGCTGGAACTCAAAATCTAGATGATGAGCTTAAAAGGTCATCACGTTGGCCTGTGTGCCCTCTCCTCCGGAGCGCCCTGTTCCTCTTGAGAAGTTTATCCTGGAGTGCATGGGATTAAGGGAGCATATGAGCAGGCTACCTTATTCACAGCTTCACAGTTCCAGGCCATGTCTTGATAATTTTGTGCAGAGGTGGCATGTCCCCTGAGGATTTATATAAAACGTAAAGCATATGAGATCTGCGCATGAGCAATCCCAGATATCAGGCAAGCGGAAAGGGATTGTGGCATTATCTTCTTTTCAGGCAGTAAGTTCCTAATTCTTTGTGGGCTTGCTCAGGGGGGCTCCAGAGTGAGCACTAGTCGTTTTGTGTTTTTACTCGATGCATGCTGAATACCTAGATTAGACCTCGTCCATTTTATTTCACAGCTTAACTTACAGATCCATGCAGCAACTGGCACAAAGCAACGCAACACACTCGGTGGCATACCTTCCCTGATCGATGTCTGCCACTTGCTGCCCAAAAATGGGGTTGTGCTTGAACTCCAGGTATAGAGAGAACAGCAGGTGTAAGGACTCCACAGGATTCTCGTGCACAGGTATATCAAGGATGGCACACACCATTTTAGTCATGGTCTTCAGGTCTAAGTCCTGCAAGCAAACCAGAAAGGAGGTGCGCCTTAATTTGAACTTTGAGGTCAGGTCTGTTGTGAGGTCATGAAATCATAGGTAGATACCTGCGTGTTTGTGAATTTCATATTCATAACTGTTGCATTCACAAGAAGCCGAAACTGCAGTGTGCTCATAAGATTGGATGGTCAACAGTTTCAGGGCAGATCCGGTAATAAGTATGACACGCATTCTTAAAACAAGCTTGTTATATTGTGGAGGAGCATATGCTCAGAAGACTTTTGTAGGAGAGGGGCACCTTAAGGTAGGTTTGAATGGAGAGAAGCTTCTTCGGCCAGGATTTTAAGAGAGCCAAAAGCGCTAGCCTTTTGTGCCAATAACACATGGCTTTAAAATGTGTGAAAGTGCCTAGAGTCGAAATGACAACATAGGATGAGGACTGTACTGCCATGACCCATATCCATCGGGGCCTTGAAACATCACCGACATTTGCTTGCTTGCAAATGTACACTATAAGTACAGGCATGCCTCATGGCTTTCACAGCCTTAGCCTGGAATGAAACGGTGCTCTGCTCAAATCTTCTTATTGCTCTAAAGCATTTCAAGGAACACAAAGGTTCAGGACAGGTTGCACACAGCTAGTAGAAAAAGCAGCTGATCTGACAGGTGATGTCAAAGCTTGCTAAAAGAAGATGTCGTATCTACTGTGCCTGATATTTGGTGCAATGAGTGCTCGTTTGTTAATGATTTTATATGCACGGAGAAAGTGCAAAAAGAAAATGCTGTATCTACTACGCCTATATTTGGTGCAATGTGTGCTCGTTTGTTAGTGATTTTATATGCACTGACATAAGTACTTAATAAGTGCAGGCGTGTTTTTAAGCTGCAATGGAGTGCTCGTTCTGATAACCCAAATTGCACATTGTTCCTTACACAGGGAACCAATAAAATTTGTGTGGATCAGAAAGTATGGTACACCGGCTCAAACAAATTACAATTTGCCATTCAGAACATGTAGCCGACCAAACTTGAGGAGCACGCTAGTGTATACAGACAGCTGCTCATCAAATGTTATAACTTGATTGATCTCAGGTGGGG
>Ga0307945_1003313_pt1 | contig 13050 bp, 13 predicted proteins | sample OrgLakmetagen228_FD_201818 | JGI IMG/M metagenome (GOLD analysis project Ga0307945, IMG submission 201818) | Saline water microbial communities from Organic Lake, Antarctica - #228 | ecosystem: Environmental > Aquatic > Non-marine Saline and Alkaline > Saline | place: Antarctica: Organic Lake...
AAGTGTGCGAGCTGCGCATGAGATACAGAGACCTTTTTGAAAGAATGTTTAAGACTCTGCGTGTGTTTGCTCCTTCAAGCTCTGAATTTATTCCTTTCTTAACTTGTCATCACAGTATCACTGATTATGAGATCAATGCATTCCTCCTGAATCAAGACTCATACAGACTCCTCAAGTCTGTGTCAGAATTAGTCTTAATTTTCGACACTGGTTGATTTTGTTTCACCAGCCAATTACCATCAGCCAGAGTCTCGGGCTGTAGGCCATCCTTGTAACCCTTGTAACCCTTATCGTTGTTAAATTACAATAAGGTATTTACAGCAAAATTTTGGAAGGTTTTGGAGCACAGATGCACTGCTCAATCAAATGAAGTTGTAGAAACAAACCCATTTGCTTTGAACAGAAAAGAACTAGAAACGAGTGAAGGAGGTCCAGCAAATCAGCAAAACCAGGAAGAATGGCAGCAAACAGATAAATTGATGTGGTAATGACCTTCTCAGCACTCTTGTTCTCTCTTTGTAACGCACTCCTGCCTACATGGTAACATACACTCAACACTCGGCAAGGCAGCGACAAGTTCTTGATACAATCTTCTGTGTCCCTTGAGTCATTGAAAAGGACAGAGACAGGCCAGATAACTTGTTCCTGCCGTGGCTTACTTTGCTGCACCACTAGCGCTGCTGCAACTATGTGTGTGCTAAAGCAAAGTGCTGCCGCGAATGAAATGTGTTGTGTGTACTTCCCGTTTTAGGTGGGCATCAATTGTTGTTGAAGTCAGTAATCAGATCTGCGTAAACCCTACAAAAGTGCGTATGTGCCCGTGTGCCCTACAAAGCTGCAGCCAGTCTCTCTCCTGTGCCCCTCTGCTCTGTGCCCTACGTATGGTACCCTTCCGAGCAGGCACCGGGTTACACTTTTCACGCAAGGCAGGGCAAGGACGTGTACTTGTAAACCACACATTCATTGCACTCAGCATCCGGAGAGCATGGACGTGCAGTTTATTATTGTTGTTTGCGGGGTTCGTACTCGGCTCAAGAAGGGCTATCACCTGGAAGACACACCGACATCCGTCTCAAAGACACATACGTACATACAAGGGCTCATCACAAACACGCACAAGTATGACTTACCAACACCCCACCAGGCAAAGCAAAGCGTGCACCACCCCCTCACTCAGTACACATTGCTCCTTTCTCTCGTTCTCGCTCCCTTCCTATGCAATTTCTCCGGCACTTGCGTGACTCCTGCTCCTCGCGTTGCCCTTTTCCTCTGGCCACTGAATGCCCTGCTGCTTTCATCCATTAACAGGTCAGAACATGTGATGGAACCATACCCATGTGAACATGAGCCAAGGAAATACCGGCTCCCTCAGGCCATGCCCCCTGTCTCGCAGTCACACCCCTCTCCCTATCATAGTATCTTGCTGCAGTTGCCGAGGTGGTATGTGCACACATATGAAACAAGTGCAAGCACACGCAGGCAAACTCACACGAAAATGCGGCCACTGCCTCCACCCCCTCCTCTCCTGCAAGGTGAGGGCAGGCCCGTGGGGCCTCGGATTCCCGGATGAGACCATTGTTTGAGTTTTGCGTGTGTATATGTGCACTTTGGTGCACACATTTGGCTACACACGTGTCCGTATGTGCGCACTTGCACTTGCATGCATACCTCCCCCCATGCTGCTGCGCAGCTCTACTGCAGCTGCCCCTTTCAACTGCTCTTCTCAAAACCCTAAGAACTGCCACTGCTAGTGCCCATCCAAATTTACTGCCTCATGCCCTGGAATACCGCCTCTTGCCCCATGGGTGAGGAAGGGTGAACCACAGCCACGCGCGTAGAAGCGTGCCACCAGAAACACATGTGATCACGCAGTGTGTGCACGATACACACAGAGGTGTAGTGGAGCCATGATCACAACGAGATCCACAAACAGTCGCTGTGGCATGCAAGATACTGCTCTTGGCACATTGCCGTTCCTGCTTCTACAGCGCACAGACGCGTCCTCCACCCTCCGGCACACACATCGGGCGGGGGCAGCTTAGTCCCAGGCGCTGTTACCGCCAAAGCCTGCAGGCGCAGAGGCGGGTGCAAGGTTTTGTTAATTACTGGCAGCGCTGCACGTTGCCAACTGATTGTGGCTGGAGACACAGGTGGGGGTTAGGTTGGACGATTGTACCGTGAGCAAATTCTTTGTTTGAGGGACTGGCCAGAGCCGCATATACTTATGCTATGGGGTATACATATGTACATATGCCATGTATGGGGTGATTGAAGGCAATGAACCTCTACTTTCACAATCTTTGACTGGGTGCAAATACATATGTACACATGCCATGTATGGGGTGATTGAAGGCAATGAACCTCTACTTTCACAATCTTTGACTGGGTGCAAATACAGTCCTGACTGACCCGTGTCCTGAGAAGAGTCATACAACACAGATCAGCGACTGTGTGTGATTCAGCAAGTAGCCCAGTTACGTTGGGCATTGGAAGATACCCAGGGCATATTATTTGTGAGCGCATTCTGTGAGGAAAAGGCACGTAGTGTATCATGGCTGGGGTTCCGTGTCCAGCTGCTTGAGGCGGTGGAGAGGGGATCCGCAGGCGGATGAGTACCTCATGGCAACAGGGGCAACAAGCCTCCACCTTGACCGGAGGGTTTTAACCTTCACTCCACGGCCAGTCCTCAATATGCTCTCTCCTCAGGTCTGTGCCCTTGGGTTTAGGGTTTGGGACCCCAAAGGGCATAGCCCTGAGGAGGGAGCTTATTGATGACTGGCCATGGAGGCCAGTACCATCCGGTCTAGGGGGACAAGAGGCAAGGGTTAAATCCAAAAATGCAGGCACCCACAAGCAAATCATCCACATCTAAGTCGTACCAAGAGTTCCCCTTTTCAGTATTTCCAGACACATGAAGAGTCACGCACAGAGACGCAAGCAACGCTCGCTTGTGATGTATCACATACACATGCCACACGCAAACACACACACCCCACTTCCCCCACTCACCACCACCGTAGCCGCCCACAGCGGCGCCTCCACCATAGCCGCCTCCCCCACCCATGGGAGCACCCCCATAGCCACCAGCACCACCTCCATAACCACCACCACCATAGCCGCCACCTGCAGGGGCAGCCCCCCCCGTGATTGCATTGACATGCGTAACGTGAGATTGGGAAACTGAGGAGAAACGGGGGGCGTGACAGAAGGCATGGCAATGATTCAGCGATAGGCACGACATACAGACGAGCTTTTAATAGCTGTGATCAGAATGCAGAGCTGAGCTCCTGGCAAACCGAGTTTCTGATTTGCAAAGGGTGAAGGAGCTGAGCACTTCCTGGGGACGTCATTTGTTCGACGATGACGGCCCTAGGAAGCGTGTCACGTATTGAGCAACAACCCTTTCCAACAAACTTTGCTACAAAGCAGGCAAGCACACAAACACAGCCCAAGTCCAAGTTGCTCACCTCCAAACTCCTTGCGGACATCACGGCCACCAAATTTGTTTCCTCCTCGCCCGCCCTTCTTGCCGCCGTAGGCAGGCATGCGGCTGGCAAAGTTTTGCAGCCAGCCTAAGTGGGCAAGCACGCGTGAGAGAAGAGCATGCTGAACACAAAGAGGACATTGTAGGACCTCACAAACAGACCACCGTCCCTGCCGTAAACGCCTACAAAATAGTGATTTGAGGGTATATGAACATGCTACAGAGTAATATCATGCCTTCTGCTTTTAATGGCGATTGCAAGCCAGAGTGTGCAGCTGGCTTTGCAGCTGGACGGAGCTGTCAAATCCACAAAACAGTGTGGACAGGCAAAGCCAATTCCTCTAGTACGTATTTGAAATGCTTGATGTAAATAAGTTGAAATGCTCGGCAAAGGAAGGGGCTACAAGCCAACCGGCGCTGATCAGAAAATTGAGGTTGTCCCCATGAAATGTCGGAGCATACCTGTTGAAGTTTTAGTATTTTCATCATTTCAGCGTTTTAACAGAAAAAGGGATGATATGCACTGAATCACAAAAGGAGGTTTGTATTTCATGAGAGAATGTTTGAAGTTGCAAGAACACGCACGCACGCACAAACACGCGCACACATACACATGCATACACAAGTGCTCACGCATGCACGCACGCACGCACGCAAAAACAGACATACAGGCAGCACGGATACATAAGGTTTGACAAGAAATGCACACTCACGCCCACATCAACACGTACCTGGCACGGCTTGGTTTGTCTCCTGCAGCACTTCAATGAGGGAGCGAGCCATGGGGGCATCGTTGTCACTGAAGAAGCCGGTGGCCAGGCCCTGCGTGTGTGTGTGTGTGTGTGTGTGTGTGTGTGTGTGTGTGTGTGTGTGTGTGTGTGTGTGTGTGTGTGCGCGCGCGCTGAGACAACACTTAATCAATTAGCTTAGGGTAATAGCATGATCATATTGATGAATATTACATATGCAAAATTCATGTCACCCCCAGAATAAGAAAACTCAATCAGGGCAAGGTCTTATTAAGCGGAAGGCAGCGGGTCCAAAAGCTGTCATTCCTGGCAACAGCAAAGTGAAGCTCTTAATCAAATCTGCCTTGACTTGAGCGCGTTGATTGCCACCATCCCTGATCATGCCTATTTAGAACATATAAAAATAAGCACCACATCTACTTGCTACCAAGGTGCGGTGCAAGTGCACGTACCTCACAGACAGCCACGCCTCATTCCAACACACCCCAGTACACTAAACTAGTACCTCCAATATACAATGAAAGTGCTGCACACCCTTGCACCCTGAGGAGGCAAAGCACATGTGTGGTTTGGAATGTACTATAATTTACCTGTATCACACACACAACACACACACACACATTATCTGCACACACAATATAGGTTGGCCGATCACTTAATAGGTGTGCAGGAACCCTTCTACATTACAAACCTGGCAAGCCCTGCTCGCAAGTCACACACTCACACACACTGGCACTCTTTTGCATGCTCACACCTTCTTTCCGGCACGCCCGGTACGTCCAATACGGTGCACGTAGTCGTCAATGTCCTTGGGCAGGTCGTAGTTAATGACGTGCGTGACGTGGGGGATATCCAGGCCACGGGCAGCCACATCGGTGGCCACCATCACAGGGGTGCGCCCAGTCTTGAAGGAGCGCAGCGCCTGTGTATGCGTTTGTGTGTGTGTGTGTGTGTGTGTATTCCATTGAGAGCTTGCTCTTCAGACAACGACAGAGCGGAAGTCAGTGTCACAACAAAAGGACAGCTGAACGCTGAATGCAATACAGCAGCCAAAGTGGAGACAGGAAAACTCCCGAAACAGTAGACGCGCCCTCCTCATAGATATATTCAAGGATCAAATGGGGTAAGCCACGTCCATGGCTTAAAACAAGTCTCTAGATACCTCTAACCTGGTAGAGGAAACCTGGTAGAGGAACAATTAACCGGCCCTTCAGGCACAAAGCATGACCCTCGGTTCCTTATAAGATGCGTAGCAAGAAGTCTTTGTAACAAACAAAATACTGGCATCATTCAGTGTGAGTTTCAACGTAGGACGACAAAAGGGTTGAAGTTTTCTTTGTGCCAGGGCGCGCGTCAGCCATCACATCACACACACACATGCGCACATGCGCACACACGCGCGCGCGCACACACACACACGATAACCCTGGCCTCTAAATATTTAGAGGCCTGGCAGGAGGCTGCAGGAAGCATAACTTTTGGACGGCATGTACAAATCCCGATAAAAATTATATTTGGAATCCTCACGTTGAGAGCTTTTGATTGGTATATATATGGGTTCGATCGGAAAGGGGGGAGTGGGGGGGGGGGGTCCAGAGTTTTTCGACCCCCCCTCGAGAAATTTACTGGGCCACTCCTACGGAATTTTAAATATATCATCGGAATCCTCAGCTCAAGCCCAGTCGATTGGCAACCTTTTTGAGCAAATTGGGTTAAGGGGGGGGGGGTCTGTGGACTCGTCCATAGGTCAGAGAGAGGCACATACGCTCAGGTGCAGGCCTCGGGGTGAATCAAGCCAATGAAGCAGCAATAAACCCCAAACTTACAGGATAGTGCCAGCATGATACAGTCAGTGGAACTCTGAAGAAATGGAAGCAATTTTGGACTGTGCAAGCCAGTTATGGGTGCCTGGTAGGTCACGTGTGCATGGGCATCGTATCTCAGTTTTTGCCCCACAACTCTGCAACACTTCAGTTTCAAGTCTTGATGAGTCTGCAGATGGATGCAGAATTAAAAGAAGGAGCAGATTGGTACCCTTTTTGTCTGGGTGGGGGCACTGGAAGGGGGGTTTGGGGGGTGGGTGGTCCCTCAGGGGTGTCCACCCCAAAAAGTATACATGCCATCCAAAAAAATAAACAGCCTCCTGGGCCAGGGTTAGGGTTGAACCCTACCCCCGAACATATTTAGAGGTTAGTGTTTAGGGACACACACAGACACGCAGACATATTAGACAATTGTACACAGACCAGAGGTATCGCTGGCAACCTGTCACCAATACATACAATTCCGTCTGTTGGTCCATTGAGGGAGTGCCTGTGAAGACAGGTCACTTCTCTTTGGTGGGTTTATGAACCTGCTATGATAGTGAAGCAGGCATCAGCGCGCACGCAAGTAGGACACACTCAGTACACACCCATTCATTCAGGGCACACTTAGTAAGTAGGACACACTTCTGAAATACTCTCGAGTGCGTGCTCCAGCACAAATGACACAAATTGTACGCATCCACATAGGGCACACGTTGTTTAACACGCACCGCCTCACGCTGCTCTTGAGAGCGGTCTCCGTGGATGGAGGTGGCTGGCAGGTTGTTGCGGCACAGATTGCGCTCCAGCTCATCAGCACCACGCTTGGTCTCCACAAACACCAGTGTCAGGCCCTGCATGTGTGTATGTGTGTGTGCGTGTGTGTGCATACCTTGTGCACAAATTTTTGCGTACGTTTAGTTAAAGCCCCAACAGCTTCCGGCATTCATCTTGCATCACCCACGTGAATGCAGCTGCCTTCCATTACAAAAACCTAGGTGCGAATTCCATGATATACGATCTAACATGCATCGCATCACGCCTCCCACAGATGTACAGATGAGACCTGGCAGGTTGCCCTACTCCACCCCGTGTACTTCACGAGGGCTGCATGACATATTTACAACCAATATCATCGCAAAAACACACAAACACACACCTCAACAGTTGAGATCAGGTCCAACAGGGTGTTCTGCTTCTCGTACGGGGACACGTACTCAATGTGCTGCACGATCAAGTCGGTGGAGGAGCCGACACGGCCCACCTGAAAAGGAAACAAGAGCGGTAGACGTGAGTGTGCCACTGAAATAGAGGGCAAGGTTTGCAAAAAGTGCTCGGCACTGAGCAGAGATGCATGATTTCTGTTTGAGGCAAATTAAGCTTGCTTTGGATCAAAAATTGTCGAAGTATCACTGCAAGGAAGAAGCACAAGGGAGGCACTGCCCCAGCCATGCCAATAATTGGCTGGTGGCATGTAATTAACGACAGATCACAATTAGCTGTCGTTATGAATACCAGCCAATCCATAATGACTAGCTAACATTATCATTATAGATGGCTGATGCTTCATTCCGCCAAATATAGGCTCAAATCATTGTGCCTAACTCATCAGGAACTGCATGGATGATTGTCTGTGCGATACAAGATTGACCTGAGAACACGGCACACGCTGATCAACACAAAAGGCCCACCCTCACACCCACACCCACACCTGCACATGCACCCTCATCCCCACCCCCCTCTAGACTCCACACTTGCGTACCGTGAGGAACACGTAGTTGGCCAGGAAGTCACCGGCCAGGCGCTGGATCTCTTTGGGGAAGGTGGCACTGAACATCAGCGTCTGGCGCTGGCCAGCAGGCATCATGTCCTCCTGCTCCACGATCCTGTTGCATGTGTGCAATAGAGAGGAGAGTCGTGCGCATATGTTCACACTTGCGTGCAAGGCAGCGGCCAACAAAACCTTGTCCTTCAAAACGTGTGGGTTGAACGTGCGCATATCCACGTGTGTATATATGTGTGTGCCAGCGCTGTTACAGCTTGTGTGTGAGTGAGTGAGTGAGTGTGTGTGTGTGTGCACCCTCCTGAAAAGCCTTCTCGTCTCCTTCCGCCTGTATACCAACGGGTCTCTATTTCATGCCACTAACACTATCAGTAGCAATAACCTGAAATCAACGATTTATCAAAGAAGAATAACGAGTAGGCTTTTGGTACTAACACACAAACGTACAAGCACACAACTCGGTCTCCCTGTAAATCTTGAGACAAGCCTTTCTGCAGTCACACAGAATCCTGTGATCTCGGGAGGTGCCCTGACGCTCAAGTCCGAAACATATGGCACATGCTGCACAACTTACCAGGGGTTGCAGGTTGCAGCTTACAACATCAGCATGCTGTTACAAGGCGCAGGGAGCGGAAGGCCGACAGCGAGCCAAGGCAAACACATGGGATTGCAAGGATACCCTTACTTAAACGTCCAAGTAAGTTGTACCCACCCTGCACACATCACTACGAATTAATGGAGCATTGGTACACGATAGGACGACGTTATCACAGAGAGCGCTAGCGTGGCACAATCGTGTACCAAAACTCCTGCCTACAAATGAACAGCAACTGGGGCCCTCTCCAGCGACGCCATGTGGGTAACACAGACACACGAGCACACATATATACGCACCTTCGGATCTGGGGCTCAAAACCCATATCCAGCATACGATCTGCCTCATCCAGGCACAGGAAGCGGACGTTGGACAGGCCGATGCGGCCACGCTCAATGAGGTCGCTCAAGCGGCCGGGTGTGGCCACCAGAATGTCACAGCCACGCTCCAGCTCACGCAGCTGTGTGTGTGTGTGCGTGCGTGTATGTATGTGAGTACGTAAACGTGTGTGTAAAATTACGCATACACCTCCCCTTCCACACATGCATTCCCCTCACCTGGTTCACTACCGGGGCGCCTCCATAAATGACCACCGGCTTGATGCCGGTTTGGAAGCAGAACTTGCGAGCCTCCTCGTGGATCTGGCTGGTCAGCTCACGTGTGGGGGCCAGGATGAGGGAGAAGGGCATGGCCTTGCGCGAGCCTCGGCCCTGAAGCGCACATACGTACACGTGTCGATGATTCTTATGCGGAAGCAGCTGACAGGCTGAGGGTGAAGGGCATGGCCTTGCGTGATCCTCAACTATAAAGATGCAAGCTGTGACGTTACATAGCACATCGGGAAGGGCAGTAAAAGATGGTGGTGCAGGGAAAAATAAGAAGGGAGGAGTCAGACAGTTATCTTTAAATGGTTTGTTGATGGAGTTCAACAAGTCCGTGACGGCCTTGCCGACCTGTGTTTCTGTGTGAAAAAAATGAGGCAAAAACCATGCAGATGGTATCAACACTTGCTGCTTCAGTAAACTTACGCATCAATATCAATTACAACTTAAATAAAATGACATTCATGAATTGGGGTTAAAAATACGTAAGAACTGGCATCAGACTATTAGACTAAATTGTCGTGTGGTAGTAGGGTACTTTGGGACCCTACTACCATACGACAATTTTCGTCAAATTTTGTGATGACCCCCACATACTCTCGCTTCAATGATGCTGGTTATGTTCTGGGCTATCCTTCTTGACGAAGATGACTCCTATGACTTGGACAATGAGAACCCTCTAACTCTTTCCCCTCTATCACTGCTGCGGCAGTCAATTTTGTTTATGTCAGGGAGGGGCCGTGGTCGTGGTGGTCGTGGTCGTGGTAGTGCGCAACCTCTGGTAGCAATGCTGATGATGCTGATATTGATGTTCTCCCCCCTCCTCCACCTTCCAGACCTAGGACTAGTAACTAAGGTGGAGGTGATGGCTGTCTACACGAAGATGGTATTGCTCCTGATGGGGAGAATGGCAATGAGTATGGCACTATTAACCCTAACCTAAATCCCAACCCTCAACTCTAACCTTAAATCCTACTAGTCAGAATCCAGCAGTTCCATAGAGGCCCATTGGCTTGCAAAGCATGAACAAGTAGAAACATCTGTCTGGCCGCAAAACTGTTCCTATATGACGTACCTGGGGCTGGTAGCCCACCAGCAGCATGGAGGCAATGATAGGGAAGCAGAAGGCTGCAGTCTTGCCGGAGCCGGTCTGCAAAAGTGCGTGTGAATGTGGGCAGGGTTGTTCAGTTTGGATTTGGGTCAAAAGTCTGAGTCCGCAAATATTCACGCATTTAAAAAAGCCTTTACAATGCCGTCCGCAAGCTATTAAACGTCCTTCGAGCCCAAAATGCCTTATATGGCCGTCAAACGTTATGTTTTTTTTTTGTAATATATATGTATAAATATAATTTAAGACAATACAAGCATGTTATGGACGAGTAAGACCACAGAAACCAGCAAAATCCCAGAGGGGGGACACTGGGCAAAAGCCCAAACATGCTCCTTTTTGCATGGAAGATGCAGCTACTCACACGTCAATTCATCAAATTGGACCCAATTTAGCTTCAAACTGACGCTGACTTTATAAGCTACCCGAGCATGTGCTCAGATTTAGACAAGTCGCCCTGCGTACAGAATGACAGGACTAAAAGCACACGTCGTGCACCTGTACCCTAGATGGGTGCTTTATTATTCTGCATATCTCGCCAACCACTTGCTCTTTTTGCTCCATTATTGTTGCAATGATCTTGATTTATTTCAAGGACCCCTACACGCAAAAAATCACTCAATTCAATGCTCTGGCTGGTCAGATACAGCATATGGCTGCTCAAAAAGTAGGGTTCTCGCCACGGCTGCTGAGGCAGGTGGCCATAACTTGCAGGTTTCAAGCTCAGCTGCATTGAAATCTACATAGCAGAGCTGAGCTTGAAACCTGCAAGTTAAGGCCACCTGCCCTAGGAGCACAAAAAAAAACATTTTGGGCCTTAGTGTCCCCCCTCTGGCAAAATCCTCCATTTTTGAAATTGCACGAACTTTATCAAACCCTTGCTCCCAAAAAAACGAACTAAACAACCCTGGATGTGGGTATAAAGTGTGTGCATGGGAACGCATGCAAGCTTGTGTAACGTGTAATATCTGTGCACGTGCGTAAAGTTGTCAACAGTCTAAGATTGTGACAGGAGTTGCAAAGTTTTCCATAACAATTGGCGTGTGCGGCAGGTGTTGCGTTAGTCATGCGTACTAGAACAGCTCTGACAAGGTCCATGAATGAAGCTGATGCGAACATAACAACATGGGCTCTCAGCCTAGACAAATGGACAAGTAGGCAAGGCCACAAGCAGCGTACGCATGTGCATGTGTGCACAACCCCGACCTTCTCCTCCTTACTCCCTGTATTAAGACCAGGCCTGTGCACTATACGGTGTACGGTACGGTACGCTTTGTACTATACGTACCGTGATTTTGGAAATTACGGCGTAATTACAAATTTGGAGGACCGTAATTTACCGTAATTACAGAAATTTACTGTACGGTGTACGGTACGGTGCCAAGCTGGCACTGCCGGTGCAAAAATGGCCTCAGAAAGGCCTCTCCACCCCCAAACCTCCCATGTTCGCTCCCCGGTGTGCTCTTCCCATGTGCTGACGCCACATAATGCTTCCATGGACGGCCCTGAGGCTGGGTTGGGGCTGCATCAGCTCGGGGGAAGGGCCCAGCGATGGCTTGCATGGACACTCAAAGTCGGACGCAGTGCCTGACTCCTGGATGCTAATGTGTGTTTTATTCATAAACAATTGTTGCAAAAAGAAAACAATTGTTTTGGGCTGAAATTGAAGCCAAACGGCAAAATTACGGTCAAAACCGTATTGTACGGTGGGCACCGTCTTGTACGGTCTGAAACCGTAATTTTGGCCAACCTAATTTGGACCGTACTGTACGGGGTAATTACGGTCGGTACCGTAATTGTGGTCCGAAGTCCAACATTACGGCGTAAGTGCACAGGCCTGATTAAGACGCACACTCATGCACGCACCTGTGCACAGGCCATCAAATCACGGCCTGCAATGCAAATGGGTAGCGCATAGCGCTGCACAGGCGTGGGCTTGGAGTAGCCGCAGCGCTTGATGTTGTCGTACAGTGCAGCGGGCATGGGGGGATTGCACTCCTCAAAGGTCTTGATCTCCGCGGGCACATCACGGCCTGAGGTCTCCACAGGGATGTCCTCGTACACCTGCAAGGGTGTGCGCATGTGTTTGTGCATGTGTGTGTCTTCATATGTGTGGGCGTGTGTTTGAGTGTGTATGTTTTTAAATGTGTGTTGTGCATGTGTGTTCAGGTGTGCGTTTGTGCGCGCACGCGTGTGTGTGTGTGTGTGTGTGTGTGTGTGTGTGTGTGTGTGTGTGTGTGTGTGAGTGTGTGTGTGTGTGTGTGTGTGTGAGTGTACACATTCCAAACATGCGCAGCAGCACCCCCCAGGATTACAAAACTATTAACCCATTCCTGTTCACACCTCAAAGTTGATGCCTGTGTTCTCTGCCCCATACAGAGCATCAATCTCTGCCTTTTCATCGTTCTGCTTCTTGAAGGGGTCATCAGATTGCGTGGGCCTGCACGCATGCGTGGTTGTGCGGCATGTGTCCAAATGCGTACATGCGTGAACATATCCCAATACGAAAGATGCTACCAGAGCATTGGGTGATTTGAAGCCCTCATTGAACAGCAGATGTCTGCAGAATTTGAGGATGGAAAGGCAAATGCATAAATCATGCATATTACCAGTTCAAAGGTATTTCTTGTTCTGTAGCACAGCATGTAACACGTGCAGTGCTCAAGCGTAGACCGATTCTCATCAACACCTGACACAGGGAGGCCATGGCATGTGCCAGCAGATGGGCTTCAGTAATCAATGATGCAGGTGCACTTATCATGGATGGAGTTGCACACCAGGCGCAGTCGTTTACTTGGGGAGGGGAGTGCATGCATGGTTGGCGAGGGAAACTCGTGGGAAACTCGGACTTACCCTCCGAATCCGCCCCCTCCTCCGCGGCCCCCTCCTCCTCCACCCCAGCCCCCTCCTCCATAGCCACCTCC
>Ga0307945_1003315_pt1 | contig 13049 bp, 21 predicted proteins | sample OrgLakmetagen228_FD_201818 | JGI IMG/M metagenome (GOLD analysis project Ga0307945, IMG submission 201818) | Saline water microbial communities from Organic Lake, Antarctica - #228 | ecosystem: Environmental > Aquatic > Non-marine Saline and Alkaline > Saline | place: Antarctica: Organic Lake...
GGGAAGCACCTGTGCAAGCACTCAGCAGTGGTTCTCCCCATGCAGCCAATGGGCAGTCTGCCCATCAGCCTGCACAGCAGCAGCAGCAGCAGCAGCAGCAGCAGCAGCCAACAATGGGGATCTCTCGAATTCACAAATTAATTATTGACAGGGCCTGCCCGAACTGGATTCGAACTCAAAAATTAATCCCCAGACCCCCTCACGAACTAAAATCGAAAATTTAATTAATTTTTAAAATGTGTGATCCCGAAGTGATCGTGAACCTACGGTATATATACATACGGTCATACACGGTGTATGTAAGGTTGGCCATATATATACGGTGCATATACGGTATTATTGGCAGGGAAAGCAACAAATATACAGTCAGTCTTATACGGTGTATTCTACGGCTCTGGCCCTACATGTACGTGGTGAAGCACAACACTCGATGCCTTCAAACACATCATGCACACACACACACACACACACACGCACACACACACCACACATACACACAAGTACACACGTACACACAACACACGTATATGAATTCACACACACGAGCAGGCCAAGCCTCTGCATCATATGCTGAACTCCTTTATCAACATTGTCAAGACCAAACACTCCTGCTCAATTTCATGCCCACCTCCTCCCGTGCCTCCTGTATTTCAATGAACACTGCCTGTACAAGTACATTTGTACTGCAGACATAAGCAGTACAGTCATTCAATTTCATGCCCACCTCCTCCCGTGCCTACTCTACCTCACACACAACACTGCCTATGCAAAAGTGCATTTGTAATGCAGACATAAGCAGTACAGTCGTTCCATTTCATGCCCACCTCCTCCCGTGCCTACTCTACCTCACACACAACACTGCCTATGCAAAAGTGCATTTGTACTGCAGACAAAAGCAGTACAGTCATTCAATTTCATGCCCACCTCCTCCCGTGCCTCCTCTACCTCACACAACACTGCCTGTGCAGGTTCTGGTAAGCGCAGCCACCCCCGTCCAAACCACTGCAGACATTACTTTTACTTGACCCACTTGATTATTATAAAACCTCCACGCTCGTCTCCTCCCCTGCCTCCTCTACCTCACACACAACGCTGCCTATGCAAAAGTGCATTTGTACAGCAGACATAAGTAATACAGTCATTCAATTTCATGCCCACCTCCTCCCGTGCCTCCTCTACCTCACACACAACGCTGCCTATGCAAAAGTGCATTTGTACAGCAGACATAAGTAATACAGTCGTTCAAATTCATGCCCACCTCCTCCTGTGCCTCCTCTGCCTCACGCAACGCTGCCTGAGCAGGTTCTGGTAAGCGCAGCCACCACCACCGTCCTTGAGGGTCTTCTCCCCCAGGCTTGGCTCCTTGGCGCCACCTGTGTGCGCGTGTGGTGTGTGTGTGTGTGCGTGTGTGTTGTTCGCATGTGTACGTTTGTGTGTGTATGTGTGTGTGTGCGTGTGTGTTGTTTGCATGTGTACATTTATGTGTGTGTGCGTGTGTTGTTCGCATGTGTACATTTGTGTGTGTGTGCGTGTGTGTTGTTCGCATGTGTACATTTGTGTGTGTGTGCTTGAATGTATAAGACTGAGCATGGATGTAAATGCATGTATATTACATCTCCAGCCACGTACACGCACAACTAATCAGAATTATCATAGTTATTGTGTGAATGACATCTCCTTTAAATTCCTAACATACATACAAAGAATAACTCTTATTCGGGTAGCTATAACTTTCTAATTCATAACATGCATGCCATTGCACGCTATGTAATGTGTGCGATTGACAGACACGTCAAACACCAAACACCAAGCAACACAAATTTATAACATGCATGCCATTGCACGCTATGTAATGGGTGCAATTGACAGACACGTCAAACACTAAACACCAAGCAACACAAATTTATAACATGCATGCCATTGCACGCTATGTAATAGGTGCAATTGACAGACACGTCAAACACTAAACACCAAGCAACACAAATATATAACATGCATGCCATTGCACGTTATGTAATGTGTGCAATTGACACACACGTCAAACACCAAACACCAAGCAACACAAATATATAACATGCATGCCATTGCACGCTATGTAATGTGTGCAATTGACAGACACGTCAAACACCAAACACCAAGCAACACAAACACCCCAATTGCAGTCCTTTCTGCTGCTGGCGCCTCCTCTCTCTCTTCTTGCGTATTTAAGACACAGCATCCAATGGCATGATGCCAAAATGAACGGATACATAAGCCTGATCCTTTGTGCTGCTGCTGCCACCTCTGCTTGAAGTTGCGCGACCTTACTTGATCAGTTCCACACACACACACACACACACACACACACACACACACACACACACACACACACACACACACAGAAACTTGCCAATGCGAGTCCGGATTTGTGTGCTAAACACACATATCCAATGTTCATACAGACCACAGGACACAGAGAGCGATCCAAACACCACACCCACATTTCTGCCCTCGCCGCCGCTGATTCTGCCACCTCCTCAGCTTTGAGCTTCGCTGCCTCTGCATCTGCGCGGGCCTTAGCCTCAGACCGCGCCTGCATGGACTCTGCTTCAGCACGAGCGAGGGCCGCATCTGCACACACAAAAACACGGAAACACGCTTAGAAGGCAAAAGGTGGACAGGTAGTTGCCACGCCATCCGTTCCAGACCGCGCCTGCATGGACTCTGCTTCAGCACGAGCGAGGGCCGCATCTGCACACACAAAAACACGGAAACACGCTTAGAAGGCAAAAGGTGTGGGCAGGTAGTTGCCACGCCATCCGTTCCAGACCGCGCCTGCATGGACTCTGCTTCAGCACGAGCGAGGGCCGCATCTGCACACTTAAAATTACGGAAGCACGCTTAGAAGGCAAAAGGTGTGGGCAGGTAGTTGCCACACCCATAATACTGCGTGTACAAGAGCAACAAAACCAAAGAGGCAAACAAAACTATGCACGAATGAAGCATCACATGAAAAAAGAAAAATCTTCTCCTTACACAGCTACCTCACTTGGTTTGGCTTCAGCTGGTGCCTCACACTAACGTTTGTGTGTGCGTGTGTGTGTATGTGTGTGTGTGTGTGTCAAAAGGCACCACCATGTTACCCGGTATACCAAGGATGTGTTTCATACGGATTGTAGGGACGTCCAATACGGTAAAACATGTGAAAAAGTACGTACGTAATAAAATACTCGTACTTAATACTCGTACATGTGGAAAGTACTCGTATATAATACTCGTGCATGATACTCGTACATGCAACATAATACTTGTACATAAATACATGTAACAAAATACTCGTATATAATACTCGTACATGTAACATAATACTCGAACATAAAATACATGCAACATAATACTTGTTCATAAGAAAATGTGACATAACACTCGTACATGCAACATAACACTCGTACATGATACTCATACATGCAACATAATACTCGTACATAAATTACATGCAACATAATACTCGTACATAAATAACATGTAACATAATACTCGTACATAAAATACATGCAACATAACACTCGTACATTATACTCGTATGTGTGAAAGATACTCGTACATTATACTCATACGTAACAGAAACGGTTCTGCAGTGTAATTAGTAGTAGTCTGTACGAAACATGCCTGCCGAGTACCGTGCAACTTTCTCTCACGATTACAGAATCAAACGAATGGGAATTGGGAGTTGCGGTTGCAGGCTTGGCCTGAGACCGATCATACTCATAGGACGCCTCTATACTCGCGCGTGCTTCAGATCACATATCATATATCATGCCTGTGCACGATGGCATGCCATATGACGTATGCTATATGACGTATGCTATATCATGGCATGCACGATGGCATGATATATGATCAGGCCTGTGCACTTACGCCGTAAAGTTGGATTTTGGACCGTAATTACGGTACCGACCGTAATTATCCCGTACAGTACGGTCCAAATTACGGTCGGCCAAAAATACGGTGTCAGACTGTACAAGACGGTGCCACCGCACAGTACGATTTTGACCGTTAATTGACCGTTTGGCTCCAATTTCGGCCGAAAACAATTTTTTTCTCATTGAACAATTGTTTATGAATAAAACACGAATTATCAACCAGGAATCAAGTACAGCGTCCAACTTATAAATTTCCATGCAAGCCACTGCTGGGCCCCTCCTTTGAGCTGATGCAGCCCCAATCCAGCCTCAGGGTCGTTCAGGGAAGCATTGTGTGGCGTCAACACATGAGAGGGGCATGCGGAAGGTGGAAATGGAAGGTGTTGGGGCGGAGAGGCCATTCTGAGGCCATTTTTGCACTGGCAGTGCCAGCTTGGTACCGTACCGTACACCGTACAGTAAATTACCGTAATTACGGTAAATTACGGTCCTCCCAAAGCGTAATTACGCCGTAATATACAATTACGGTATGTACAGTAAACAGCGTACCGTAACGTACACCGTACAGTGCACAGGCCTGTATATGATACATGCCTGTACGCGATGGCAGAGCCATTGTCAGTCCTCTTTTGGTGTTTGGTTCGGCTTCCTTTTCATGTCTATAGAGCCCAGGTCTCAATTGCAGTCCTCTTTTGGTGTTTGGTTCGGCTTCCTTTTCATGTCTACAGAGCCCAGGTCTCAATTGCATCCCTCTTTTGGTGTTTGGTTCGGCTTCCTTTTCATGTCTACAGAGTCCAGTTCTCAATTGCATCCCTCTTTTGGTGTTTGGTTCGGCTTCCTTTTCATGTCTACAGAGCCAAGGTCTCAACTGCATCCCCATTCCCCATATAGTATAGAGCGCCATTTCTATTGCATTGCCATTCCCCATGTCTAATGCATCCCCATTTCAAAAAGTCTACAGAGCCCAGGTCTCAATTGCATCCCCACTGCCTCCACAAGCATCCTCCCTCCTCTACCTTCCTTCCCCACTAAACAACACTTACAGCTAGGGGTGGCCAGATCCGTAAATATATATATATGCCATATATGACCGTATATTTGATGAAATCAAGAATACCGTATATACACCGTACATGTACATGGTTCTGGCCAACCCTACTTATAGCACATAGCATACCACCAATTCCACAACACCGCGCACCCAAACATATTACAATCTTTTATGTGCGTTCCCACCATAATTTTTGCAGTTTAAAATTTTCATCATATGCTGCAATACACAACATCGCCAAGCTTTTCCTTTCACCCACCTGCTTCTGCGCGTGCCTCTACCGCCTCTGCTACTGCAACGTCAAAAATACCTACACACGCTGCACATGCAGTCACACAAACCTACCCCTTTCAACCACCTGCTTCTGCGCGTGCCTCTGCTACTGCAACGTCAAAAATACCTACACACACTACAGCAGGCAACATCACCAATCTTTTCCTTTCACCCACCTGCTTCTGCACGTGCCTCTACCGCCTCTGCTACTGCAACGTCAAAAATACCTACACACACTACAGCAATATCACCAATCTTTTCCTTTCACCCACCTGCTTCTGCACGTGCCTCTACCGCCTCTGCTACTGCAACATCAAAGATACCCACACACACTACAGCAGGCAACATCACCAAGCTTTTCCTTTCACCCACCTGCTTCTGCGCGTGCCTCTGCTGCCTCTGCTACTGCAACGTCAAAAATACCTACACACACTCCAGCAGGCAATATCACCAATCTGTTCCTTTCACCCACCTGCTTCTGCGCGTGCCTCTGCTGCCTCTGCTGCTGCACGAGCAAGGGCCACGTTGGCTTCGGCTTTGGCCCTTGCAGCCTGGGTGGTGGAATGTGCGTTAAAACATGTTAAGCATTATATGTGCCTACCTAGGTGAATTGTGTGTTTCAAGCTCTGCAGTGTGGGTGGTGGTTTGCGTGTTATGATGTGTTGTGCGTGAGTAATTTGTGTGCCTGGTTTGTTGTACAAGCTTAGCGGAACACTGGCTTCAGCCTTTGCTCTTGCAATGTTCAAAAAGAGGACTAACCTAACCCTAAGAGCAAGCATACTGGTGTCCATGTGTGAGTTATTCTGATGACTAGTATCCATCGTGTAGATGTCGTGAGTGCTGCTAATATTATATCTAAGGGTGGGTAAATAGGGTGTCTGATTTTGCCAGCGAGGCTCGGCGAGCCTCAACGAGGCTAGGCACTCGCTGGAGAGGCCCTAGTTGGTGCATTACAAGTAGAAAATAACTTTCTCAAATCAGCACGGATTGAGCTGAAACTTTTTTCTATTATTTGCTTATATATATAGTAATGAATGCTAGCGTTGAGACCGGGTGCAAAATATGGGTGTGTGAGCCAGGAAAATTCGGTTAGCGGTTACATCCCCCCCTGTTGCACACCCATTTTGACTCTTCCTGGTGTTATATAATAATAATAAAATATTATTAATGAAGATACTTGGTTTAAAAATGGGCCCGTCAGCCGATTCAGCCACAAAAAATTCAAATTTGGGAAATTTGGGGAATTCCTGGAGAGATGTGGCTGATTCCTCCCAAAAAGTGGACACCCTCGCTGGCCGACGAGTGTCTTCCACACCGGGAAAGAGGCGCGCCGAGGCTCGGCGAGCCTCAACTCGGCGAGTCTCTCGGCGAGGTCATGACCCACCCTTAATTATATCACATATACTTCCATGGCATGGACAAGCACGCACAAACCTGCACACACACATACACAAACACCTGTGCTCGTATTTACTGCATGGTCTGTGCCAGCACTGCCTCAGGAACACTGTGCCAGCCAATAACCACCCACGTTCTCACACCCACAGACTCACACACCCACCCACACACTCACACACACACCCACACACCACACCCACACACACCTATGTTTGCGCTTGCTGCATGGCCTGCGCCAGCGCTGCTTCAGGCACGGTGCCCACGCGGGCTTCCAGAGGACACACACACACACTCACACACACAAACACCACACCCACACACCACACCCACACACACCTGTGCTTGCGCTTGCTGAATGGCCTGCGCCAGCGCTGCTTCAGGCACGGTGCCCACGCGGGCTTCCAGAGTACACACACACACACACACAATCACACACACAAACACCACACCCACACACCACACCCACACACACACACACCTGTGCTTGCGCTTGCTGAATGGCCTGCGCCAGCACTGCTTCAGGCACGGTGCCCACGCGGGCTTCCAGAGTACACACACACACACACACAATCACACACACAAACACCACACCCACACCCACACACCTGTGCTTGCGCTTGCTGTATGGCCTGCGCCAGCGCTGCTTCAGGCACAGTGCCCACGCGGGCTTCCAGAGTAGCCCGTGCCATTTCTGACTCTGCCTTCCTCATCACCTCAATGGCATGTTCCTCCGCACGTGCGAGCGCAGTCTCTGTTTCAGCGCAGGCTTCAGCAGCCTGCAGTATTACACGCGTGCGAGGTGGAGGCGTCATGATTAAGTGATATGCGAGGGTGTGTGTGCAGTTGTGCATATATGTGTGCATGCGTATGTGTGTGTGTGTGTGGCTGTGCGTGTGTGTGTGACTATGATGCGCTGCTCCTGGCCCATGCAATAGCAGCCCTGGTTGTGCACAGACTCCAGCTGCACAATTTCGCGCATGCAGTCAAAATCACTCTTAATACCTGCATTCAAAAGTGCTATTTATACTTGCAGTCAAAAGCACTCCTAATACTTGCAGTCAAAAACACACTTACTCTTTGCAGTCACAAGCAAAAGTGGGTGTACACGTTTTTAATGACCCCCTTCACATGAAAACCCCCAATCTATCACTCAATCAGGCTCGTGTGAGTGCAGGCTCTGTTTTAATGCGCATGCTTCAGCAGCCTGCTCCATAAGAGCTGTGTTTTGTGTTGCACTTCCCTAAAGCTTTTGGTACACACAAACAGCCACCCACTTCCAAACTCACTCACGACTGAATACGTGCACACACACACATACACATACGCACGTCTGCACGCACACACACACACACAGGCGCGCATAGACATGCACCAACACCCACATCGACATATGTGTACACATGTCCTTGCACAGACATATACAGACACACATACGCATACCCACCCACCCACACCCACACCCACACACCTGTGCTCGTGCTTCTTCCAGTGCTGCTTCTGCTGCCACCTTCGCCCTCTCCTCCGCCTCCTCACGTGCCTTGACCTCAGCAGCAGCCTGTTCAACACACACACACACACACACACATACATAAACACACACACGTAGCATAAGGTCAGGACGCCATAAAACTAATGTAGTTTTAGTTTAAAGCATTGTCGTAGCTGCAGTTGCAGCTGTCGTTGAGCTTTGTTGTAATGACAAAGACCATTGACCAATGTAGTTTTAGTTTAAAGCATTGTCGTAGCTGCAGTTGCAGCTGTCGTCGACTACAAATTGTGAATGCGAAGACCAGAGGTAGTTATTACGAAGACTGTAGGTTGTTGTGGCCGGCAAGTGGTCCATAAATTGTAAGCATGCTCAACAAGAGGGTTCAACTTTGCCTTAGCACCGTAAAAGCACCACATCAAGCACTGCAATTGATTTTTGAACGCTTTTGTGCACTTTGATGCTTTCGTGCGCAAGGCTGATATTTGTTGGAGTACCATCCTCGAACAAGTTACCACATCAAAAGCACCATGAATTTTAGACGCTTTTGTGCACTTTGATGCTTTCGTGCACAAGGCTGATCATTGTTGAAGTACCATCCTTAAACAATTTATCACATCAGGGATATCAAAAGCTCCACATCAAGCACTGCAATCGATTTTGAACGCTTTCGTGCACAAAAAAAGCTGACGTTGTTGGGGTACCATCTTTGGACACGTTACCACATCAACAGGATTGGCCAGAACCGTGTATATACACCGTAAATGACCGTATATTTGGTGATTTCCCTGCCAAAAGTACGGTATACACAACGTGTATATATGGTTCTGGCCAAATCTACACATCAAGCACACCAATAACTGGAATCTACGCACGTCCTTGCGCGGGTACACAAGGCTGGCTATAACGTTAAGGATCTCCGTGCGCAGAATTAACAAACCTTCCTCGCCAGCGCTGCAGACATAATGATTAGGGTCGGCCAGAACCAAATATATATATATATATATGAACCGTACATGACTGTATATTTGGTGATTTCCCTGCCAAAAGTACCGTATATACACCGTACACGAACGGTCCTGGCCAACCCTAGCAAGGTTGTATGCACCTTCCTATAGAGTTCACTGACGCACCTCCTCTTTGCTCCCAGATGTTAAATATTTCAATTCCAGAGTCATCACCCAAAACACATGCACACGCATAACACACACAACACACACATATGCACACACACATACACACACACACCTCGGCCAGGGCTGCAGACGCTTCTGCGCATACGCTAGGCAGGGATGAACAGCACACTTTTTTATGTGCTTTCAATACCGCGAACGAAAGTGACTCCAAAGCCCCAGCCAATACATACACATACACAAACACGCACACACACAAACACATACACACTCACACACATACACACACACACACACAAACACAAACACACTCACACACATACACACACCTTGGCTAGTGCTGCAGATGCATCCCCCTTTGCGCGCTCGGCAGCGGCCTCTGCACGAGACAGCGCCGCTTCAAGCTGCGTGTTTGTGTGTGTGGTGTATGTGTGTGTGTGTGTGTGTGGTGTATGTGTGTGTTATGTGTGTGTGTGTGTGAATGTGTACTGGTTGCAAGCATGCATGTGTGCATGATATAAGCATGGTATCAATGACCATTTCCAAATAACAAAGCACGCAACAAGTATGTGGGCAGGTTGCTTTGCCACACTAATTGAAATCCGTTTTTTCCTTTTTGCCCATTTCCTTATTTTGTGTGGAAGGCAAAATGTACACACACACACACGCACACACACTTATTGTACATCTACTTTCTCTCCATTTATTCCTTTTTACCCATTTCCTTATTTCGTGTGAAATGCAAATATGCATTTGCACGCATGCGCACGCGCGCGCACACACACACAAACACACACACACACACACACACACACACGTACACACGCAAACGTACAACTCTGCCATTGCCATTGTGCCTGCCCCCCCCTCCCACGCACACCTACTACTTTTTACACTTCTTATCTTTTAACTGCACTATATTTATAAGCCACTGTAAACTACACACGCACACACATACAAACGCACCTTCCCCCCCAGCTCTAACACACACACACACACACGCACACATATATACACGCACCTCTGCCACTGCCATGGCTCCTGCTTCTGCCCTCCCGCGAGCGGCTTCTGCCTCTGCCTTTGTGGCTGCCATTGCCTCTGACTCCTGTGCTAAGGCCTCCGCTTTTGCCTGCGTTGAGAAGCACATCACACATAAAACAAGATTGTGTCTGCTTTTATGTCCACGCTTCCGCCATTGCCTCTGACTCCTGTGCTAAGGCCTCTGCCTTTGCCTGCGTTAAGAAGCGCAGCACACATAAAACAAGATTGTGTCTGCTTTTATGTCTACGCTGCCGCCATTGCCTCTGACTCCTGTGCTAAGGCCTCCGCTTTTGCCTGCGTTGAGAAGCACATCACACATAAAACAAGATTGTGTCTGCTTTTATGTCTACGCTGCCGCCATTGCCTCTGACTCCTGTGCTAAGGCCTCTGCCTTTGCCTGCGTTAAGAAGCGCAGCACACATAAAACAAGATTGTGTCTGCTTTTATGTCTACGCTTCCGCCATTGCCTCTGACTCCTGTGCTAAGGCCTCTGCCTTTGCCTGCGTTAAGAAGCGCAGCACACATAAAACAAGATTGTGTCTGCTTTTATGACTACGCTGCCACCACTGCCTCTGACTCCTGTGCTAAGGCCTCTGCCTTTGCCTGCGTTTGGGAGCACGACAAAATAAAACCGCTTCTGCTTTTATGCCTACGCTGTCACCATTGCCTTGACCCCGGTGCTCAGGCCTCTGCCTTTGCCTGGGTTAAGGAGGGCAACATACATGGAAGAGCGCTTCTGCTTCTGTCTGCACTTACTTACATACTGATACGGCTCTGGCCAACCCTACTGGTGCATGTTGCACTGATACAAACACACACACACGCACACACACACAAACACACACAGACGAGCACACACCTTGTCTGCTGCCCTAGCTGCTGCAGCATCAGCCAAGGACTGCACTGCTTGCACCGCTGATACACACAAACACACACACACAAACACACACACACAAACACACACACACACGCACACACAAACACACACACAAACACACACAGACGAGCACACACCTTGTCTGCTGCCCTAGCTGCTGCAGCATCAGCCAAGGACTGCGCTGCTTGCACCGCTGATACACACAAACACACACACAAACACGCACACACAAACACACACAGACGAGCACACACCTTGTCTGCTGCCCTAGCTGCTGCAGCATCAGCCAAGGACTGCGCTGCTTGCACCGCCTCCGCCTCTGCCCTTGCACGTGCCTCTGCCTCCGCTTTAGCTGCAGATGTGGCTGCCTCTGCAATGCACGCGCGTGTGAGTACGTGAGTGTATGACTGTTTGTGAGTGTGTGTGTCCGCTTTTGCAATGCACGCGCGTGTGAGTACGTGGGTGTATGTCTGTTTGTGAGTGTGTGTGTATGCGTGTGTGTGTAAGTATTGCGTGAACGAATGCCCCCGCACTCTGCAATGCAGGCACGTGTGAGTACATGGGTGTATGTCTGTTTGTGAGTGTGTGTGCATGCGTGTGTGAGTATTGCGTGAGCAAATGCCCCGAAACTCAGCACATGCCAATTCAAGCCATCCTCTCTTATCATCAACACAAATTATGTATACACAGGGTTGGCCAGAACCATAAATATACGGTGTATATACCGTTCTGGCCAGCCCTATGTATAAATTTAGAACACCTGCGTTTCCACCCACACCACACTCACACCTGCACCCAATACCCTCACACCCTCACGCATTTGCAATACCTCTATACACCCATCAATCTAAGCCACACCCTCACAGAACAACTTTCCTCAGAACAGCCTCCCTTGTCGAAGATCGCAAAACTGCAATCCTTCCACACGTGCCAATCCAAACCACACCCTCACAGAACAACGTCCCTCAGAACAGCCTGCCTCAATTAAGATCACAAAATAAATTGCAATCCCCTACACGCGTCACACCGAAATCTCACACACCTTCACAGCACCAAATCGCACAGAAAGTCTCTCATGTCCATGTCAGGGTTTCTGTCGGTATCAAATCCATGTCAGGGTTTCTGTCGATATCAAGTCACTATTGTCCATTCTATTGTCCATTCTATTGTTTCCATGTCAGGTTTTCTGTCGGTATCAAATCCATGTCAGGGTTTCTGTCGATATCAAGTCACTATTGTCCATTCTATTGTCCATTCTATTGTTTCCATGTCAGGGTTTATGTTGGTACCAAGTCAACCCCATTCCATGCCAAACTCAACATGCTAACAAGAACCTCCCATCATACATACATACATGGATTCTCTATCAGACAGCGCTCATACGCACAAACAGACACCAACGCACAAAGAGGTACGCACGCGCAAAAAGCACACAAACACATTGCTGTCAACACTCACGCACGCACACAAACACACACACACAAATTAACACACAGCCGGCACGAGGTACAACGCACCTGCTTGTGCCAGGGCGGCTTCTCTGGCTGCCAGCTGGTTTTTCAGCTGCAGCAGCTGCTCTAGTGCTGCAGACAAATGGCCATCACGCTCACGCAACCGCAGCTCCAGGTCTGCCACGTCCTGCACACACGCACACGTACAAAGCCATCAGCAAATGCATGCACACACACACATACAGAAAGATGCCGGCTGCTCTAGTGCTGCAGACGAATGGCCATCACGCTCACGCAACCGCAGCTCCAGGTCTGCCACGTCCTGCACACACGCACACGTACAAAGCCGTCGGCAAATGCATGCACACACACACACAGACAGATGCCGGCTGCTCTAGTGCTGCAGACGAATGGCCATCACGCTCACGCAACCGCAG
>Ga0307945_1003322_pt1 | contig 13035 bp, 14 predicted proteins | sample OrgLakmetagen228_FD_201818 | JGI IMG/M metagenome (GOLD analysis project Ga0307945, IMG submission 201818) | Saline water microbial communities from Organic Lake, Antarctica - #228 | ecosystem: Environmental > Aquatic > Non-marine Saline and Alkaline > Saline | place: Antarctica: Organic Lake...
TGGCCACCTGCCCTAGGAGCATGCAAAAAGTATACCCATTTTTGGCCTCAGATAACCCCCTCTGGTATATTTGTTAAGTATGTGCGCATATACCAGCATACATGTGTACATGTGTGTGTGTGTGTTTGTGTGTTGCGGCTGAACTTTTTTGCTACACACACACTAAACGTCATGTACTTTACGCAAAGAAAAGGAACGGTAAGTATCCACACCAATGATGTGCCATGTCATGCGCCTCATTTAGGCACCGCATGTACATAGTGCTAATTAAAGGGAATGAGAGGATACTGCAATGCAGCCTACCTGATGCGTGCCATATTATGTGCCTTGTCTGGACATTGCATGGGCACCAAAATGTTTTATTTTAAGCAACTGAGAGGGTGCCCTCTAGCTAGGCCACCTGACGCTTGCCTTGTCTAGGCACTGCACTGCACTGCCCTGCACAAGCACAGTATTATTAAATAACGGTGAATGAGGGTGTCGCAAGGTAGCCCACCTGATGCGTGCCATGTCACGCGCCTCGTCTAGCTGCCGCTGCAGCTTGATGGCTTTTGCGTTTGCCTCCGTGGCGGCTGCAACCCGCTCCTTAATCTGTGTGGGGCGGCGTGGGCAATGCAAGAAGTTACCTAGGCCCTATCTAAACCTTGGCGAGTGGCAATGCTCCTTGTAAAGGGTGTGGGAGCAGGCACACTTGTAAAATCAATTTTTGATTAGCGTGTGCCGGCATGGTGTGAGGTGAGGTGATAGTATTCATGGTCATACTCATCAGTGATTTTGCAGATAGGCAACGTGCGCGTATGAGTGTGTTTGTGGGTTTGCGTGTTTGCGTGCGGACGTGGCAGCAGAAATGATGATGCTTTTTTTCTTGCAGCAGTGCAGTGCTGGGAATTCCGGCGTGAGGTGAGGTGTGACAGAGAAGGCAAGCACGGTACTTTGAACTTTGCACCAATGCTCCTAGATAAGTAATGAACTGGATATCACTGAATATTGCAATGATGATATACTAAATGTACAAAGAAGGCAAGCGTAACTTTGACCTTTGGAATGATGCTTTTAGATAAGCAAAAGCGCAAGATGAGTGGTTATGGAGCTTTGAAATACCAAAAGAGGCGCAAAGTATGCAATAAACATGGAACAATTGCACTGGCAAGAAGTGTTGCGCAAGCAATGTGACAAGTTGATGTGGACAGGAATTGAGAGTGCCTTGGTGCACGAGTACCTTTGTGGTAAACCGAGCATGCTGATCGGCTGCAGCAGTGCGTGCGTACTCCACTCGATGTTCCAGCATGTGCAAGCGATCTGCGTACAGCAGTAACAGTAGTTTTGGTCGCAGCATTACTTCAATTTACTTGTGCCTATACCACTTGCTGTGCAGCTCCAAAGCGTGAGGGTGTGTTACCTTGTGTTGCCTTGTGTGCGGCTTTCTCCTTGGACAGTGCCCGAACGCCATCAAAGGCAGACACTTTTGAGGCCAAAGCCCAGCCCTCTGCATTTTCAGCTCGATCCTCTAGCCTGCGTACAAGGAACAGCACGACTACTTATAGCAAAAACATTGGTAGGCACGTGTAAATGGGTATGAGTAGCCTCATCTATAAGGCGAGCTGGAAAAATGTGTATTCTGATTTGCATCACACTTCAAGCGATGGAGGTGGTGATAGGTGCTGCGAGCGTTTGGGAGCGCCTACACAGCAAATGGGGACCCACCTCACGCCTTTTACATCTTGGCGCACCTCACAGCCGTTGCACTGTCATTACGTTTCACAGCCCTGCATGATCTTGGCACTCTCCTGATTGCCATGACTTTTACTATCGCATGCCTCCACTACCCCTTTTTGATTGCCCCCCAGCACCCCAAGCAAGGGATTGAGTTGTGGGGGTGATTTCTTCACGTCACACACCAATGTCAGGTGGTATGGGCACCCTATTCATCACTTACTCCCCAATTCTGAAATATGTTCAAGGTGTAGGATATTTGAGCACCCCATTAATTCACCCTACGCCCACCCAAATACATGCTACAAACACCTCTTTATCCACCTAAATCCTATCTACAAACACCTCCTTGCCTCCAGCTTCTCATCCTTGTCCCGACTCGCGCAGCCCACTCCTCCTTGCCCTACACTTGTTCCCATACAACTCCCTCATAATAGCTTTTTGCACCCCTTCCTGCCCCCTAACATCCTCTTTAACCTCGCCACCTTGCCTCTCTTACAATTGTTCCGTCCGACATGCCCATTGCACCTTCCTCTACCTACTTCAACACACTCTCCCCTCCACCTGGCCCACTTGCCCCTCCACAAATTTTATAGAGCAGACCTCCGCAAATTTGACAAGTGCTACGTTCTCTCACCTGCCCCTCCATAGCTTGAGTGCAGCTGCCTCCGCAGCAGCAGACTGGCCCACAGCCCTCACCTCTGCCAGCTCCTCTTCAAGGCGCTTAGCCTTTCGTGCCTCATGGTCATGCCTGCAAGTGATAAGGGGACCAGTGTAAACGAATGCATTGTTGCATCCAATGCTGCCAACTCCTGTTCAGGGCGCTAGAATTACATACTGTGCAGCCAGAAAAATCAAGCAATTATGGCTTGAGATGATAACGTTGAGAGCTGCATACCTCGCAATTATGCCTGCAAACTCATCGGGCAAAAAGTGTGAACACAAGCACAACCTGCATTGCCCTTGCTGCTGCCAGCTCCTGTCCAAAGCATACAACACAATTCATACACCAAGCAGGAGGCTTTTTTTTTGGACGACACGCTGCGACACGTTTACTTTTTGGGGTGGACACCCCTGAGGGCCCCAAACCCCCCTTCTAGTGCCCCCACCTAAACAAAAAGGGTACCAATCCACTCCTTTTTAAAGCAGGCATCCATCTGCATACTCATCAAGACCTGAAACTGAAGTGTTGCATAGCTATGGGGCAAAAACCGAGATACGGATGCCCATGCACACGTGACCCTCCAGGCACCCACAACTGGCTTGTACAGCCCCACATTGCTTCCATTTCTTCAAAATTTCACTGACTTTCTCATGCTGGCACAATCCTGGAAGTTTTAAGTGAATTGCTGCTCCAGTGGCTTGACTCACCCCGCGGCCTGCACCCGGGCACGTGTGCCTCTGACTTTTGGACATGTCTACAGACCCCCCCTTTCACCCATTTTGCTCAAAAAGGGTGCCAGTTGACCTGGCTTGAGCTGAGGATTCCGATGATATGTTTAAAATTTTGTAGGAGTGACCCAGTAAACTTTTGGAGGGGGGGTCCAAAAAACTCTGGACCCCCCCGGACCCGCCCCCCCCTCCGATTGGACCCATATATGTACCAATTGATAGCTCTCAACGCCAGGATTCCGAATATATAAATTTTAATCACACATGTCGTCCAAAAGTTATGCTTCCTGCAGCCTCCTGCACCAAGCATAAAGATTTATAGTTTCATGCCACTTGCCTTAAGCGCCCATAAAAATGCTTGTGTCATGGTCCCATCCAAAATCTCATGCATTGTACTCGCAAGCACACAGGCATACATGCACTGCTTCTAATGCCGCTTAGTGAAGTGTGCCAGCTAGTTTTCAGTCGCACCTTAGTTGCAACGTCACTAGTTCACGCAAGCGCTGCAGGTACTGCTCCCTCAGGTCTAGTTCGCCCTCAGATTGCTGTGTGAGTACGTGTGTGAACGTATGGGTATGTGTACAAATGTGCATGGTGGTGCCAAGTAACAAAAGTATAAGAAGTGTGAGTGTTTTCAAGGTGCACAGGCAATCGTGGGACAAGGGCATAGACATTACGACACACACAGCAATACAATGTACGCCACACAGGGATGGTGTAGAACAGCGGTAAGAGCAGTGGTGGTCCATTAGACGAGGATGCAAGCAGGAACGATCATGGGTTGAGAGCAGTGAGCACAGGGAATCTTGAGTCGAGCGCTTTGAGCTGAGCCCTTTGTTGTTGCGAGCGTCGTGTACTAAACAAAATGCATGACCCATGACCCAGGCCTCCTCTCCCACTCTCCCACTCACTTCATACATCAGATGACAGTTACATGTTAGATGTGATGACAACGACACACAAAATAAAATGTGGCGATACCAGAGCCCTCTACACCCCGCACCTAGGCTTGAAACGGTCTTGGTATCAGCATGTCGTGCTTGCTGTCACAGGTTTTGAATGTCGTGCTATGAAGCTCAGTTTCACAGCCTTAGCCAAAAGCGGAAGTGCCATAGGCTTCATAGCTCAGCCAGCATCTCCACGATAGCCAGAGAATAAGCACAAGCACACCTTGTCAGGGGGCCTGAGCAAACAAGGCCAAGCACTGCGTCCTAACTTGATTCTTAAATCCCCCTCTTCTTACTCTTTTTTTCCACACCCACCTGCTGAAGGGTCTGAAGCTGGTCCGTGACACGAGACACGGTCTCAGCCTGCTGGGCGGCCCTGAAATGTTTGATTTATCAATGTGTTCATCCAGGGTTTTTGGGTGTGCAGGGAATGGGTTGCGCAAGGCACATATCATCATGGTGTGAGGGGTAACGAGCATGCTTAGAACTTAGATCGTATTCCTTTATTGCATGAGAAAGGGTCCAAACCCCTGACCACTCCTTATGGCCTCTGTGTGTATCATGCCTCTTGGCTCCTTTCACTTACCATTGGGCCTCAATGTCTGTGATTTCGTCCCTGAGCGCCTCGTTTGATGCCTGGCCTGCCACTATGACCTGTGTTTTGGTGTGTGTATGTGTGCGTTGTGCATGTGTGTGCATGTGTGTGTGTGTGCTTGGTCTGCCACTATGCCCTGTGTATTAGTGTGTGGGAGTGTGTGTGTAGTGCATGCATGCATGTGTCGGTGTGCATGTATGCTTATATGTGTTTACGCGTGTGTGTGTATGTGTGTGTGTTTGAAGAGTTACATGTTGCCCCTCACCTCATGTTCCCTTGCCAGCTCCAGCTCTAGCTCCTGGATGCGGGATCCAGCTCCCTCTGCTTCCCTGGTAAGATTGATGACGGCAAGAGGGTTTTTTTCATTCACCAAAGTGGCTCCTTCTCCTCAATACATGTGAGGAATGGTTTTTCACTGCCTGCGCGGTTTTTCCTCTTTATCTTTGTTATCTAAAGCCAGGCCTCTTTACTTCCATAATTACAATTTTTTTAATAACAACGTTCAAAGCACTGCGCTGTGCAGGGCCTTTAAGTCAGGAAGGGGTGGGTGCAGACCAAGGATGACATATGTTGCCAGGATACGTGCCAGATGGAACGCCTTCCACACATAACATGCACACATAGCATGTACACCTTGAAAGGCATAATGTGTAACATGTACACATAACATATAACATGTACACCTTCAAAGGCACAACGCATGTTTTGGGTTGGCCAGAGCTGTCCGTATATATGCACCGTATATGACCATATACTAGATGATTTCCATGCCACATATACCGTGTATGCACCATATTATATATATGGTTCTGGCCAACCCTACGTATGTTTGATTGCATCCAACCTTACTCCTGTAAACATGAACAGTTTGGCCAAATCTCCTTCCGTGGTACCTGAGCCTTGTGCAAAGACTTGTGCCAGCCACTCGTCATTACAATGTACCAGTCGTGAGATACAACTGAACACTACCAGCTGCAAGGAACCAAAGTCAAAACACAAGACTTACGTGGCCAAGCACCAGAGCCCAAGAGCTACGAACATGAGACATGCCAAATTTGAACGAAACGAACAGCCACGTTAAGCAACAATTAAGCAGCATCAGTATCATTACCAGCACCACAACATCTCGTGCTGCAAGCACCTGAGCCTGTGCACTCACGCGTTTGACACCTCCAGCTGCTGCATGCACTGGCGCAGCTCCTCATCTCTTGTGTCTAGCTTATTCTGTGAGTATGATTGTTGCACAGGCATGTGTATGTACGCAAATGTTGTGTTTGCGTGTGTAGCATGTGTAAACCGTCCCTTGTTTCCAATTCATCTTACATACATCAGCAACAACATGTGTGTATCTTTCCGAACAGTCTTTCCATATAACTGGCATCCAGATGACTGGCATGACAAAAGTAGCCAGGGTGAGCCGATCAAGCACTATCCGCATCCCCCAACGCACTAAACGAAAGATATGGCCTCACCTGTATGCGCTGGGCACGCTCAACTTCGTGCTTGAGCCTCCCTTCCAAGCGCCCTCTCACAGCTTTGTGAAGCTGGCGATAACGGCCAAGCAGCCGCCGTAGCCCCACCACATTCCCTGCTGCTGCCATGCCAATGGCCTGTGATGACAGCAGATCTACATGGGTTGGATAACCAAAGCAGCCAGATGCCTTTTACACGCTTGCCGCTGCAAGCTGCTGTGTGGCCGCTACGCGTTCTCTCCTGCTGCTGCAACACCGATGGCTTGGAAACAAATGTGACAGCTTCCATGGATGAAATCAATTCAAACACAGTACTTGCCAGCAACGTTTTCCCCCTGACACACCATCCTGGCTGCTGCCATGTTGATGGCCTGTTGAAGAACAAGCTGAAAGAGACCTGCACCTGTTAAGCTTTTAGCAAGGCTCCAGGCAAGCGCCGTAATCACCCTACCCTCCAAATCACTAAAAGGACAAAGAAGAAAAACACACAAAGGAGACCACAGTGTTACAGAATAGCCAGTGTAATGTTTGGTTTATTGGCGATAATGGCCAAGGTCTGGGGTGGAGACTCGTAGGCACTGACTGGCAAAAAGTAATGGGCTTGTTTTTGAACGCCAAAGACGAAGTACGGTTCGACGAGCACCACAAAGAGGCGCACCACTGAGGCTCACCACTGACCTCTCAAAGGCACCATGAAAAGGAGCAAACACCACGCACCTCGTCCATATCCACAACTTTGTCAGGCTCTAACAGCAGGTCCTGTATATGCATGTGTGTGTGTATACACGTGTGTCTACGTCTCTACGTGTGTATGTGTTTGTTATGCACTTTTAGCAAGGGAACTGGAGTCTGTATGTGTGCATGGTCGCACGCGTTGTATGCGTGGATTTGTATGCGTGTGTGCAGCTGTGCGCCTGTGCTCCTATGCACGTCTGAGTATACCAGACATAGACCAGTTTCTCTTGCCTTATTCCAATACCACAGATCCTAAATATTATGGAACTCTTATGATGGATGCCTAAAAGACATGAATGCTTGTTGTTCTGTTTTACTGCATTTTATCGTTTGGGGGTCATTTGAAAGTGGATGCAATTGGCAGCCCAAAAATGCTGGTCCCCGTCCACATCGCATGCAAATCAAGCGGGCCTCACACCCTCACAGCTCACCTGGCTTGAGAGCGGAGAAAGCTTGAGGTCTGCCTCTCGCGCAAGCATACGCACGCCCTCATCATCAACACAGCCTTCTCCACTATCCCACCCATTCTCTCTGGCTTTCGTGCTTGTGGCGCCATGCGGCACAAGCTCCTCCTACGAGCGCAGCGTGTTCAATGGCTTAATAATGACAGTTTGTTTGTGAAATGATACCTAGTGCGTACTCTTGGGTGGACGGGTGAGCGCTACGCTCGCGTGCTGTGCAGCTTTTCACTTACAAGTCAGCTTCAAATGAGTACTATTATTTATATAGACAGTACCTAACCTTAACACCAGCCCCACCTGAGCACCGCCATTTTTATTAACACCTCCCTTAACTGAAGATGAGCTTCAGATTAGCACCACCTTAAACATCGACACCAACTCAGCAATGTCACTACACTGCACCACCCCACCTGGAGGTCAGCCTCGTAGCCCATCACAAAAGCAAGCAGGCGGTCTTGTAAAGGCATTCCAGGCTGCATGGAGTGATCAGTTTTGCAGGACAAGGGGAAGATAGGTTGGCTCCAGTATTGCTTTGTGGGTTCTCAGGTCTGTGCCAAGTATATTCCATCTTTACACATCAAAGCATAAAGTCGTGTGTGTGTGTGTGCATAAGCACATGTCTCTGTGAGTGTTTGTGCGTGTGCACGGAAGTGTGTATGCATGTGTGTGTGTCCTTTTGGAGAGCACGTGTGTATGAGCATATGTGCTTCATCAACAAAAATTGAGCATTTGGATATATAGCCAGTATCTGGCAGGACCGGCAAAAGCAACTTTATAGGTTAAGCGCCTCTTGAGCAGATTTCCTTAAGTTTTAGCATACAAAACCGTATCAAAGTCTTCTTGATCATGTATCTCCGGCTTAAGCCTATACGGTATTCCATGGCTCCATCACACACACACCACACACACACACACACACACACACACACCCACACACACACACCCACACACACACACAACACACACCAGCGAATATGCACCCTTATAACCAGCCCAGCTATCCAAATCAATGTGCTGCCCTGTCAGTACAAAAATGTGGACATCAGCCATGGTGCCCGTCACTCCACAAGAAGCACGGCAGATCCAAGCAGGGCTGGCCGGGGCGTGCGTGTATAGCATAAATACCCATACATTTAAATATACACCCTCGACGAATATGCCACACGTATATTTCCATTCCAAAGTATCATGTCAAAATGTCTGAATGTCGTACATACGCGGTTCTGGCCAACTCTCCAGATACACACACACCTTGGTGGACAGCAGTCCTGCCAGCCGGCGCTGCTCAGCTGCCACAGTGAGGGCAAAGCCCATGGCGCTCGAGTGCAGGAGGTGGTACAGCCGGTTTATGTGGTGTGGGGCCACGCTCTGCTTCTCTAGCGTGGGTCGGTCCAGGCCCAGCAACGCAAGGTTGGCACGCTCCTCCTCTGTGCGTGTGTGTTGTGTGTGTTGCGTGCATCTGATGTGTGTATATGAGCTGGGGTGCGTGTGCAACTTGCTGTTTGCAAAACAATCCAGCTTCGTACAAACCCTCGCTTCATCCATGTTCCCAGAATAGTTATGACCTTCCCCTGGGCTCTCCAATCAGGGAACTTACTCAACTGTTTACAACATGTTATGCCTTTAAATTTCTTCAGACGAGTGCCAAAGTATTGAAACTGCGGGTTTATTGTGTCTTGAAGGACCACTAAAAAAACGCTATGGCTCCTCATCACAAGCAAAACCACAGCACCAAAACGCCTGGGTTTCCTTCTCAACTTACGCCAATTTTCTCCACCTCAGAGTACCAGAGATCTCAATCACTTGAACTCCTCATCATGATGATTGATAGTGTTAACCCTTTCCAAAGCATCAGCCCTTTTTTGCTCGTCTATTTCTTCTCAGAATACCTTTTCACTTGCACGTAACAAAATGTGCGCACAAAATGTAACCACCGGCATCAAACTCGTCTCATTACAGTCTTTTTTTCCCGACTTCTTAAAGTGCCTAAATTCCACACACTTGGGCTGTCTATCATGAGATCACCCACAGCATCAACCTCATCCTGTGTAACATCGCTCTTCTTTTTCGGTGTGTGAATCCCACTCACTTGGGCTGTCCATCATGAGAGCACCCACAGCATCGAATTTTTCCTCTGCTGTTCCTGATGCGCGTTTCCCCGTAAACAAGGACAAGTACTGGTCCATCAAGCGCAGGTCAATGCCCCCGTCTGTGTCTCCTGACCTGCATGTTGTGGGAAAAAAGGTGCCTGTGTGTATGCGTGAGTGCATGCAAGATCAAGTGCTGTTTTGTGCCAAGGGTGATAAAAATGAGCACAGTTTTAAATGATCTGGTTTCCTCAGCACAATGATAAAGTTTATTGCAAGAAGGACGCAAGACAGCTGCTACCTCCTGGGAAAAGGGGCTGTTGGAGGGTCACTCCTTGAACACACACAATGCACACACACGCACGCACACGCAGACGCACACACATACGTACACGCACACACGCAATCACGCACACACACTCTCACACACATGAAAACAACACATACACACACAATTAAGACATAAAGGGAGCAAAGGAGCACCGTGGCACGCACATGACGGATGCCACCTCCTGTGCCTTGACCATGCGTGGGGGCGGAAGTGGGTGGGGACAAGGCCACACAGGGGGTCCTTGATCCAAGGCGCCAGGCCGTGACGCCAATGGAAAGGTGTGGGTGACAGAGCCGGCAAAGTACTGCTCCTTCTCCCAGTCCTCCCAGTCACTGGAGGCGATGGCAAAGAAGTGTTGAGTGCAGCTAGTTATGGTCCAAAGCAACAGGGCCGTTGTGCCAGTGGAATGGTGTGGGCAACAGCCTCCTCAGTTCCTGTCAATCACTGCAAACGGTGGCTACTGAAGAATTGCTAGTGGACATGAATTTATAGGTCCTCATCGGACGTGCTCTCTTTGTTCTCCCACTCCGCACTTGCTGTAGATCAGGGCGGCAATACACAACCTGATATTCCAATTGGACCTGGCAGAGATTGGCTTGGGGTTTGCTAGCACCTGAGGGAAAGATACTTACATGTGAATGCAGAGCACAGAAAAAGCACGGGAGGCGCAAGACAAACAGTTGATCTAAAGATACCCTTGTCTTGACGTAGCGCCACTGCGTCAATTGCGTGCCATGCACGTTTGTAGTTGCAGCAAAACTAGTTTCCAAGACGTCTGCATATTACACAGCACGCCAACACACCACACCTGGCCAGTGAAACCGAGCAGATGCACTCAAACCGAGCCAAAGCATACACAAGTGAATTTGACGGTACAAGCTCCAAGCGTCAAATTACACTCAGATCTTACCCCATGTCCGGGTGCATGCCAGCACAAACAGGCTGCTTGCCCTTGAGTGGCAGGTCTTGCCTCCCTCCTGCAGGTGAAAAGCTTCCGTCCCTTCCTCCTGCAAAACAAGGAAGACAGGGTTTTAAATATTTCGCTGCTTCTTAGCAGAGCTAAGGAGCTCCAATTCAAAGTAATAAAACGCTCTCATTAATGCTAGGCAGGGCTCCGTGCATGACAACCTTTAAGGTAGAGTGGGAAACTAAAGTCTTGCAATTGAGTTATCTGGCCACGCAATGGAATTATGGAATAACAAACGCTTGAAAAAAGAAGCATGTGACACTCACCTGCATCTAACTGCGCGTCAATCTGGCTGAGGAGACCAGGCCCTGATCTGTCAGAAGAAGCTGCCAGCGGAGAAGAGTGCCTCGATCCTGCGCATCCAATTGAAGTACCGTGTAGAAATGTGAGGAACCAGGCATTTAACGTTCTTGTCTCAGCCATAAATGTGAAGAGGGTTATGTGACAACGTACAGCTAACATGGACATGCACGTAAACATACATTCACACATACACACACAACGTCCATTGGACATTTTGTTCCACCACGATGCCTCACCAGTACGCAAAGAACGCCCTAGCTTGGGGATGTGGGTGGGGCTCGTAAGTCCATTGGCAGACAGACTGTAGAATACATCAGAAGGGCCTGGGGCAAAGGGAGGCCTAGGATTCCGTGCGTGCTGCAGTAGGGTGTGAGGAGGCTTGCCAGTCTTGAACGCTTTTTGTGCTTGTGTGAGTTGCGTATTTTAAAATGGGGGGGGGAGTGCGCGTGGGCTCACGCGTATGTACACGTGCGTGCATGTGTGCGTTCGCGTGTGTCGTGTGTGTATGTGTGTGTGTGTGTCGTGTGTGTATGTGTGTGTGTGTGTGTGTGTGTGTGCGCACGCATATGCGCATGTTCTTGTGTGTGTTTGTGTTTGTGTGTGTGTGTGTGTGTGTGTGTGTGTGTGTGTGTGTGTGTGTGTGTGTGTGTGTGTGTGTGTGAGTGTGAGTGTTTGTGAATGTGTGTGTGTGTTTGCGTGCACGTGAGTGTGTGCATGCGTGCGTATGTGCATGTGTGTGTACATGTGTGTGTGTGTGTGTGTGTGTGTGTATCTGCGCGCACATGTGTGCGCGTATGTGTTTGTCATGTCATTGAGGAATACCTGAGCTCTTGCTGCATCAGCTGCCTCCATTGTCTTCGAATTTGAATTTGGACCCGCCCGCCCAACCACAACATGTACCTTTAGTCCATAGATTTGATTCTTTTTCTCATTTGTTGCACAGGTTGACCCTTTAGCTTATATTATTTTTTATTTAGGTACAAATTGACTGTGTGGCAATTGCACAGGATGCAACAAGGGAATTCTCGCAAACGGTTCTTTCTGCATTTGGATGATGGCTCTGTAATATGTCCATCAGACGTATTGGGTGGTATGCAGAGCTGTAGCGCTGCGAAACTCCCTATCGAAAAGGCCGTGGAGCTGGAGCTTTATGACAAGAAGGCGGTGGAGAAGTTGGAGGGGATTATTGAGAGGCTCAGGCATGCTGGCTACCGCATCCAAGACCCCTCTGCCATGCCTGTGGGTGGCTGACAAGCTGGTTACAGTTTGTGTGCTGTTGGGAGCAGCGAGGGCATGGTTCACGTGTACCTGCGCCTGCATGCAGGTCGTGCGGCCACAGCAGCCTCCCCCCTTGAAGAAACCGCATACTCCTGCGCGCGCTGCAGCAGGTAGGTTTGGTTCAAGCAACTTGTGCACAGCCTGCACACACGCACACACACACACACACACACACACACACACGCACACACACACACACAAACACACACTCACACACACACGCACACGCACACATAAACACGCACACCCATATACACTCGCACATGTGAGCACCCACGTCCACACACACGCTAACACACACACTCACACATGTATGCACATGTACATGCACATGCAGTCACATACACTAATCACGCCCATGCACGTAAGCACACGCATACACACACGCACATCCATACATACACACACATGCACACGCGCACACACACACACACATAAACACGCACACACATACATACTTACACACGCACATGTGAGCACCCACGTCCACGCACATGCTAACACACACATGTATGCACATTTACATGCACATGCAGTCACATACACTATTCACGCCCATGCACGTAAGCACACGCATACACACATACATACATACACACGCACGCACATGTGAGCACCCACGTCCACGCACACGCTAACACACACATGTATGCACATTTACATGCACATGCAGTCACATACACTATTCACGCCCATGCACGTAAGCACACGCATACACACTTACATACATACACACGCACGCACATGTGAGCAC
>Ga0307945_1003323_pt1:0-5000 | contig 13033 bp, 14 predicted proteins | sample OrgLakmetagen228_FD_201818 | JGI IMG/M metagenome (GOLD analysis project Ga0307945, IMG submission 201818) | Saline water microbial communities from Organic Lake, Antarctica - #228 | ecosystem: Environmental > Aquatic > Non-marine Saline and Alkaline > Saline | place: Antarctica: Organic...
TGGAGGTGGTGGTGCGTAACTAAAGCACGCGTGACCTAAGCAGCACAGGGATGAAACACACACACACACACACACACACACACACACACACACACACACACAAAGGCCGTCTTGGGAATGTAGACAGATGAGAACAAAATGGGCATTGATAATGCATGAAGACAACACAGTATTGATAATGCATCACACACAACACCCATGATGGATCACACTCACCCATGATGTACGTAATAGGGGGGCATGCAAACACACACTACACCCACGATGGATTACACTCACCCACATATAATATTAGGGCACACACACATACACACACTACACCCATGATGGATGACACTCACCCACAATGTAATAGAAGGGCACACACACATACACACACTACACCCATGATGGATGACACTCACCCACAATGTAATAGAAGGGCACACACACACAGACACACTTCACCCATGATGGATGACACTCACCCACAATGTAATAGAAGGGCACACACACACAGACACACACACGCACACACACACTGCACCCATAATAGAATGAACTCACCCGCGATGTAATAGAAGGGTTTACAGACACTCACACACTACACCCATGATGGAAAACACTCATCCATGATGTACGTAATAGGGGTGCATACAAAAACACACTACACCCATGATGGATTATACTCACCCACAATGTAAAACACACACTACACCCATGATGGTTTACACTCACCCATAATGTAATAGGGGAGCATGCAGACATACACTACACCCACGATAAATCACACCTCACCCACAATGTAATAAGAGAGCATTCAAACACACACACCCATGATGGATTACACTCACCCATAATATAATAGAGGAGCATGCAGACATCCACTACACCCACGATGGATTACACTCACCCATAATGTAATAGGAGGGCACACACACACACACACGCACACACACACGCACACACACACACAACACCCACGATGGATGACACTCACCCATAATGTAATAGGAGGGTCTACAATCCACTCCATGTACCAGGGGAATTAAGTGGTCCTTCAGGGCCAGCGTATATTTCACACACAGTTCCTGCACATGAGTAAGCTTGTGTACTTGAGCAAGCAAGCATGTGCACTTGAGCAAGCAAGCATGTGCACTTGAGCAAGCAATCACATGCACAGGAGCAAGCAAGCTTGTGCACTTAAGCAAGCAATTTTCATGTGCACTTGAGCAAGCAAGCATGTGCACTTGAGCAAGCAAGCATGTGCACACGACACCGCCACTTTGGCTACGTAACCCAGTCCTAGTGCCGGTTCTATGAGCAGCACACACAGTGATTGTCGGTGTCTATTCTATGAGCAGCACACACAGTGATTGTCAGTGTCTATTCTATGAGCAACACACATAGTCTATTCTTAGACTTGGCCAGAACTGTAAATGTACAAACGTATATGACCGTATGTATGGTCATTACCCTACTAAAAATACTGCATCTACACCATGTATGTATATATGTATGTATGTATGGTTATAACCAACCCTATCTATTTTACTAGCAACACACAGTGGTGGTCAGCGTCTTTTGTAAATGCACAACATGACAAAGTGGACATCAATGATAATTCTATAAGCAGCACAAGGTGGTTATTAGTGACTTGTCTGTGAGCAGCACAAACTGTGGTTATATGTGCAGCAGCACAAACCATGTCTATATGTTTTTTTTAAGAGCAGCAAACAAGGTGGTATCAGTGACTTGTCTGTGAGCAGCACAAACTATGGTTATGTGTGTGTTTTCCTGTGAGCAGCACAGACTATGGTTATGTGTGTCTTTCTTACGAGCAGCAAACAAGGTGGTATTAATAACTTGTCTGTGAGCAGCACATACTTTGGTTATGTGTGTGTTTTCCTGTGAGCAGCACAGACTATGGTTATGTGTGTCTTTCTTACTAGCAGCAAACAAGGTGGTATTAATAACTTGTCTGTGAGCAGCACAAACTATGGTTATGTGTGTGTTTTCCTGTGAGCAGCACAGACTATGGTTATGTGTGTCTTTCTTAAGAGCAGCAAACAAGGTGGTATTAGTAAGCAGCACAGACTTTGGTTATCAATTTTTCTGTGAACAGCACAAAAGGTGGGTATGAATGCCTTGTCTGTGAGCCGCACACACTTGATTATATGTGCCTTTCCTGTGAACAGCACTGAGGTGGGTGTCAATGCCTTGTCTATGAGCCGCACATATTGTGGGTACCATTGCCTTTCATAGAGCAGCACAAAATGTGGGCACCAATGCCTCAATTGTGAGCAGCACCAAATGTGGGTACTGATGCCTTTTCTGTGAGAAGCGCAGAAGGCGGGCACCAACGCGTTTCATACACAAGGTGGGTACCATTGCCTTTCATAGAGCAGCACAAAATGTGGGCATCAATGCCTCAATTGTGAGCAGCACCAAAAGTGGGTACTGCTGCCTTTTTCTGTAAGAAGCGCAAAAGGCTTGCACCAACGCGTTTCATACACAAGGTGGGTACCATTGCCTTTCATAGAGCAGCACAAAATGTGGGCATTAATGCCTCAATTGTGAGCAGCACCAATTGTGGGTACTGATGCCTTTTCTAAAAGCAGCGCATAAGGTGGGTTTCAGTGCCTACAAGCAGCACACAAGGTGGGAAGCAATGCGCAAGGAAAATAATACTCATGCTGTCAAACACGCAACTCCTGTGTGCTGGCTCTACACACCCACTGGCCATGTATGGTTTATGTTTTAAGGCTAAATTATAATACGCGTTCCTATGAGCAGGTCTACCGCATGAAGCAAACTAGTTTGCACATGTGTAGGGTTGGCCAGAACCGTATATATGCACCGTATATGACCGTATATTGGGATATTCCCTGCCAAAAATTCCGTATATACACTATATATATATATGGTTCTGGCCAACCCTACACATGTGCTGTGAGTGAAGGAGCAGGGGGGCTAGCATTGCACAATTTTGTTTTTGCTATGGTGAGTGGAAATTTAAGGTCACACACACACAGCTCATGAGTCATGGGCGACATTGGCAAGCGGCATGAGGGAGTACTGCACAAAAAAATGGGGTCCTTCTCACAGCATGCTCTCAAGGGCAGCATCTGCACACAAGAAAGGCGTCTTTCTCACGGCATGTGCTCTACGGCAAGTACACACAAGAATGGGTCCCTTCTCACGGCATGTGCTCAAGGGCAGCATCTGCACACAAGAAAGGGGTCTTTCTTGCGGCATGTGCTCTACGCCAAGTACACACAATAATGGGGTCCTTCTCACAGCATCTGCTCAAGGGCAAGTACACACAAAAATGGGTCCCTTCTCACAGCATGTGCTCATGGGCAGCATCTGCACACAAGAAAGGGGTCTTTCTCACTTCTCACGGCATGTGCCCAGAGGCAAGTACGCACAAGAATGGGGTCTTCTCACAGCATGTGCTCAAGAAAAGCATCTGCACACAAGAATGGGGTCTTTCTCACGGCATGTGCTCAGAAGCAACAAGGGCAGACAGCAGGAGGAAATGCTGCATAAAAGAATGGGGTCCGCCTGCACACACTCCACAGTATTCTTCTCAGACTCACCTGACCATCTCGTAGCAGGCGGAGGTGCAGGTTGTCACCCACATGCTGAGATCGCACGACGTGGCCGTACCTTAGCGTCAAAAACAGACAGTAATTGTTTAGATGATACACTCGTGTGCACACAGGGTGTGAGTGTGTATGCGCGTATGACTAGTTGATGTTGGGTACGTTCCAAGTGCATATATTATATATTGTGCAATTGATGACACAGAGTGTGTGCACCAAGTGTGTGTGTGTGCGTGTGCGTGTGTGTATGTATGTGTGTGTGCATGTGTGTGTGTGTGTGTGCGGGTGTGCTTGTGCCTGGATGAACGTTGGGCACGTTTCATATGTATGTGTTTGATGACACAGTTGCGTGCAAATAGTGTGTGTGTGTGAGTATATGTGTGAGTGTGCGTGTGTATGTGCTTGAGCCTAGATGAATGCGTTCCAGGCTATAGGCCTGCTAGCAATTCATTGCAAAGGACGCACGCACTGCCAAACAAAAAAATACTAGAGGAGTCCGCACCTCATGCATATTTACAGCAACCTCAATTAATACCCTCATCACACCCACTCACAAGCGCACCTTCCCACTCTATCCCAAGCACAAGCACACATCCTCTCATACGCTTTATGGTGGAGAGGTCTTACGGTACCCGGTACCAAAGTGGCTCCTTTTCCTTGATTTATGTGGAGAGTGCTTCTCACTGCCCGCGTAAATAATTCTTTATTCTATTCTCCTCTCATAGGATAAGATCCAATAATGCAGACCCTACTCACTCTAAGCGCTCATCTTCACGGAACTCTACGGTGCCGTCATCTGCAACCTCGTAGCCTTCAACCTGCCGTGTGATAAAGAGTGGTAGTCTGCCATGTGATATCTGCCATGTGATATAGAGTGGTAGCCTTCAACCTGCCGTGTGATAAAGAGTGGTAGTCTGCCATGTGATATCTGCCATGTGATATAGAGTGGTAGCCTTCAACCTGCCGTGTGATAAAGAGTGGTAGTCTGCCATGTGATATCTGCCATGTGATATCTGCCATGTGATATAGAGTGGTAGCCTTCAACCTGCCGTGTGATTAAGAGTGGTAGTCTGCCATGTGATATCTGCCATGTGATATCTGCCATGTGATATCTGCCATGTGATATAGAGTGGTAGCCTTCAACCTGCCGTGTGATAAAGAGTGGTAGTCACGCAAACATGTGTTCTGCTGCAGCTGCTCCCTCTCAGCAGCTCTGAAAAAAACAATCCTAAGGCTAGATAGCCTAGCTTATGAGCCATGCAGGTCTTCGTAAGTGTTCTGCTTAGAAAGAGAGGAAGCATTGTTGTGATATCAGGATAATTTACAGAGAGAGAAATAACCGACACTGGGAAACTAAAAGGACACCAGTTACTAACTGCCCTAATACTACAACAAACATGCCCCATAGCTCAG
>Ga0307945_1003323_pt1:10000-13033 | contig 13033 bp, 14 predicted proteins | sample OrgLakmetagen228_FD_201818 | JGI IMG/M metagenome (GOLD analysis project Ga0307945, IMG submission 201818) | Saline water microbial communities from Organic Lake, Antarctica - #228 | ecosystem: Environmental > Aquatic > Non-marine Saline and Alkaline > Saline | place: Antarctica...
TCTTTACATAAATGTAACACCTTTGCATAAAAATTAATGAGATTGGGGTCAAGGGTGAAAGTGGGTGGCTGGATTTGTGCCATTTCCCTGCCAGAAAGGTGGTATGGGTGTAGAAATGTAGGTTTTGGTCCGAATTTCACCATCTTTTGTTACCAGATTGATTTAGGGTCAAATCATACCCACCAAAGCAAAATAAATGGGGGTGAAAACTTGCCCCTAAAGGACTTAGTGCGTGGGCCTGTTTGCTGGGCAAAAATGGTGCATTTCTGGAAACCTTGGGAACACGCTTTCTGGCCATCACCTGAGTGTTGGGAACCCTTCAGTATGCTCCCAAGGCATGCCCTGTCAAGTTTTATGGTCTGGAATGCTGGGGTTGGGCCGTGGTGGGCAGCGACAGCTGAGAATTTCAAAAGCCATGCAATTTTCTGGCAATATTCACACAGGTCACAAACATTTGTTTTAATGGGACCAGCTAATAGTGTGCCAAACACACTCAAAGTCTGCAGGGGTGCTCATTTAAGTCCAGCTTGAGGTCCTGCATACTCAGAATTGGGTGGGAGCTTTGGGGCAAAAACTCTCACAGGAATGGCTGACCTGACTTGTGGGGAGACAAGTTTTTGTTGGCAGGTATGGGTGTCAATGGCCCAGATGCTTTTCTTGTTTCTCTTCTAGGAGGGCCCTTTTAGCCAGTTCAGTGTCTCTCTTGGTGTCGGCACAAGTTTAAAAATCCCCTCCAAAACATGTTTTTGGCTCGATCGGTTTAATGTCGTGGGTTGACAAGACAGATCACTTTTGTTTGGAGGGTCAACTGTTAACGGGCAGGAAAATTATTCCACTTCCGTTGCTTGATTTTCGTGCTCGTGGGCAAACGTGTAGGGTACTTTCACCCACTGGTGATTTCACAGGCTGCCCGTGGGAATAAGAGCAGCGCTTTTATTGTGCCTGGTGAGGCAACTACTTTTAAAGGCACGCCTGGCCAGCTTATTGTGTGACCATGAACTGCAGTCACTTCATCACTTCATCACTGCACATGCGCACATCACTGCACATCATCACTTCAATGCACGTGTGCACATCACTGCACGCGTTCACTTTACTGCACATGCGCACATCACTGCACATCATCACTTCAATGCACATGTGCACATCACTGCACGTGTGCACATCACTGCACGCGTTCACATCACTGCACATCATCACTTCAATGCACGTGTGCACATCACTGCACATGTGCACATCACTGCACGTGTGCACATCACTGCACGCGTTCACATCACTGCACGCGTTCACTTTACTGCACATGCGCACATCACTACATGTGTGCACTTCACTGCACACGTTCACATCAATGCACATGTGCACATCACTGCATGTTTGCACATCACTGCACATTATCACTTCAATGCACGTGTGCACATTACAGCATGTGTGACTGAACAGGTGCAAGCACAACTAGATGCAAGGTGACCTGTGGTGTAATTGTGGATACGGCAAGAGGTGTAAACTATCAGAGGGGGTCGACAAAGGTCTGAAAAAGGCATACTTTTGAGATGTGCATTGAGTATGGGCGCCCCAGCTGGCAACAAGCTCAGTACCCAGAGGTAGCTGCTGATTGCACCCGAGCTTGAATGTTGCCCGCTAGGTCACACATGCCTAATTGCCGGCGTGGACCCAACATTTCACTGCCAATCCGCCAAAACTCACCACCTACTGCACCGATCTGGGTCATTTTTATTCAGAAATGGTGTTCTTTTGATAAATAATTACCATTGCAACAAAAATGGAGTGAAACGACCCAGTAGTTGGTCAGAAACTCCATTTTGGCCCATTTCCCTTCCTTCTTCCCAAAAATCCATCCCTTCCTACTTCCCGAAAATCAACAACAGGGGTGCCAAAAAGGTGGAAAGCCAACCTTCATCAAATCTGCTTTTCAAACCCCAGGTTGTTTTGGTATCATAAAGGGAGTCCTCCTGTCTTATTTTGGGATGAAAAGAGGCCCTGATTGGGGCGTGGTGGCCTGTTATGTGGAAACTCAGTGCCAAAATTTGAACTGGATTTCTGTCCCGACCACTGGGTTGGTCCTTTTGGCCCCAAACTTCATGAAACATCTAGGTATATCATTCACAATAATTGACTTGCATCAAAAAAGTCACATTTCAGGACATTTGCTCCGTTGACCCCCTCTAGTAAACTATACAGCAAATGTGACACTTGACCACAAGACAAGACAAGACACACTCTTGACTTGTCTTGTGGAGTGATTGCAGTGCAAGTGAGTTTAGATTGGCTGACGAAAACGCTCCTACTGTCCCAGCAAACAAGTATGGGATGTCAATGTGGTGTCACTGTGACACACTCAAGCATATTGTGAGCACCCTTTTTTACGGCCTGCGATATACACGCGACCTTTGTTGTCACACTCACACATCTTACAGTGCCTGTCTCAGTCACACAGTCACACTCTGAAATACTGACATATGATGTCACACTCACGCATTCCAATGTTGTCACACTCACACATCTTACAGTGCCTGTCTCAGTCACACAGTCACACCACAGTCACACAATCAAACTCTAAAATACTCACGTATCCAATGTTGTCCACGTTGCCTGTGCTTTTTGAGAAGGCCACGCCCGCAACAGAGCCGGTCTCAAGGTCTGCGTTTTTCATGAGTGACATTCTTGTGAGGCACTGCGTCATGAGTGACATGAGTGTCATGAGTGACATTCATGAGTGACATTCTTGTGAGGCACTGCGTCATGAATGACATGAGTGTCATGAGTGACATTCATGAGTGACATTCTTGTGAGGCACTGCGCGTGAGTGACATTCATGAGTGACATTCTTGTGAGGCACTGCGTCATGAGTGACATGAGTGTCATGAGTTACATTCATGAGTGACATTATTGTGAGGCACTGCGCGTGAGTGACAATTATGAGTGACATTCTTGTGAGGCACTGCGTCATGGGTGACATGAGTGTCATGAGTTACATTCATGAGTGACATTTTTGTGAGGCACTGCGCGTGAGTG
>Ga0307945_1003326_pt1 | contig 13030 bp, 18 predicted proteins | sample OrgLakmetagen228_FD_201818 | JGI IMG/M metagenome (GOLD analysis project Ga0307945, IMG submission 201818) | Saline water microbial communities from Organic Lake, Antarctica - #228 | ecosystem: Environmental > Aquatic > Non-marine Saline and Alkaline > Saline | place: Antarctica: Organic Lake...
GGGAATACCAAGTGCAGGGCCTGCAGGTGTGTTTGTGTGTGTGTGTGTGTGTGTGTGTGTGTGGATGGGTGGGTGGGTGGGGGTAATTGTTAGGGGGTAAGTGGGCAACTGTTTTGGGGGGGGGGTATAGGGGTGGGGGTGAAGTGAAATAAGGGGTGTAATGTGTGAGAGTACGTGCGCATGATTGTGTGGCTGGCAGGGATGGGTGAGAAGCTGGGTGGAGTGCGCTTGAATGTATGTGTGGAAAATTCCGTTTGTGGACTCAAGCTAAGCAGACGCACGCATGCAAAGTGACAATTTAATGCAAATGTATGTTTCAATAGTTTGACCATCCTTGGGGTGGCACAATCTGGTTCAGCGCAACTATAACCACCCAGACTGCTGACATGCTGCACCAGATTTAGTGTTCTAGGCCAGACCAACGAGCAAGGGCTTCCACAACCTCAATGCCCTCCTTATTGAAGTCAGACAGGCATGCAAACATTGCTTCAAAATCACATCATCCCCATCTAATTTGCAGTGGTTGTTGAAGCAGTTCGACCACGGCCGTAATGGCACACTCGAAACTTCAGACTGCTCACAACAGTATTCTGAAAATCACGTCACCTCTTCCCTTCTTGCAGTGGGCTGGTGAAGCAGTATGATAATGGCCTTAATGCCACACTGTAACCTTCAGACTGCTCTGCTCACAAAAAGTACTTCTCGCTCTTATCTCTTATCTGTTTTGCAGTGGCTCAAAGCAGTACAACCACAGCCTCGATGCCACACCCCAAACCTCAAACTGCTCACAGACAGTAGACCTAAAAGTTATCAACCCTAACTTATTTGCAGTGGCTAGTGAAGCAGTACGACCACGGCCTCAATGCCATCCTTGCGGACGAAATGGGGCTGGGCAAGACCTTGATGACCATCTCCTTCCTGGTACGCCGTCGGCCTGCTCCGCACGCTCCAGCCATGCAAATGCTATGATTGATTGATGATCCAAGTCTGATGCTGGGTCCAGGCGACATAGTACGAGGCTGGAGCGTCTTTTGTGCACGCCCCAGCCTTGAACGGAGGCTGCGTGTTTTCAGATACATGCATGCTGTGCAATAATTCGAGCTTTATAAAATTGGACAATGTAAGGATGTTCCTGGTGGGTTGTTAGCCTGCTCCGCATGCTCCATTCTTGTAACTGCTGTGATTGGTTTGGACAATGTAAGGATGTTCCCTGTTGAGTTGTTTGCCTGCTCCGCAAGCTCCATTCTTGTAACTGCTGTGATTGGTTTGGACAATGTAAGGATGTTCCCTGGTGAGTTGTTTGCCTGCTCCGCATGCTCCATTCTTGTAAATGCTGTGATCGGTTTGGACAATGTAAGGATGTTCCCTGGTGAGTTGTTTGCCTGCTCCGCACGCTCCATTCTTGTAAATGCTGTGATCGGTCTGGACAATCCAAGTCTGGTGCTGGGTCCTGGTGACGCATAACTTGACAGAGCACATGACAGGCATGCCGTAATATGATCGTATAGGTCAAGCAGTTGATGCTGGTCAGGTGCTTATGATCTGACGGGATTTCTTCTGGCAGGAAGATGAGCACAACTATGTGCGTGCGAGGCTAGCATGCATACTGGTGCAACCGTCTTTCCGGTGTCAAGAAGATTGATTTTTTTAATCCAGTGTTTCATTATTGAAGAGTCAGGCAAGATCCTATGCGTCACGTGTGTGTCTGCATGTGTGAGTGCGTGTGCTAAAGCTCAACTACTGAATGTCATGTTTCAAAAATCTTATTGGTGCCTCAGCCTGCGCACACATACACACTCAGATGTGTACACAAATGCACACACACACACACACATACACACACACAAACACACAAACACACAGGCCTATCTTAAGTTCGACCGTCGCGTACCTGGCCCCCATTTGGTGGTGGTGCCCCTCTCTGTTCTGCCCAACTGGATCCAGGAGTTCAAGCGCTTTGCCCCTGAGATGCGTGTCGTGCGCATCCATGTCAATGATGAGGGTGCGTGGTGACGACGACGATGCGTGCGGTGGCAACACTGTGTGTGTGTGCTGTGTTGTGAATATGTGGATTTTGCAGTGTGCCGTGCGCATCCACGTCAACGATGAGTGTGTGGTTTAGACCACGGTGCGTGTGGTGGCGACACTGTTTGTGGTGGCAATGTGTGTATTTGTGCTTCTGTGTTGTAAATATGTGGCTTTTGCAGTGTGCCGTGCGCATCCACGTCAACAAAAAGGGTGTGTATGGTGACGACGATGTGTGCGGTGGCAATGTGTGTGTGCTTCTGTGTTGTAAATTTGTGGGTTTGCAGTGTGTTGTGCCCATTCGCGTTAGCAAGGATTGCTTTTTTGTATGATTGGCTCGTGCTGCATCCATTCTGTTTTGCCACTTGTTACTCTTTGCAATGCCAACTTGGAGTTCTTGAGGTGACATTAGCGAGGTGAAATGTGTGTGTTTATGTGCGTGTGCAGGTGTGTGCGTGTGTGTGTGTGTTTATGTGCGTGTGAAGGTGTGTGCGTGTGCGTGTGTGTTTATGTGCGTGTGCGTGTGTGTGTGCGTGCAACTAACCCCGACACGCGTCGAGCGTGAGATTTCTTTTGTGGCGGCATTGATTTGTGAATGTTTGTGTGTTTGCAAAGGAGGCTTTGGCTCATAGCATGTCCTCCATGACACACACACATTGACCTAAACCAATTGTGTTTTTTTGCTGACGTGTAGAATCGGCCACAACCATATATATATGTACATGTATACATATATATACACGGGGTATATACGGTACTTTTAGCAGGGAAGTCACCAAATATACGGTCATATACGATGTATGTATACGGTTCTGGCCAACCCTACACACACATTGTCTTTAACCAACCGTGATTTTTTGCTCACTTGCCTCAATCAGGTGAGCAAGCGCCTGCGCCAGGGGGTGTTGTCGCACCAAATGTTGCTTGTATCGGCCTTCTGATGCTTTGTCACGGTGTGTGTAAATGTAGCATGTGTGTATCCCTGCCCGCTCAGGCGAACGCAAGCGCCTGCGCCAGGAGGTGCTGTCCAACCCCAGCTCCTTTGACGTTGCAGTGACCACGTATGACATGGTGAACTCCATTCACTTTGGTGACGCGCTGAAGAAGACGATCTGGTGGAGGTGAGTACTGAATGGGTGTGGGTGTGTCGATGTCAGTGCTTGGGTATGGGTGCGGTTATGTGTGTGTGTGTGTGTGCAGGTGCCAGTGCCGGTGTTTGGGTGTAGGTGTGGCTGTGGCTGTGGGCGTGGGTGTGGGCGTGGCTGTGGGCGTGGGTGTGGGATTTTTCATTGATCCTCTACTTAAGCAACGTGCTGTAAAGAGCCGTGTGGCAGGAAGTTGCCGTAGACTGTAATGCACGAGTATGTAAGGTCGCACGTGTCAGAGAAATTTTCTAGGTGGGTCTGTTCCATCACCGGACGCACGTGTCGGAGAATTTTGTAGTTGGGTCTTTTTTACCACTGTTCATTTTCAGCGTGTGGCCAGGCTAGGATGCACTGAAGATCAAACACTTGTCTGCGTGGTTTTTGTGATTAATTAAAGAGAATGACGCACGCGTACGTACGCAAACAAGCACATACACACATTCACATTCACGCACGTACACGTACACACACATTACACATACGAATACAAACACACATACATACATTGAACATACACACACGTGCACAGGTACCTGATCCTGGATGAGGGGCACCGTGTAAAGAACGAGGACGCCCTCATTAGCCAAGGCATGCGCCAAGTCAACCGCAGCCACGTCATCATGCTCACAGGTAGGTGCCCTTTTTTACAACCACTCGTGACCACTCTTACTGTATACCAACCAACTGTATACTCTTACTGTATACCAACTACTTCTACTGTATACCAACACTTACTGTACCGATCCATCAACTACTCTTACTGTATACCAACCCACTGTATACTCATTGTATACTAACTACTCATACAGTGTACCAACCCACTGTATACTCTTACTGTATACAAACTACTCATACTGTATACCAACCCACTGTATACTCTTACTGTATACCAACTACTCATACTGTATACCAACCCACTGTATACTCTTACTGTATTCCAACCCACTGTATACTCTTACTGTATACCAACCCTGACAGACAGTAGTCAAGGCGTGCGCTACGCCAACCGCACCCACGACATCATGCTCCAAGTTTGGTGCTCTTTTTAAAACTCAATTCATGTTTAATTGAATTCAAACACTCAGATACTTAATATTCAACCCCTGCACTGACTCTCGTCTCGCTTCAGTGTTAAGGCTCATGGACCTAACAAATATAACAGCCTACACCAGCTGTGCTCCCGACACTTGAATTGGATTTGTCACCTGCTCTTGCACTCCACTCGACTCCAAAATCCTATACCAACTGCAGGCCCCCCCGTGTAGAACACCCTGCACACGCTGCACTGCCTTCACTTTCAATGCGTTTTGACCTACATTTTGATCTCCTGCACTCAACCTGGCTCCAAAATTAGGAATAAAATAAATTATTTAGGAAATAACTAATTTAATAATTAACCAACCGCAGGCACCCCTGTGCAGAACAACCTGCACGAGCTGTACTCCCTTTTGAACTTCATGTTCCCTGACGTCTTCACTGACTCTGCGGCATTTGACAGGGCCTTCAACCTGGTAAGTGTGTGTGTATAGGTCGTATGTGCAGCGTCTGTTACATAAACGGCTTTCTTGCAGACATCAGGGATAGTAACGGAGAGGGTAGTAACGGAGAGGGTAATAATGGAGAGGTTAGTAATAGAGAAGGTAGAAACAGAGAGGGTAGTAACGGAGAGGATAGAAATGGAGAGGGTAGTGATGGTGAAGGTAGTAACGGAGAAGGTAGTAACGGAGAAGGTAGTAACAGAGAGGGTAGTAACGGAGAGGGCGGTGATGGAGAGGATAGAAATGGAGAAGGTAGTAATGGAGAGGGTAGAAACGGAGAGGGTAGTAATGGAGAGGGTAGTAACGGAGAGGGTAGTAATGGAGAGGGTAGTAACGGAGAGGGTAGTAATGGAGAGGGTAGTAGCAATAAAACATCTGTAGCACAAAACACACGCGCACACACATGCACAAACACACACACAGCAGTGCGCACTCACAGCACTCACAAACGCACACGTGCACAAACACAGGGCACGGGTGTGATTGACGCCAACAAGCTGGACGCGGCACACTACCTGCTGCGCCCTTTCTTGCTCCGTCGTGTGAAGAGCGAGGTCGAAAGCCGGCTGCCACCAAAAGTGGAGACTCGTATCAATTGCCCTCTGAGCGAGTTTCAGACGGTGTGTTTACGATCTCAATGAGCATTGTTCTTGTGTGTGTATGATTTTATGTTTGTGTATGTGTGTCTGTGTGTGCGTGTGTTTGGATGTAAGTTTTAAGTGAGTGTGGGTGTGTGTCATGAGTTATGAGTAAAACAATGTGAAATCTTACCTCCACTTTGAATTGAAACGCGCACCAGCTATCTCCAGCAGGTGATGGACGTCACGTGCATGTGCATGTGTTTTTATGCATGGGGGGCAATTCAAAAAAATGTTGCTGCCTGCTGCTGCGCTTTCCAGAGACGGGCACTGCATAAATATTCGGCTGTTAAGCATGTGATTCAAACTTCATTGCCTACGTCCATATCACATTGCCTACGTCCATATCACGTTGCCTACATCCATATCACGTTGCCTGCAGTTCTGGTACCGCCGCCTGCTGCTGCGCGACTGCGAGCTGCTGCGCTCGGTGGAAGCAGATGCCGCACACAAGGGGCAGATCAAGCTCATTGGGGGCCCCTCTGCCGCGACAATGCCTGATCCAAGTGCGTTAGTGTGGGTCTGTTATTTCTATTGATCCAGTGGGAACAGATGCTGGGCACACAAGGGCCATGTAAACAACCATTGGAGGCTCCTTTGTAATTGCAACGATGTTTGATTGAGGAACGCCAGTGCTTGTGCTGTTGGTTTGATTGGTTGAGTGTGGATTGTCAGTGTGTGTGAGGTTGCGCACATAAGGGCCAAAAAAATGGCCATTAAGGGCCCCTCTGCTGCAACAATGCCTGACCCAAGTAAGTCAGTGTTGGTGTGTTAATTTAGATCATTCAGTGTCGGTGTGTAATTTCAATCATTCAGTGCTGGTGTGTAATTTGAATCATTCAGTGTTGGTGTGTAATTTGAATCATTCGGTGTTGGTGTGTTAATTTGAATCATTCAGTGTTGGTGTGTTAGTTTGAATCATTCGGTGTTGGTGTGTTAATTTGAATCATTCGGTGTTGGTGTGTTAATTTGAATCATTCAGTGTTGGTGTGTTAGTTTGAACCATTCGGTGTTGGTGTGTTAATTTGAATCATTCAGTGTTGGTGTGTTAATTTGAATCATTCAGTGTTGGTGTGTTAGTTTGAATCATTCGGTGTTGGTGTGTTAATTTGAATCATTCAGTGTTGGTGTGTTAATTTGAATCATTCAGTGTTGGTGTGTTGGTTTGAATCACTCAAGTTGGTCAATATTTAACAGGCTGCACATCAGCTCAATGTAGCTTAATGATTTCAGCGGTACAGAGATATGCAAGTACGCACGTGCACACATACACACACGCACACACACACTCACATACACACTCACATACACAGGTGCATTGAGCAGTTCTGATGCCTTGGGCATGCCAGACGCGGGGTCAGGGTCAGGACGAGGCAGAGGAAGGGGCAGGGGAAGAGGGAGAGGGCGATGGGGTGCACGTGCAGGTGTGCATGCGTAGTATGCGGTGTGTGTGTGCACGCGTAGTATGTGGTGTGTGTGTTAAAATGCATAAATCAAGTGTTTTGGTGAAGGTCGTGTATAGTTTGCATAATTACACGCAATTTTTCTGCAGTTTCTCAGGTACAATCATTGTACTGCTGGCTGTCCCCTATGAACGGCCCACCCCTTTGCCAGCCAAAAAGTCCCAATAAGCCAATTTTGCCCGAACCCCCCTTTTCCCTTCACCATGTTGAGACCTGAAAGTTGCGTTTGATAGCTAAATTTTTCTTCACATTCCTACAAAAGAAGCAGACATAAAGACCCAGTGGGTGGCCCGCTAAAAAGTTTTGAAATTTTCTTACAGTACAATGACAGACACCATGAATGAATGATTTTTTGTCCACTCATAAATCTGAATACATTACATACATTCTAAACTATACAAGCATTTTATGGACGAGTATGACCACAGATACCGGCAAAGTCCTCCATTTTCGAAATTGCACATCAAACTGCTCGAATAATTCAAGGGTTCTAGAACTTTCACAAACTTTATCATCAAACCCTTGCTCCCAAAAAAACGAACTAAAATTTTTTATTATGGTCCTGGTCAACCCTACATATCATCCATCATTTGCACAGATGGAGAAGACGGCTCACGTCCGGCAGGACCCACAAGTCACTGGAACCGCATGATGAACTTGCTCATGCAGCTGCGCAAGGTGTGTTTGCTCGTATATGTGTGTAAGCGTGCACATGTTAATGCATGTGGGGTTGCGTGTGAATGCATGTGGGGTTGCGTGTGTGTGTATGTGTGTGTGTGAGGCAGTTGAACCTCCTCATGCACAGCTGCGCAAGGTGTGACTGCTTGTATATGTGAGTAAGCGTGTGTGTACAAGTGCATGTCCACATGTGTACAGGTGCGCGTGTGAATGCATGTGTGTGTGAGTATGTGTGCACGTGTGCACGTGTGCGTACGTGTGTGCGCATATATGTATGAATGAGGCACTGAAATCACATGATTAATCTGTTTATGCAGATGTGCAAGGTGTGACAGCTTTTGAAGTTGTAACTAACTTAACGCCCTCAATATTTGCCCAATGACGCTGAGCCGCCAAACTGCTTGCACACATGCACATACACACACACACCTAAACACACGTCTGTAGGGGTGCAATCTCTCTACTTGTCCAACGTCAACGCAAAGGCCCAATTTTACAGGGTCACGTACACGCACAAACACACACACACACACACACACACACACACACAACACACACGCTTGCAGGTGTGCAACCACCCGTACCTGTTCAACATTTTTGCCAAGTCCCAATCCTTACAAGGACACACACTCACACACACGCACATACACACACACACATACACACACATGCGCACACACATACACAACAACACACAAACTCGGTTGCAGGTGTGCAACCACCCGTACCTGTTCAACATTGATGCAGAGCCCCACTTTGATGGGGTCACGACAGGGGAGGATATTGTAGAGGCTTCTGGCAAAATGCAGGTGAGCAAAAGGCTGCTTGTATGCCAAAAGGCCAAGAAGTAAAGGCTTCTGGCAAAATGCAGCCGAGCAAAAGGCTGCTTGTATGCCAAAAGGCCAAGAAGCAAAGGCTTATGGCAAAATGCAGCCGAGCAAAAGGCTGCTCCTATGCCATGAGAGTAGAAACAGAGAAGGCTCTAGTGCTCATGTGACCGCTCCTTCGTTGATGTAAAAAAGCAAAAAAAGGTAGTGCTCACGTGCCGATGTAGGTGAGCGAATGAGGGAGCTCATGCGTAGTGTTGGCCACACACCATGTATATACACACGGTGTATATACGGTATTTTGGCAGGAAAATTACCAACATACGGTCATATACGGTGTACGTATACGACTTTGGCCAACCCTATACTCATGTTCCCCAAGCATACGGCCATATACGTTGTGCATATACGGTTCTGGCCAACCCTACTCATGTGTCAAAGTAAGGGAGCACGAGAGCTACTCTTTTGCTGATTTAGGTGAGCGAAGAGGTAGCTTGTGTATGTAGTCAGTTATGCGCAAGGGCTGTTTTCGTACCAGCGTAAAGATGAGCAAAAAACTCCCACACTGATGTGAAAGCGCTTATGCCAAAGTAAGTGCGCACAGGAGGTGCTTCTTCGTCAAAGCGAAGGTGCAAACAAAACACGAGTTTACAGGAGTTCTAATGCGATCCGTTTTATGCTGATGCGCTTGAGACTCAGGAGCTATCCTTGCTTTTTTGTCTACCTACTTTTGGTTCTGTGATTCGAGCAAGCTGGTGTGTGCACGGAAAATCATGTAGGAACCTTGAATAAACTCATTCCTGCCACATGATGCACACACACACACATACGCACACACACACACGCGCACAAACATACATACACGCACACACACACACAATCACACTTTCAGGTGTTGGACCGCCTGTTGATGAAGCTGCAAGCCAAGGGTCACCGCGTGGTGCTGTTCTCTCAGTTCTCCAAGGTGTGTGTTGTGTGTGTGTATGTGTGTGTGTGTGTGTGTGTGTGTGTGTGGACTCTGCTTACCACTGCACGTAAGCTAGGCTTCTTTGTACCAAATCTTTCCTCCACTCACATGCATGCACGCATATGTACACTCGCATGTGCGCATGTCTCTTACAGTCTCACCTACCCAATTTATGCATATGAAGCACGTGCACTCTCACACACACACACACGCACACACACACACACACACACACACACACACACACATACACACACATACAGACACAGACACGCACACTTGCACACTTACACACACAGATGCTGGACATTTTGGAGGACTACATCCGGCTGCGTGACTGGAAATACAAACGCTTGGACGGCTCCACCAATCGCATTCAGCGTATGATTGACATCTCGCAATTTAACAGGGTGAGTTTATATTGCGCTCAACGAATGACGCGATGTGCGTCACCTGCCCGCCTCTAATCATTGTTTTTGCAGCCTAACTGTGACGTCTTCATGTACATTAATCTTGGTTTTTTTAAGAGAACTGTGTCCACATTGGTCTTTGTGTTGTCAATAGTTGTACCTCACTGGTTGCACCCCCACTCCTACATCTTCACTGATCTCGTCCTCCAGTTTCAGTATGTCATCCTCCAGCCTTCTCACCATGTCCTGGAGACTTACCAGTGTCCCCTCATTTTTAAAGCTGGTCACAACCTGCCTACCTCTTCTCCTCGTTTTTGCAGCCCAACTCCGACGTGTTCATGTACGCCAGTCTTGGCTTTGTTCAATAAATGTGAACACATCAAATGTGCTCTCATTCATCGTACACCTTGCACCTCCACTTTTACAATTGTCCCCTCATTTTTAGGAGTTGTTCCTTAACCCCCCTCCTCTATTCCTCGTTTTTGCAGCCCAACTCAGATGTCTTCATGTACATCCTGTGCACGCGTGCGGGTGGGCTGGGGGTCAACCTGCAGACCGCAGACACCTGCATCCTCTTTGACAGCGACTGGAACCCACAGCAGGACTTGCAGGTGGGGACGACAGGCTTACAGGCTTCTGGTACACATTTGCCAGTGTGTGTGTGCGTGTGCTGTTTGGCAAGGCGTACACACCACTACTGTCTAACATGTGTAGTCACATTATTATGCCTAGGGTTGGCCATAGCCATATATATATATATATATACGGTGCATATAGGGTATTTTCGGCAGGACACCACCAAATTACAGTCACCTACTGTGTTCATAATTAATTTTGGCCGATCGTAAATATATCTTATCATCATTTTCCATCTTTTTAGAGCATGTGTGGCATGTGACGCTTCTGTGATGCTGCGCCTGCGTAGGCCATGGCACGCGTGCACCGCATCGGGCAGCACAAGCCAGTGCACGTGTACCGCCTCGTCAGTGAAGGCACTGTGGAGGAGCGCATCCAGAAGCGAGCAGAGAGCAAGCTGTACCTTGACCAGATGGTGAACCGCGGCTCCACACGCAGGTGTGTGTGTTTGTGTGTGTGTGTGTGTGTGTGTGTGGGCATTTGAGTCTGTGGGTGTGGGTGTGGCTGTGGGCCTTAAGTCTGTGGGTGTGGGTGTGGGTGTGGGTGTGGATGCCTGTTGTGTGTCTGTGTAGGGGGGCATGTGTGGAGGTGGGGGTGTGGGTGTCAAGTGCAAATTCTCAATGAGAAGGATATGTTTAGGCTGTGGTGATGCTGACATGGTGTTGCAGAATCCTGTCTTTGTGGGGCTGTGCTTGTAAGAAGCATATATGAGTGTGTGTGTAGGTTACAGTGAAATTGTTCACTGCCTCCTAGAGATGCTGGTATGTGCCTTGGCCGCAGTGCAGAGAGGCAGGAGGAACAGAGCATGTCCAAAACTGACGTGCTGCCAATGCTCTGCCTCCGTCTCGCGCGTTGTCTGAGACGTTGTCTTTTGTCAATCTCTATGGCTGCAGTGCGGAGGAGCAAGAGGAGAAGAGTATGTCCAAGACGGAAGTGCTGTCTATGCTCAAATTTGGCGCTGATCGGATCTTCAAGAATGATGCTGGCCGCATGCCCACGGATGAAGAGCTTGACTCCATCATTTCCCGCACCAGCATGATCGCAGACCAGAAAGGTGTGGGGGAAGGAACAGACGTTTGTAACAAGCTCAAAGCCATCATTTCGCGCATTAGCATGATTGCAGACCAGAAAGGTGTGGGGGGAAAAAGGGACGTTTGTAAGAAGCTCAACGCCGTCATTTCGCGCATTAGCATGATCGCAGACCAGAAAGGGTTGTAAGAAGCTTGACGCTATCATTTTGTGCACCAGCATGATCATTCATTGGAAGGGTGGAAAGCAGGTTCACACACATACAAATACTCACCCTCCCTCGCACAGACACATACACGTAACACACGACACACACACACACATACACGTAACACACGACACACACACATACACGTAACACACGACACACACACATACACGTAACACACGACACACACACATACACGTAACACACGACACACACACACACATACACGTAACACACGACACACACACACACATACACGTAACACACGACACACAAACACGCTTCTGCGCCTTGCAGCACGTGAGGAAAAAGAGGACAAAGACAAAGAGCCAAATGCAGGGAACGGTGTGGTCAAGAAGGAGGAAACAGCAGACCAGCCTGGCATTAAGGTATGACGTGTGTATGTAATGTGTCTGGTTGCAATGGACTGATCTGCTCGGAGAGATAAAAGGTATTTTTTAGGGTTAAGGTGTGGGTATGATGTGCATGCCTGCAACCTGGAAGGGCAAGCCTGGCATCAAGGTGTAGTGTGTGTGCAAATGACATTGGTTTCTATTTATATATGCATGTGCGTGTGTGCAAATGACTCCCACCCCTCCAGGTCGTCCCCATGACTGAACCGCCCTTTCCTAGTTAAATTGTGCCAATAAGCCATTTTGGCTCTATCTCCCCAACCACTCCACCGTTTTGGGAGCTGAAAGTTGTGTTGAATACAGTGTTGTGACCCTACGGTGTACGGTACGGTTGACAGTAATACGGTACGGTACCATAATTACAGTACACCACCGTATTTTGTACGGTTTTTGCAAATTTGGGACCGTATTACGGTCGATTACGGTACGGTCTGCGGTACGGTCCATAATTTTCCTCGATTACGGTAATTTACCGTAATTTCTTTACCTTCACTGTGGGCTACAGTGGCACTTGTGCCACTGATAGCTAACTTCCTGCTACTCGAAATGTGTTCCTCAAAAACCCTTCCCTCAGTGTCCTCCCCCCTGTCTGAACCACTTCGCTGCATGTCCATGCTGTTCTGCCCCTGCTGCTCTGTCTCCTGCGCTAACTCCTGCGCTTGCTGCTGCTCCTGCTCCTGCTCTTCCTCAGCAGAGCGAATGCCCTCCAGCCACTCAGCAAACTCCTCCTTGTCTGACTCAGGGATTTCATCAAACTCAAAAGCGTGCGTGCGTGCGTGCATGCATGCGTGCGTGCGTGCGTGCGTGCGTGTGTGTGTGTGTGTGCGTGTGCACGCACGCGTGCGTGCGTGCGTGCGTGCATGCACGTGTGTCCTTCCCCCACCAATTTTTATTCTCCTACATGGCGCTTGCTTTGCCTGCCCTTGCCCTGCAGGCTCCCTGATGCAGGGTGCTCCCCCACACCCAGGTCTCTGGACATGGGCAAGCCACTGCCATGCATTTCCACCCTTTGCTTCTTCCTAGAAACATTTGCACTCATTGCTGTAAACTAAT
>Ga0307945_1003331_pt1 | contig 13021 bp, 15 predicted proteins | sample OrgLakmetagen228_FD_201818 | JGI IMG/M metagenome (GOLD analysis project Ga0307945, IMG submission 201818) | Saline water microbial communities from Organic Lake, Antarctica - #228 | ecosystem: Environmental > Aquatic > Non-marine Saline and Alkaline > Saline | place: Antarctica: Organic Lake...
TATGCAACACGATGCAACAAAAACAACATGTAATTACAATGACACATGACGCTAACACATTATGATTACAGAACACGCTATGCAACACGATGCAACAAATGCAACATGTGATTACAATGACACATGACGCTACATCTTATGGTTTCAGAACACGCAATGCAACACGATGCAGCAATAACATGTGATTACAATGACACATGATGCTAAAACACTTTGATTACAGAACACGCTATGCAATACGATGCAACAAAAACAACATGAAGCAACATATTATGATTTCAGAACACATGATGCAACAAAGCACGGGGCGTGGAGGTGCAATCAAAGCAGGGTTCACGTGCATACACTATTTCGTTGCGTGCAGTACCAAGCAAGTCTACTGCAACAAGCACAGCACCGACGCAGCACTGCTGAGTATTCTGCAGCGTGTGCTGAAGAGTACTCTGCAGCATGCACAAGTACGCAAGTCCATGGAGGCAAATGCAGCTGAATGTCAGTTGGGGCTGTCTTGGCACAACTTGCGCTGTAAGACACATGCTTGGTTAGTGGCCAAGTGCAAGCTAAGTTTAGCTAGATTGGATGCGCTCAAGCCAGAACAGAACAAATACAGGTGTGGTGCTCAAAGGCTAGAAAGAGTGGATGAGTTGGATGAGTTAGATTGGATTAGATTGGATGAGTTCAGCTAGATTGGATGAGTTCAAGGAACAGAACAAATACAGGTGTGGTGCTCAAAGCCTGGATTAGAACGAATACAGGGGTGGTGCTCAAAGCCTTGTGACACGCACAGCCGGAACAGAACAAATACGGGTGTGGTGCTCAAAGCCTTGTGACACACACCGCCGGAACAGAACAAATACGGGTGTGTTGCTCAATGCCTTGTGACACACACAGCCGAAAAAGAACAAATACGGGTGTGGTGGGTGCTCAATGCCTTGTGACACACACAGCCGGAACAAAACAAATACAGGTGTGGTGCTCAAAGCCTTGTGACACACAGCCGGAACAGAACAAATACGGGTGTGTTGCTCAATGCCTTGTGACACACACAGCCGGAACAGAACAAATACGGGTGTGGTGGGTGCTCAATGCCTTGTGACAAGCTCAGCCGGAACAGAACAAATACGGGTGTGGTGCTCATTGCCTTGTGACACGCACAGCCGGAACAGAACGAAATCAGGTGTGGTGCTCAATGCTTTGCGACACGCACAGGCTGATACATGCTGGCCTTGCTTAATGCATGCTTTTTATCGTGCAAAGGGACCTTGCTACGAACTACAAACTACAAACTAGAAACGACTGCTGAGTTCGTCAAGCTTAAAATGCACAATCCAGGGTTAAGGGCCAAACCATCAATTAGGCAGTCAGAACCACTTGTTCTCGGATTAATGACCTGCGCTATCACCAATGATGTTTGCTTGCTACTGATAGACAAAGCACAATGCAGACCAATTATCATGGCTTGGATTTGATTGTTCAATGATCCATGGCTGCGATCCAACTCATTTGGTTGTTTAACCTACCTGTTTAACCTACCTGTGCAACCCACCTGTGCAACCCACCTGTTCAACCCACCTGTGCAACCCACCAGTTCAACCCACCAGTTCAACCCACCTGTGCAACCCACCAGTTCAACCCACCAGTTCAACCCACCTGTGCAACCCACCTGTTCAACCCACCAGTTCAGCCCACCAGTTCAACCCACCTGTGCAACCCACCTGTTCAACCCACCAGTTCAGCCCACCAGTTCAACCCACCTGTTCAACCCACCTGTTCAACCCACCTGTGCAACCCACCAGTGCAACCCACCAGTTCAATCCACCTGTTCAACCCACCAGTTCAACCCACCTGTGCAACCCACCAGTGCAACCCACCTGTTCAACCCATCAGTTTAACCCACCTGTGCAACCCACCTGTGCAACCCACCTGTGCAACCCACCTGTTCAATCCACCAGTGCAACCCACCTGTTCAACCCACCTGTGCAACCCACCAGTGCAACCCACCAGTTCAACCCACCTGTTCAACCCACCAGTTCAACCCACCAGTTAAATTCACCTGTGCAACCCACCAGTTCAACCCACCTGTTCAACCCACTTGTTCGATCCACCTGTTTAACCCACCAGTTCAACCCACCAGTTCAACCCACCAGTTCAACCCACCTGTGCAACCCACCTGTGCAACCCACCTGTTCAACCCACCAGTTCAACCCACCTGTTCAACCCACCTGTGCAACCCACCAGTGCAACCCACCAGTTCAACCCACCAGTTCAACCCACCAGTTCAACCCACCTGTGCAACCCACCTGTTCAACCCACCAGTTAAACCCACCTGTTCAACCCACCTGTTCAACCCACCTGTTCAATCCACCTGTTCAACCCACCTGTGCTGCGCTGAGGCCATGAGCTTGTTGATGTCCCGGATGCTGGAGTTCATTTTCAGGGCCAACACGGCAAGCAGCGTAGCTGAGACACCGGTGACCCACACCAACTGAAAACCGCGCTGTGTAGGTGTGTGTGATGTGTGTGTGTGTGTGTGTGTGTGTGTGTATGTGTGTGTGTGTGTGTGTGTGTGGGGGGGTGTGTGTGTGTGTGTGTGTGTGTGTGTGTGTGTGTGTGTGTGTGTGTGTGTGTGTGACGACAGAAAGTGGAAATGTGTGAGGTGGCCATAAAGGTATGGAAGTACACATTTGACGTTATGCGTGGGCGAATGTGTGACGAGGTAGCTGAGACACTGATCACCCACACCAACTGAAAGGCGTGCTGTGTTTAAGGTGCCAAGGGAGAGTGGAGCCAAGGTTGGTAAGATTTGAAGATACAACGCCGTAAGACGTGCCAAGCAAATGGCAAAGTGCAAAGAGTGTGACAAAGTGCCAAGAGTGTGACAAAGTGCCAAGAGTGTGACAAAGTGCCAAGAGTGTGACAAAGTGCCAAGAGTGTGACAAAGTGCAAAGAGTGTGACAAAGTGTCAAAAGAGTGTGACAAAGTGCCAAAAGAGTGCGACAAAGTGCCTCAGTCATTGGCGGCTGGCACGAATTAAAGCTTGCACTGTGCAGGGGGTGCAAGGGAGCGTGAAATCGTGGTGAGGTGGGCATGGAAATAATTTGGGTAATTCTGGGGTGAATCGGGTCCATTATGGGTCAAACATCGGCATTCACAAAATGGCTTTTAAATACCATAGTATTATATGCGTATCTCGTATTTATAGGATTGTCCAGACCCGTATACATACACCGTATGTGACCCTATATTTGGTGATTCCCCTGCCCAGGATACCGTGTATATATATGGCCAACCCTAGAAATAATATCTAGGAATGACGTGCCGTTTGCAACAAGGAGTGCAGCTGTATCCAGGAATGTACGACATGAACGTGTATGCAATGTTTGACGTGTGCAGCAAAGTGTTGGATGCAATGTTTGGAATGTGCAGCAAAGTTTTGGATGCAATGTTTGGAATGTGCAGCAAAGTGTTGGATGCAATGTTTGGAATGTGCAGCAAAGTGTTGGATGCAATGTTTGGAATGTGCAGCAAGGGTTGGATACAATGTTTGGAATGTGCAGCAAACGTCAGGCTGGAAGAACACATGCTGTGTTAACATGGTATCCATTGGAAATGTGCATATAAATGTGTAAGATGCAACATTCTTTTACCCTGCAACTGCACTTGCGCGTTTGTGTGTGTATGTGTGTGAGTGTGTGAGTGTGTGTGTTTTTGTGTGTGTGTGTGTGTGTGTGCGCGTGCGTGCGTGCATGTGCTGCCTCTCTGCGTGTGTGCAGACTTTGTTCCCTTCCATAGGTTCTGATGCCACGGTGGTTTTTTTTGCCATGATTTGTGGGCACACACACACACACACACACACACACACACACACACACACACACACACACACACACACACACACACACACACACACATGGTTTTGTGGTAAATCATGCAGAGTACTTATGCAGTGGTACATCATGCAAAGTGTTCATGCAGTGGGGCAGGTGGTTTCGTGGTACGGGTAAAAGTGGGGCAGGGTGGTGTGGGTGGTGTGGGTGGTGTGGGGCAGGGTGGTTTCGTGGTAAATTATGCAGAGTAAATTATGCAGTGGGGCCGGAAGCGACATCCAATGACAATCCTGCCTACAGTCTCATGTGTATTGGGCTCAAGCTCAGCAACACAAGAACATCAAAAGACAGCCATTACGTTGGTTAGACAGGAACACACATTTTCTACATTAGGTGTGTGTGCGTGTGTGTGTGTGTGTGAGTGTGTGTGTGTGTTTATGTGTGTGTGCATGTGTGTGTACATTTGCGTGTGTGTGTGCGTGTGTGTGTTAAATGTCACTGCATGACCTATACAGGAAGGAGCACTTTACAGGAAATCATTGCGTTGCCTATACAGGAATATACGCTTCTACAGAGAGTACCATACTAACAACATATCACGCCGCAAAAATATTGTTTTTGGGGGGTGTGGCGAGCTCACACCCCCTAAAATATATAAATAGTTGAGGGGGTGCGGATTGGTGCGGATTGAATTTAAATAAATACTTTTCAGTTTTTGACGGGTCATGAGTGGGAAAGAGCCCCCGAGAGCCCCTGTGGGGCGTGTCCAGACAGGGATGGCCAGCTTCTGCAAGCCCCCCCCAACCGCCGAGCAGCGTGAGCAGCAACATCTAGAGGAAGGGCAGAAGTTCAAGCAGCAAGTGCAGAAGCAGCGTGCAGACAATCAGCAGCGTGCAGCGGAGGCAGCCAAGCACAAGCGAGGGAGAGGGATGGGGAAGATGATGGTGATGATACTTAGAGTTAAGAAAGACTAGAAGACAAAACCAGTGCCAGTTGATGTACAATGTACAATGGATGACAGAGTTCAGCAGAACCAGACTCAGTTTGATATTTCTCAGTGCACTTGGACAAAACTATGTTAATGTGTTATGGAATGCACCTCTGAGTCCCTTGGTGCGGTTCTGAGGGCATTTTGCCCCTGCGGATTGGTGCGGCAAGCACTAAATTATATATTGAGAGGGGTGCGGATTGGTGCGGACAGCGTAAAAATAACTCTTTTTTTGAGGGGTGCGGAATGAGTACATGTCAGTACGGTATTTGATATTAGGGCTCACTGCAGCTACCAACCCTGAGGGTGCAGCACAAGTAGCCCAACGCATACTGTCTGCGGCCACGCGTGAGCACATTTCACAACAGGCGTAAATTGCTGTGCGTATGCAATAACAACCATACCAGCCATACCTGAGGGTACAGCACCAGTAGTGCAACGCATACTGTCTGCAGCCACGCGTGAGCACATTTCACAACAGGCGTGAAATGCTGTGCGTATGCAACAACAACCATACCAACCATACCTGAGGGTACAACACCAGTAGTGCAACGCATATTGTCTGCAGCCAAGTGTGAGCACTGACCAAGCCCAGATCACGCTGCACCATCTGCAAGGTGAGTGCACACGTGCTCGTGTGTGTGTGTGTGTGTGTGTGTGTGTGTGAGAGTGTGTGTGCATGTGTGAGAATATGTGTGTAGTGGTGTTGGTGTGAGAGGGCGTAGGTGGTGCCTGGTCGCAAGTGTGATCAAGCATAGGGCTAATGTTCTGATTAAAATGATTTTTGCGACAAATTATGAGATTGTCGTTGCCTAATAAGAAGGATAGCTGCAGCAAATGAAGAGATTGTCGTTGCCTAATTAAAGGATGTTTGCGACAAATTATGAGGTTGCCATTGCCTGATTAGAAGGATAGCTGCAGCAAATGATGAAATTGTTGTTGCAGCATGTAGTGTTTTCACCAGGCTTTAGCAGCTGTGGGTGGATGACATGAACAAGAGGCACTCCACACCCTTCAGTGAGGTAGTGTGTTTGCAATGCACCTCGTACTTGTTTGCTGGTGTTTGCATATTTTAAGTTCACGTACCTGTGTGCGTGTGTTTGTGTGTGTGTGTGTGTGTGCTCGTGTGTGTGTGTGTGTGTGTGTGTGTGTGTGTGTGCTCGTGTGTGTGTGTGTGTATGTGTGTGTGTCTTTGTGTGTGTATGCAGAGCTCGCAGCTGCTCTTGTAGCCAATGCACCTCGTACATGTTCGCTTGCGTCAGCAAAGTTCACGCTTTGGCAAGCCATGCATCTTGTACCTGTCGCTTACATTCACAAAGCTCACTACCCAAAGCTGCTTTTGCAGACCATGCACCTCGCACCTGTTCGCTCGCATTCGCAAAATTCACGTTTCGCAGCTGCTCTTGCAGGCCGTGCAGCTGCACCCTCAGCAGAGTCAAATTGCGCAGGGCAGCAAAGCTAGGCTCGTCCACCTGCACAGCCACGCGCGTATCTCATGCTAGGGTGTACGATTTACCTGCATGATGACCTCATCAGTCCAGCAGATGCTAGCCAGTCTATTAAGGTGATCTATGGAAAATGTAATAGATAAGGATGCATAGATGCTGCATTCACTTCAGCCAATCTCCATTGCACGTTTACAACTAGACTCCAACACCATTGCACCAGCATCTCTACACAGTGCCGCAATGGCTGCAAGCAACAATAGACACACACATACACACACACACACACACACACACAAGCAGCTCTATATAAAGCACCCCCCTGCACCGGCCTCGCAAATTCTGCACACCTGACCAGCCAGCCCAAGGACCAGCACACACATGCAATGCCACATTGGCTGCAAACAACAATGGTAGCCACAGCCCGCACAGCTCCTCAGCACACTGAGCAGCCCCCGCACTGGCCTGAGCAGCAGCGCCCCTGCAGCTGACAGTTTGAACCCGCTCCCGGTGCGGCCCTGTTTGTGCACACATGCAAGAGCACAAGCCATAACGAAAACAGATTTGTTTGAAGGAGGGCACGGGCCAACATGTTCATGTGCAACGAGTTGGGAACATTGAAATACGGAGGCGCTGATCGCTCTCGCGGCTATTGATCAGCACTCTTCATATAATGCCATTTTAATTTTGTAATGTCTCATGTGCCGGGTGACAGCTGGAAGCATCACACAGCCGTACGCACGGCCATGGTACACATTACACATTATACTATTAAGCATCACACAGCCATAGTAATCATTACACATGACATTATTAAGCATGACACAGCCATAGTACACATTGCACATTACATTAATAAGCACCACACAGCCGTACACACTAGCCATATTAAACGCGCTGACAAACACACACGCACAGGTATCAACACGCACACGTACAATACACCAGAAATACGCACCAGGTGGTGTGCCTCAATGTCCAAGTGAGAACCTTCAGGGATGGTGAAAGCGCGCCCGCCGTTCTCGAGAATGGGAGAGGGGGGCCCTGTGACGCATGGGTGTCATGCATGATCTGTCACCCTGGTACAATTATCATATCCATTGTATGTAGGGCTATAGAGAACAATATGGCGCTGGATGAGACCAGTTCTTTTTTACAACCTTACGTTTACGTTACGCTGGCTGATCCAGCAATGCCTATCAGCCCAACATATGTGGCTGCCGGTTACCCCCCTTTGTAAACCCTTTGTAAACCCCTTTTGTACGTAGGGTTGGCCAGAACCGTATATATACGGTGTGTATACATTACTTCTGGCAGGGAAACCACCAAATATATACGGTCATATACGGTGTATATAAATGGTTCTGGCCAACCCTATATATACGGTGTATATACTACTTAAGGTATTTTTGGCAGGGAAACCACCGAATATATACAGTCATATACGGGGTATATACACGGTTCTGGCCAGCCCTATTAATATGAATTCTGGCGCTTGTACAGGTATGGGGCAAGACCTTCGTTCTTTGTAGCCCTGCACAGGAACTGGCGTCCTTTGGTTTTGGTGGGGAGTATTATATTACAATCAGTGTTGTGCACATACGGCGTCATTCAAAAATGACACCGTAAATAACGATCGTAAATAACGGCGTTACCGTCACTAAACTCTGACGATTGACGGCGTAATTTACTATTTTCACCGTCAATTTGACTAAATTATGCCGTCCGTCAGCGTCATTTACCATTGACGCCGTCAAGCGTCAGGTGCACAACACTGATTACAATCAGTGTTGTGCAACTACGCCGTACTAGAGCGATTTTGACCGTCTAGTTGGTCTGTACCGTATTTGCACCGTACAAGACGATTGGCGTCCCTTGGTTTTGGTGGGAAGTGTTACAATGCTTGCATGCTTATCGCTCATCCAGGAATGGCATGGACGGCTGCACAATGAGCAAAGGTCATTGATAAAAACTGGGCAATGAGCAAAGGTCGTTATGTAACACTCATCCAGGAATAGGCATGGACGGCTGCACAATGAGCAAAGGTCACTGATAAAAACTGGACAATGAACAAAGGTCGGTATTCAACACTGGACGGAGAATAAAAAATAAAAATAAAATTTATCAATAACAAGTGGTCAATGAGCGAAGGCCATTGATAAGAACTGGTGTGCTGCACAGAGAGTGCGCTCAGGTCTGTGTCCTCGGTTAAGGTGGCGATCTGACCTGAAAGTCCCCCCTCCTTCAGATTGAACATAAGACCTACGTTGTGCAGCAAACGCATACACACACATGGCATGCATTCTCTTTTTCACGCTATGGTTAATTCTCAGTGTTAGACGGTGACCATAAACACACACACACACACACACACACACAGACACACACACACAAACACACACACACGACATGCATTTCTCTTCTCACACTATGGTCATGTCTCAGCGTTAGACGGTGACCAGAATTGCGATCAATTTGCTATACAGGTACCCCCTTGAAATCATGATACAGCAAACCATGCCACGCCTGTTTGTCATTCCAGCTCCTGTGCACTAGTAGACTCTGTGCCAGCCACCCAACAAATAATATCAGAGACACACACCCTCTGTGCTGGACACCCCATGTAAGGGAATTCATATGCAAAGCCGCGCACATGCCTGATGGTCAACTACCTACGAAAATACACCAACCATTCAACCCATCGCACTCTCTATGCCAGCTACCATTGCAAAATCATGCTTGTGTCCAATGATTGAACTTCAGAAATGACCAGAGAAGCCCCACACCTTCTGATGCAACGGCCTGGCGTCTGCAAGATTGTTCAGCAAGCCGTGTTCATAATTTGATCGACTGACAAAGTAGCACCCCAGCCCTACACAAGCACATCTCCGTAACAACAGCCCGAAGTAAGCGAGATCTTTCGCAAACCATGCACATGTTCAGCGCGCGTTGTATGCCTGCTAAATGAAACGTAACAGCCGTCTTAAAATTTATGCTGACAGCTAACGGCCCCGCGTAAGCAGGATTTCTCCAGAACTCCATGCACATGTCCAATACATTTACCATCCGAGGCAACACACAACCCTACACACCCGTGCGGGTGCGGTGCATGCGCGCGTGCATGCGTGCGTGAGTGCGTGCGTGTTTTTCCTACCTTCGGTGCCTGCAGCCCCGCGTAAGCTAGATCTGGCAAGGCCAAAGCTGGGACGCCCGATTGTGCCACTCATGCGCGCGAGGCCTGGATGTGTAGATACATTGGTGCATCTTCATTAAGACAGGCCATGTGTGTGCGAGGCCAAATGAGGCACAAAACTATGGCACCCATGCACACAGATATGGAAAGAGGTGTGAAAACATGAAGAACCCACATGGGTGCATCTTCAAAAAGTGAGTGCATGTGTGTGAGCGAGGCCAAATGAGGCGCGGACTTGTAATGCCTTTGTGCTTAAATAAGGACTGCATAATTATGTGAATGCAAGCCAATTCAGTAATGAGTGCACTGTTGTCGTCCCCGGCTAGTAGGCTCACATCAAGTGAATGCAAGCCAATTCGGTTAAAAGCATTGTAAGGATTCAAGAAGCTTTGAGATGGCGGACTTAATCTTTGAACCACTTGCAAGCATACATACAAGTCAAGCTTTGATCAAACATTAGTGGGTATACAGCTTGCTATGAAGATGATGAAAGTAAGACGACAACAAACAAGGTCCCCTTGCCCCCACTCATAATCTGCGTACTTCCTGTCCATCTAACACACCTGCACATTTTTGACTTGAGTTGCAGGACCAAAATCTTGTTGAGCATTCTTACACAAAATCTGGCAGTAGCTCAGAGCAAATTAATTGGCATGCATATGCTAGCTATTCAGGAGCTCGCAACGTTCAAAACAAATTCACGCCACCAAGCTGACATCAAACAAAGCTTGCAAAAACGCCCCTTGGGGAAGCTTTTATAAAATCAGTGTGCCACTCAAAGCACCCGCACTGATTCTCATTCAACACAAAAAGTGTGACACCCCATTAGCAGCAGCCCCACACAACAAAGATGCCAGCTATAAAAGTCCATGGAAGGAGCTGATGGTCTCGTAAGATGATCTATCTGCATATGGTTCTAGGCAAAGACAGAAGATACAACTTTACTCATCTTGCTAAAGGAGCGTGACAGCTTTCCAACTGCGCCCTCACACAGAAAAGGATAATGTATCAGCCGCCTTTAAGAAGTAACACACCTTTGTTCATCCTGCAAAGGAGCGTGAGAAACCCCTCAACAGCATTCTCACATTCAACACGGAGATTGTATTCAAGCAATAAAGCAACACACACCTGCGCTCATCCCACTAAAGGTTCGTGAATCCCCTTCAACAGCATTCTCACATTTAACATGGAGATTGTACTCAAGCAATAAAAGCAACACACACCTGCGCTCGTCCCGCTAAAAGAGCGTGAGACCCTTTCAACAGCACTCTCACACTTAACAATAATTCCGTATAAGAGGAATTAGCGCAACACATACCTGCGCACATTCTGCCTAAAAAGCATGAGACCCCTTCAACAGCATTCTCACATTCAAAATGGAAATTGTATTTAAGCAATAAAAGAAACAAACACACACCTGCGCTCATCCCGCTAAAGGAGCATGAGACCCCTTGAACAGCATTCTCGCATTTAACACGGAAGTTGTATTCAAGCAATAAAAGCAACACACACCTGCGCTCATCCTGCTTAAAGAGTGGGACACCCCTCCGACCGCGTCCTGCATAACAGAGGTCCTCCCCAAATTGGCTTCCGCCGCTGCAGCAGCTGCAGTGGCAGCAGCTACAGCGTTGTTTCGTGCGCTCAACTCCATTTTGGCCAGGTACTTGAACTGCGAGAGGGTGTATGTAGGGTGTGATGTTTAAATTTTACACAATTTTGTGCAGCAGCTACAGCGTTGCTTCGTGCGCTCAACTCCATTTTGGCCAGGTACTTGAACTGCGAGAGGGTGTATGTAGGGTGTGATGTTTAGATTTTACACAATTTTGTGCAGCAGCTACAGCGTTGCTTCGTGCGCTCCACTCCATTTTGGCCAGGTACTTGAACTGCAAGAGGGTGTAGGGTGCCATTTGTAATTCGAAATTGTACACACACATTTGTGCGGGGAAAGGTGCAAATTAGTAAAAGGTGCTGATATGCAGTTCTCCTTCATATTGGCAAAGGATGGAGCTCTGAGCATTTAAATATGCATGAACGTGAGTGTACGTGTACGTGTATGTGTACGCAGTAGCATGTGCAAACTAGTGAAAAGAGCTGGCATGTGGCATGTGCGCACTTGGAACGCAGAATGTTCAGGAATTGATGGGCGTTAAAGCAATAACCACAGGCCAATCATGATTTTTTACAAGCGCAGGACATGGCACTTCATAAGGTGGCTATCACTGCCTGCCGTTCCCTTTTCCTATTTGTGTAGGGTTGGCCAAAACCATATATATACACTGTGTATACGGTTGTTTTGGCAGTGAAATCAACAAATATACGGTCATATACGGTGTAGATATACGGTTCTGGCCAACCCTATATTTGTGTAGGGTAGCTACGCCCTAGGGAATACGTGTGTAGGGTAGTGTAGGGTATACGTGTGTAGGGTTTGTGTAGGGTATACGTGTGTAGGGTTTGTGTAGGGTAGCTACGCCATAGGGTATATGTGTGTAGGGTAGCTACACCAGTGTGGGGTATATTTGTGTAGGGTATATTTGTGTAGGGTAGCTACACCAGTGTGCGCAGACATGGTAAAAAAAGAACAGACACAGCAAAGTTGCAGCCCCCCAAGACATGTTGTCACACCTCATGGTGACCATGAGTTTGTGGCGGGCAAGAAACTGAGCAGCACACGCACATCACTTAACAGAGGACATGAATTAAGTTCATATCTGAGATGATGAGCTTGTGTTCATACAAGGCTCCAGACAAGTTTGCCAGAGCCTCACTACACGACCAAAAAAGTGCTCATACTGATTACTTATGCTGATCAATCCCACTGATCAATCCTACTCATCAATTATACTGCTGCTCATCCTGATCACTTATACTGATCAATTGCACTGATCAATCCTACATTTCCCACTGATCATTTCCCACTGATCCATTCTACATTTCCCACTGATAAATCCCACTGATCAAACCCACTAATCACTTATACTGATCAATCCCACACTTGTACTCATAGGCATATATTCACGCTGCCTCAATTCTCACCCGGGCCATGGCCAACATAAAGCATCCGAACCTTTCTTTCTGAGCTTATGGATTTATTTGTGGCTGGCCGAGACCAGTCAGCAGCCGATCAGCTAAACAACCTGGCTGGAGGTCCCCCCCCATTGTAACCATTGTGACCATTGTAACCATAAAGCATCTGAAGCAGTGCATTTGCACCACTGCTGCGTCACTGCTTATCGCTACAGTATTCCTCGAGCAAGACACACGCTGCGCGGCAACTCACCCTGGCCATGGTGAACATGACAGATGCAAAGGTGTACAGGATCTGCAAGCACATGACAGATGCAAAGGTGTACAGGATCTGCAAGCACATGACAGATGCAAAGGTGTACAGGATCTGCAAGCACGTGACAGATGCAAAGGTGTACAGGATCTGCAAGCACATGACAGATGCAAAGGTGTACAGGATCTGCAAGCACATGACAGATGCAAAGGTGTACAGGATCTGCAAGCACATGACAGATGCAAAGGTGTACAGGATCTGCAAGCACATGACAGATGCAAAGGTGTA
>Ga0307945_1003334_pt1 | contig 13012 bp, 8 predicted proteins | sample OrgLakmetagen228_FD_201818 | JGI IMG/M metagenome (GOLD analysis project Ga0307945, IMG submission 201818) | Saline water microbial communities from Organic Lake, Antarctica - #228 | ecosystem: Environmental > Aquatic > Non-marine Saline and Alkaline > Saline | place: Antarctica: Organic Lake...
CTGGGTCACTGTGCAAGTTTTGGGGGTGGGGGGTGCGCTGGGCGGGCCTGCGCACACTGGTGTGAATAAAACTCGTTTTCACGGTGCGCCCAGCAGCACCTCCACCGCCCCTCCCCATCCCCTGACACCGCAGGGCTGCCTGGTTAGTCAGTCTAAGGTGCCTTGCAAGTTTTTGGGGCGGGGGGTGGGCTGGGCGGGCCTGCGGGCCCTGGTGGGAACTCAGGCGTGAAACATGCCAAACCTAGGCTGCGCCCCATGACTGGGGCTTCGCCAAAAAGCCTTGAAAATGTGACGCTATTCTCTATTCTGATCGAGGTGTCTCCACCGCTAGAGATATCTCGGTCGTCAACATTGAGAAGAGCCTCAAAACATTGGCCCTCTTTTCTATTCCAATCGAGACATCTCTATCTAGCGACCAAGAAAATCCTACCGGTAGAGCAATTATCTATCGCAATGTCTCTATCTGTATATTTGTACCCTTGATAACAAGAACATATGAACCACACAGCTATCTATATTTTACCTACGTTGGAACATTTTTAACTGAGTGGCGCAAGCGTACCCACCAACCACCAGCATGCATACCCGCAGCCACCTCGCTCCTGGTTGCGTGAAGTTCAGGAATCGCTCCTTGTGTACTTTGTCGCCCAAACAAGGGAGGATGTGTAGAGACTTGTTGTTACCATCTGCACTAATATTTGTACAGGATGAAATTACGCATATCTCGAGTAGACTAGCTGTCCTGTCAGTTCAGCCGTATGTGCGACCCTACTTGCCTCATGCAAATCGAACGCAACAACAGCGCCAGGTACAGCCCACCCCAGCAGCTGTTGGCAGAGCTGGCCAGTTGCACAGGACCTATCTCCTTACTAGGAGTTGGTCTTCCAAGCTTCAACCGTAATCACGAGGGCGAGACCAAGTTGGCGGCGTGATGGGTGAAGCTTAGAAGACCTTTTTCTAGAAATGAGCGTATGCCGATTTTTGTACCACAGTATCTCCATCTTGATCTGTCCAAACATGTTATGCGCAATGTAAGTAGACTCCGACTGCGTGTGTATACTTGAAAGTTGAGGCAACAGCATGGCTAGTGTATGTGACCAATGTCCTGTTTAAAATGAACATGTCCAGAACGAGGTGCATGCTCTTTTATTTTGCCAAGACCATCGAGTTTGTGAGCTGAGGAAACATTTTTCCTTTCTGTTTACGCCTTTTTTCGAGGACTTTTCAGCAGCCCGACCCATTTCACGGCAACAGGTCAACAACCAGCTTGTCCATAATTTCCTTTCTCAGCTGAACACTAGACTTTTTCTGAGCTCAGGAGGAGACATGTATACTTTTTGGGGTGGACCCCCTGAGGGCCCCCCCCCCCTAACCCCCCTTTTAGCGCCCCCACCCAAACAAAAAGGGTACCGATACTCTGCTCCTTTTCAAATAGGCATCCATCTGCATACACATCAAGATCTGAAACTGAAGTGTTGCAGATTTATGGGGCAAAAACTAAGATACGGACGCCCATGCACACGTGACCTACATACCAGGCACCCATAACTGGCTTGCACAGACCCACATTGTTTCCATTTCTTCAAAATTTCACTGACTATGTCATGCTGGCACGTTTCTGTAAGTTTGGGGTGAATTGCTGCTTCATTGGCTTGACTCACCCGCGGCTTGCACCCGAGCGCGTGTGCCTCTGACTTTTGGACATGTCCCCCCCCCCCTTAGCCCAATTTGCTCAGAAAGGGTGCCAATCGACTGGGCTTGAGCTAGGGATTCCGCTGATATATTTAAAATTTCGTAGAAATGTCCCAAAAATCTGAAAGGGGAGGCCCAAAAAACTCGTTTGAGTTGGATGTAGGAACTCTGTCGGGAAATTAAGGACAATTAACCAGAGCCAGTGGTACAGTTTCATTCCTTATTCCTTACCACTGAGCTCTGTGTTCAAAATAACCCTAAATATTTATCTACTATTAGTGGATATATGGAAGCACCCTTGCACTCATTTTTTGGCGGGAGGGGCCTGGGTGGGCAGGGCGGACCTTTTCCCTGCATGCGGAGCTCCTCCTCGTTGCCAGGAAAGGCAGCGTCGTTTTAATTTTAGTGTTCTGTTTCCACCTTTCCAGCGAAACAGGTTGCTCCCAGGGACTTCAGGCAAAGCCTGATGTGTTTTGATTACTTCTCACATATCACTGCCTACATAGTTTACATGGTTTACATGGTTTACAGAGTAAGCCATCAGTCAACATGTGCGACTGCTAGGCTGCGTGTAAGATATGTAAAAATTTGTAATAGTTGTTGTTGAGACTTGTAGCACCTACAAAAAAAAACTGGAAAGGGAAAAAAGGCACAACGCTGTCTAACATTGCAGCACTGAATAAATTCAGCAAACAATCAAGCGTCTGCCCATCCGACCGCAATAAAAAAAAAGAGGGTTTTGGGCACATAAAAAACATGGACTGTCACACTGAGGATACCAAGAATGAGGGATGCAAAATACATTGTGCATAAATTCATATCACTGCCTACCACAGCCCACTCCCAGCATCCAAGATCATACAACCGCGGCAAAACACCTTGAAAATTATACTTAACAGATACCTGTATCTACTCAGATAGCGTCCAAACTCCGTGCTACCATGGTTTTCAAGAAATGCACATTGTTGCCTGGCAAACAAATCCATGCACTTAGTCCTCTGGTCCCTCCTTTTTTTGGCCCCACGAGTATGGATGGTCCTAAAAACTACTTGAGAACAAAAAGAAGGGGGGAAATTGTGCTTGGGCATGCACTTCTGCATTTATGTCACTGTAGCTAGCTAGTTTGGTAGTGAAGCGTCACAAATCCAGCCCCCCACTCACACCCCTGACCACCCATTTATTTTTAAAGCAAAATTTTTATGTATAGAAATCGCTGTGTGACTTTAAAAGTTGTAGAAGTGGAAAAAACAGAAGTGGCACAGCTTTGATCCTAGTGTGCTTGTATTGCACTGTTAAAACAATAAGCAAAGAACCAGAAATGTTTAAGTTGGTCAAGAATTGAGGAGGAATCACCAATTCAGATAAATCCTGTCTGCGACATTGCTAGCTTTGTTTCAAATCTTTTTTTCTGTCAACCATGCAACATTCTCTTTGTAAACAGAAGGGGTTCCCTTGGGCAAGCAAAAAGGCGGGCGCTACACTGTGATTGGCGTACACCCAGTCAAAAGTTGGGCAATCCTGGAGGCTATGGGCCAAACTGCATTATATGCAGATGTAGGAGCCTCCTTGAAGCTGCACCACAGCCTTGACTTAAAGAGTGAGATGGTGCGCTAATGAAGTGCGCCCATACTTGCATTCAATGTTTTCCCTAGCCATGCCCGAAGAACATTTTGCGGTGCAAGTAGGTTAAATCAATGTGTGCATGTAATTGAGTTGCGAGGTGCATGTGTTTGCCTTTGAGCAAGAGCGTCTACTGCTAAGTGCATGTGTGAAAGAGTGAAGACAGGAATTACCTAGACAAGTGGAATGCATAAATCTCTGCAAGTAAAACATAAGGACATTAATTCAACCTCATGCATGCATGAAAACGCATCAACCCACTCGCCCCTGATCAGCCTTTGCAGTTCTCGTAACGCGACAGGTTTCAGCCATACATCTTAAGTGTAGCTGATCATCATACTTTTCTCGAGTAGCGCAAGACATTCCCTTCCACTTATTCCCTTCTTGCAGGCCCCGCCACAACCTCCTGCAAGCGCCGTGCTCCCGGCAACGGCAGGCAATACCTCCACCCACGCAAGCAGGTATGCGTGCAAAAGCCGTGGTGAGTGTGAGTGTGAGTGTGTGTGTATGTGTGCGTGTGCACAGGCCTCCCTCCCTAAGGTCTCCTGACCCTGATCTGCCTGACCCTGATCTGTATGTGACATTTTCCATCTCCAAACGTTACATGTTGAGCATCTCCAAAGGTTACATGTTGAACTAGCTTCTGTCTTTGACCTTCTTGCATTACAGGTTGAAAAATAGTTGGCTTGGCGGAGGATGCACAGCCTATGGAGGTTGTGACGGAGGAGTGATGTTGATCTGACAGGATAGACTATATTATGCGCAATGTCAGTAGACTCTGCTTGCATGCACATACTTTGAAAGTTGAGGCAGCAGCGTGACTTGAAGGTGGTTCTCACGTATGTGGCCAGTTGCCCTGGTGGAGATGAACATGTCAAAAACGAGGTGCAGGCACATTTTATTCTGCCAAGACCATCGGGTTTGTGAGCTGAGAAATAATCTTTTTGTTTACCTTTTTGTGTACGCCCTTTTTTGAGGTCTTTTCAGCTGCCCAACCCTTTTTGCTGCGGCATAATTTCCTTTCTCAGTAGAACAATAGACCTTTTCTCTTTCTTTATGAGCTTATTCTAAATTTGTTTAAACAAAAGTTTCCGATGAGTTGAACTACACACCGTCTATCAATGGAAAGAGCGAACAATGGGTTGAGTCATACAGCATCCCACCATGTCAGACAAAGGAGAAACGTTTTTTTTTTAGGGTATGAGATAGCAAACTCCCTACTACGTTAGTAAATAAAGAAAATTTGGAAGAAGGGCAGCGAGAGAGGCTGGTTGGACAGGAAAGAGGCGAGGGGGGAGGCTTTCAAGGAAAAAAGGTTCAGGCGGAAAAAGTTGGATCTAGAGAAACCAAAGGAAGTTGGCAGAGCAAAACAAACTGAGGCCTGAATAACTACACTACCAAGAGAGCAACCAGACACGAAGGCTAGAGAAGCTAGGAGCCAGCCAGGATAAGAGCAAACTAAGCCATAGCAATGACTGGTGCGCCAAAACAGGCTCCAACACAACTCCCCCTAAAGAAACTGATACCCCTCTGAAACGCAAAATCAACCCAATCCTAGCGAAAGAGAAGCCTCACGGGAAGCCCTTTGAGAAAAAGGATTACAAAAATAAAAAACCTAAGGATCCTGGGCGCAGAGCAGAAGTCTACGACCTACTCTCCCCACAGGCAAAAAGAGAAAGCTAACCCTACGCAAGCAGACGGGCAGGGAAACCAGGCGAGGGGGAGAGGGGTGGAGTAGCACCAAAACGATATACAGCAAAGGGCGCAGCTGACCAACAATCAAGGAAGGAGAGTCTGCACAGAGAGGCAACGCTAAGGGCTGCAAACAACACCAGGCAGGACACCATACCCGCCCTAGGGGAGGCTGCACATGGAGAGGCAGCACAGACGACTGCGTCGACACCAGGCAGCACAACTCACACACTCACTAAGGGAACAGGCACGCGTTAGAGATGAGGCTTTGAGACGAAAAAGAAAGAGTCTCAGGCCCAAAGTCAGCAAATACCAAAAGGCGTTGAGAGACCAATGCACACACTGCTGTCTGACATTCCAACAACAAAACAAGAATATCTCCTGCAAGACAACTCCAGGAGAACCTAAGCACTTTGCAAGTCATGACCAAGACAAAGAGAGAGACATTTGCTCATTCCTGAGTTGGTTCTGCCTTTTTAGACATGCCAGGGCATGCAAGATGTTAATGTGGGTATCTTGGCCACTTTGATTTTCCGCAGAGCATTTTGCTATGGCACCAGCACACTTGTTCCCTCAGATGCCAGCATTGCAAATTAATCATGTAAAGATGGATGGTGTCTTTAGATTGCTAATTTTCTTGTATGAGGGTTTCTAGGAATTTGGCAGAAGTGGTCAACTGGGGAAATGTCCAAATGTGTGCCATTTTTGCACTCGGAAGCCAGCCATCCACTGCCCCTTTATCCGATTGGTACCAATTTTGCTTTAAATTGAAGCTGGCATTATGAGTTACACGAGGATGTGCTTTGATTCATGTGGGTTGCTCTGTGTGCAAATTTGCAGGGCTGAAAGCCCAAAGTGACCACCAAAACCCCAAGAAGGTGGCCTTGCATGGGAAAACAGCATATGTTGGCCTACATCCCCAACTAGTTGACCGTTTCACTCCACTTCTTTTACAGTGATGTGTATGCATTATAAGGACTCTATAACACCAAAAATCATGTGACTTGGAATGGTGGCTGGCCTGCAATTTTGTGGTGAACAATAGGGTTCACGCCGCATGCAATCAGACATATTTGCCAAAACCGGCAACATTCAAGCTCAGGTGCTATCAGCTACCTCTAAAAACTGAACTTGATTTTGCCGGTTCCGGCCACCGTACTCAATTCACATTTCAAAAGTACCCCTGTTTGGGGCCTCAGATGACCACCTCTGGGAATTTGGTTGTTTATCCCGTTGCATGTGCTGGGGCCAGAGGATGCTATTCGCCATAGTGCACCAGCACTGTCTGTCGCAAAATATGGTTGTATTCATTTATCAAAGTACAACAATGCCTGCAAGCTCGGCTCTGCTTATGATTTTGTTGATGCTTGTCCCTCCAGGATTTGCTGTGGTGATTTTGTTGGATTCAGGGTGGTACACTCCAGATCCATCTGGTTGAAAGCCATTTTCTTTGTTTGTAATACAGCTCCCCATCTCTGAAGGCCCACTCTTTCCAATTAGGGGCCTTGAGTTCCAGCAAGTGCTTTTGTTGTGCACATGATAAAAGAGGATTTACCCAAGAATATTTCCGCTCAGATGCCCCCCAAAGGCATATATCATAGCAATGTAACCTTACCTAACCTTACCCAACAAGCAGAAAAAGAACAACACAAACTGCTAATGTCTTAATGTCTTACATACCGGAACTGCGAAACCCTACACACCATCCTATTAGGAGTGGCAGGCACCATTTGCAAGAGTCGCACAACAAATTCACTGCAGCCTTATTAAGTTAAGAGGTATGAAGGTCTGTTTCCCGCTACAGGAGCTCACAATGTGTTTACTGTCTTGAGCCAGAACAATAACAAGCTTTGTTTTTCCTCCGGAACTAATTGCGTTTTATGAGCAGGCTATTCACAACTTCTTGACTGGAGGCTTTTTTGTAAACCTTGTAAACCTTCTTGTAAAGGTCTAAATGCCACTGCACTCATGGGAAAGTTAGGCTGGCATGCAATCAAATCCGCAGCAAAATCATTTGAACCAGATGTTGTGTCTCTGCATCCATTGGGCGGTGCAGATCACAAAGCAACATCCTTTCCTAATCCATGCCGATGCTAGCAGTCGCACACTTTGACTGAAGGCCTTTTCCTTGTAAAACTTGTATTCCATGCGTTCTCTTATTCCTCTTTTTGCACAACTCCTATAAGCTTCAATACCATTCTGTCTCCGTGTCTGTTAGCAAGCCTGTTTCGGCAGAACAGTGTAAAAGCCAGGGATAAGTGTTGTTCAAGTTGGAGCTGTGATAAGAAACAAGAGTTAAGGGCCCAGAATTACCAGGCATCATTAATGAATGTCATGTAGCGTGGGGGCTATTGCGTTTAAAGGCACCATCACGTTTTTGCCGCAATACGTACCTGTCCACTACAAATTGACGTGTCATCTTGTTGGTTAAACAAGTACTTGCAGGTCTGTCACGCCCAATCAGTGGCAGCAACAAATCGTGAGACAAGCAGGTTTTTGGTTGACTGTTGGAGTTTTTGTGTGTCTTGTTGAATAATCTTGATGTGCCAGTCTTATTGATAACCCTTACCTTCTGAAATTGATAGTCTCGGTAATCGATTGACAACATGTGAGTGTTCTAAGAGGTACCGTTAGAAGAGATCCTGTACTGTGTAAGACATATTTGTTTGCCTTTTCATATTCAAGTGAAACACAATGAGACCGGGAATGTTGGAGTGAAGTACCATGTAATGTAAACGGTCCCATGTAATGTAAACGGTCCCAGCTCCGGGAAGGGACGGTGTGGCGGCCAACCAAAGACGAGTAGTACTAGCAGAGATAGACACAGACACAGACACGAGTACGAGCGGAGAGCACACAGGCATATAGACAGGAAACTGGTAGAAGCATAAGCGACCACAGCGATGCAAAGAATGCACTCCTCTGCTTGACAATTTTTTCACCTTCCGAATGCGTCCATCAATTATCAACAAGACTCGGTGCACGCCTTATGACTGAAACACATTGGTAAAAGCTGAGTCCTATTTTTGGAACATGTGTTCTTTGTAACGTTTAAAAGGATAGGAAAATAGGAAATGGCAAATCAAAGAAGGAAATTCAAGAGGGCTTCTTGTTTCACGTAATTTACTACGTTGTTGTTTTACGTAACTTACTTGCACAACCTTAAAATGTCATAAGGGCTCATTTCACCATTATGTGTTCCATCTGCCGTCTAGATTTCCTGATTACGCCATCAACTTGCGAAAGACATTAGAGAACACCTCCACTGGCTGGGCTCCAGACAATGTGCATCTACAGCAAAGCAGGACATATTTGAAGGGTGAATAAAGGCAAACAGGTGATGCTGAAATTAGAAAACTGAGGCAAGTGAGCAAGAATGATAGCAAGCAAATCCTTACAAGTAGGACAGGGTCCGATTTTGACCTGGCCGGGCTGGTGATTTTTCTACGAGGATCACTTGCATGAGCCTGCCTAGGAGAAACCATAATTTATACTGTCTTTCTTATTGTAGAGGGTAAGGGGAGCTTTGGTTATCGTTGAAGGGAATGGTACAACACTGTATTGATGACCCACTTTTTGCCGTTCTCTCCAGTGATGGTAAAGTGTGGGACTCCACTCACGGTTCCCTTCCTCGCCAGGACAAGGGCCTCTTGCAGCTCCTCCTGCCCGACCCCCTCTTCAAGAATCCGTTGGGCTTCTTGCTTATCAAGTCCAGCAGCAGCTGCTGCCGCGATGAGCACGTCAAATGAGCTGATCAACTTGGCCTGAAGGTGAGAGAAGGGAATGTCGATGGAGCTTCATACTTAGGGTTGGCCAGAACCATATATATATGGTGTGTATGTGTGTATACAGTATTTTTGGCCCCAGGTAGGGAAGTCCAAATATACGGTCATATACGTTGTATATATTATATATTATATATAAGGTTCTGGCCAATTCTATGCTACTGCACTTGTAACTACAAGGTGGGTGGACTAAGGATACGCGTTAGGCATGAGGAAGCATTGTTCAATCAGTTTATAAAAAGCAGGTGCTATGACATGAAAACAAGTAGCGGTAAGCTTTGCACAAAATTAGATGTCGGCAAAGCCAGCTGCATGTATACGCTAATTTGAGTCTGACCTAAGCTGATTCTTCTTTGTGGGGTGTCCAGGATGAAATTAAAAAGTGTTCTGCTGCAAACATTGTTGGTTTGTGTATATTTTGTATGCAAGCGGATGTGTGCCTGGACTTGGAACCCCCTTGTCCTGTACATAATGTGCTCTTACCACACATTAAACATTAATGCAGAGGCAGAGGAAGTCTTGTTCTAGGCATTCAAGTGAGTGCTACATTAAGCCAAACTTACCAGAGGGGGATACTGAGGCCCAGATTTAGTCTTTTAAAATGTCCAAAGAACATGTGTCCCCCAAATGCAGTTTCATACTGGGCATTAGGTACCGATAGATTCTAAGCAGCTTTTTGCTTAAACCAGTCCCGACACTACAGGACCCAGGGCTAAAGGCACGTATTAAAGTTCCAGTTGAGCAAAGCTCCATTGACATCCAACCTGCATTATGTAATTGACAAACACAGGCTTATAGGAAGACAGCTGCACGCATAGAAAGTGACCTACCTGTGTAAAATAGGCTTTGAATAACTCCTCCACAAGCGCGTTTTGAGTGCTGTAGCCGCCGACGGTTGCCGCCCACATAATCAGCCTGGCCATGGTTGATTTTCATGCGTGGTACACCACATTTTTTTAAAGAGAAGGCGAAAAAGCCGCAGGAGCAATGAAGGTCGACCCCAAAATTGGCAGCATGATGGCAGCCATGTACATTTTCCGTTTTGTCACTCTTCCATTTTTGTTGTTGACACACAAACACACATACACACATGCATACACTCACACACCCTTTCTCGTCCCCAGATCCCTTCCATTCTGAGACAAGGTTTCCCACAAATCATTAGAGATGCAATAGCTTGGTGATAGGCTTCATTGACTGCCTACTGCAGCAAAAACGCACACCTGTGGGATGCGCTAGTATTCCCTGTCTTGCCTTCTATATTATAAGCAAGTCCAAGGTCGGCATAAGTCCTGCACAGGACGAATTAAGGAAAGCGTAGTAGCAGTGAAGAGAGGAGCAGGAGCAGCAAAGAGACTTACAAAGCTGTGGACAAGCTGATGAGTCAAGCAGCCCGGGGAAGGCAGGCAACCGCCGAGCAATGAGCAAAGCTATAGAAGCCCAATTAATGTTCCATGTGTTTGTGTGTGAATGTGTGTGTTTTGTATACGAGTGTGTGTGCGTGTGTCTGTGCACGAGTGTGTGTGTAAGACATGTCTGTATACCTCACCTTGGTCGTCACCAGCTGCTTGTCCAGCACTGGGGACAAACACGTAGCCGCAACGGGACACAGTTATGACTTGTTTGAATAGGCTTCTAAATGTATCTTATTTATCAGGCCAAAAAGTGGCGCCTGGTTTCATTTTGGTTTTGGATTGTCATTCCAGTAAAACTAACTTTTGGGGCTTCACATTTCAAGCAATGAAAATAAGGAACGATGCTATCAATTTACAAGGCACTGAAATTGCCAGAAAACACCCTGAAACGGCAGAGGTATCTGGCCAAGTAGGTCAAAAACTGGTCATGTTCGCACACATTGCACGTCAATGACCCACTCTCACTTAACTTTTTTTTAAGACGCTTTGTTAAGTCAAAAACGCGCTTTGTTAGGTCAAATTTATAGCTCCCTCAAAGCTCAAAGCCCTCGCGAGGGCAACAGGGCCTTAAGTCTCAGCCCCGTAGTAGAACCGTACTTTCACGACAGGCACATGGCTAAGCCCAACCAATATTCCATATCTGGCACCAGGCTGCTTTGGGCCAATTGCAGGACAGAGGGACCAAAGGGGTAGCTGCAGACCATTCTTTTCTACAGCTGGCATACAACGATTCTCATCTATCCAACCACACCTTCCGTGCACCCACCTGCTCATGCTTAAAATCATTTGGAGCGCGCGGTCTGAACCAAACTGCGGATTTGTTCAGCAAAGTCATTTTTAGAGATTCCACAAGCACTCAAGGTAGTCACAAACTGTCACACGCTTACATGGACGATCAACCTACTCTCTGCAATTGTGGCACTGGCACTGGCACGCTCCTTCAGTACACGCACTTAGACACTGACAGCTGACAGCCTACAGCACGCAAGTAACGTTTTTTGCTAGACTGGTCACCTTTTCTTTGTAGAATTCAAGCTTGTTAACGCACTCCGGTGCATCCGCATTCAGTTGGAACGGTAGCCATCGAACTTCAGCTTCCACTGCACAATACAAACATGTCAGGACAACGTTTTGTCAGCTAAGCAGGTGTGGAGGTGGCTCGTGGGTGTAATTCATCAGGATAATTTTTGAAAGTTACTGCGTACCGCACCTGCGTTCAAATGTAGCGCTTGCTCCAACCTCCTCTTCCCCACAAAGCACCTGTGTTGTTGAATTGAGATAGCTGTGAAGGATCGCCTCCAATTGGCTACCTGTCCACTATACCGCTCTAGACAGCGCAAGTCTGCCCGTTCTCAACATTATCAACCCCATAGCAAACCTGCCAGAGCTTGCATACTTTCAAAGGGCATTCAGGTTGCCGCGAACCCAGAGTCAATCTCTGTACTTGTGCAAAAGCCCCCAAACAGTGCCTTAAAGCTTCACGTCCAACTATAAGGCCCCTCTATCCCAGATTATTTTGCTATGAACATCAGGGAGCAAAGCCACACTATCACAACTGGCACAGGGCATACTGCTTTGCAATAAGGTACACCCTTGTGCCTATCGAAAGACTTACCATGGACTGTGGCATGTGGGAAGGAACCAGGGAGGCAAAAATGGCGGTCAGTCTGCTTTGCTTGTGGCATCTCAATACAATGTACAAGCTTACCAGACAGTGTCAGAGGTGACATCAACAGTGACCTTCATCGAATGATGGTGTCAAGAGCAGTAATACCGGTAGTAGTAATAAAAAGAGGAGCAATTCAGTTTGCAGCTTAATAAGTATATTTCTGTCTTATAATTGGCTGGACTATGCGTCAGTTTATAAATATTGAACTGATAAAGTAGCTTGGCTCTGTACAAGTACGCTGCTGCTAGTGGGCTAGGTAGGCATCAGGCTACTGCGTGCTTCTTGGCTCAGGATGGACACGCAGCAAGAGAGAGAAGAACAGCAGCTGGCCGGGCAAGAGCAAGAGCAGCAGCAGCAGCAGGAGCAGCAGCAGCAGCAGCAGCAGCAAAAAGAGATCCAACATGCTGCTAGGAGGAAAAAAAAGTCCTGGGGGGCGGAGAAAATTGAGGCCCTCCCTCTTTTGGAGCAGCAGCAGCAGCCATCAGGCCCGCAGGTGGATCACACGGCAGCAGCAGATGGGGGAGAGCCACCACCCAAGAAACGCCGCAGCAGATGGGAGGACGGGCCCCAGAAGGCCCTCATCTGTAGCTCAGGCCTGCCCATTCAGCTGCCCCAGAGCCTCGCGCACCTCATTGATATCAATCCAGAGTCACTGGAGCTGAACAGGCAGCTGAATTTGGTGGGTGTTGAGGGGTTAGGGGATGCCAGGTACACCCTTTTTGGTTCTGCAACCCTGTTCTTCGCCCCTGACCTGCACACCCTTACTTGGCCAACCTTGGGAATTTTTGAAGTTATTTTGGGGGTGACCCGACACGTTGCAGGTGAACCAAAAGCTGACGAACCTGGCGCACGGCTTGTTTCCGGAGGACTACCCGTCCGAGGGCCAGCGATCCCCCTCTCCTGAGCCAGTGTACAACGAGCTGGGCGTGCGCAGCAATACACGGGATCAGCGGCTGCGGGATGGCCTGACAAAGCAACGCAATGTAAGTGCACGCTCAAACATTATTGTTTCCTGCTCCCAGGTTGCAGAGTGTCCTCTCAAAGCTCAAGGAGCACACACACACATGCACACACGCACGTGCACGCACGCACGCACACACACACACACACACACACACACACACACACACACACACACA
>Ga0307945_1003338_pt1 | contig 13009 bp, 10 predicted proteins | sample OrgLakmetagen228_FD_201818 | JGI IMG/M metagenome (GOLD analysis project Ga0307945, IMG submission 201818) | Saline water microbial communities from Organic Lake, Antarctica - #228 | ecosystem: Environmental > Aquatic > Non-marine Saline and Alkaline > Saline | place: Antarctica: Organic Lake...
ACTTTGTCTGAGTGGCTTTGTATACACACCAAAAGTGACATAGTATGAGTGACTTTGTATATGCAACTTTGCATACACACCGAAAGTGACTTTGTATAAGTGACTTTGTATGAGTGGCTTTGTATACACACCGAAAGTGACTTTGTATAAGTGACTTTGTATGAGTGGCTTTGTATACACACCGAAAGTGACTTTGTATAAGTGACTTTGTATGAGTGGCTTTGTATACACCAAAAGTGACTGTGTATAAATGACTGTATGAGTGGCTTTGTATACACCGAAAGTGACTTTGTATAAGCAACTTTGTATAAGCAACTTTGTATACACACCGAAAGTGAGTATGAGTGGCTTTGTATACACAGCAAAAGTGACTTTGTATAAGTGACTTTGTATAAGCAACTTTGTATACACACCGAAAGTGACTTTGTTTAAGTGGCTTTGTATGAGTGGCTTTGCATACACCAAAAGTGACTGTGTATAAATGACTTTGTCTATGCAACTTTGTATACACACCGAAAGTGACTTTGTATAACCGACTTTGTATGAGTGGCTTGGTATACACAGCAAAATTGACTTTGATTCACGCACAGGGCCTTACACATACAGAGTGAATATTGGCATACTCAGGTTTTGGTACAACAGAAAGTGATCAGTGACACATTACAATGATGGGTACACACCAAAAGAAATGAGTGGTCCACACACAGGGTTTAATACTTACAGTGATTAGTGATTAGTGATCAGTGACACACACAGTAAAGGGTACACGCCAAAAGTGATGAGTGGTCCACACACAGGGACGGGATGGTCCACACACAGGATTTGATACATACAATGATGAGTGATTAGTAACACACACAGTGAAGGGTACACACCAAAAATGATGAGTGGTTCGCACACAGGGACGGGGTGGTTCACACACAGGATTTAATACATACAGTGATGAGTGATTAGTGACACATACAGTGAAGGGTACACACCAAGAGTGATGAGTGGTTCGCACACAGAGACGGGGTGGTTCACACACAGGATTTGATACATACAGTGATGAGTGATTAGTGACACACACAGTGATGGGTACACACCAAAAGTGATGAGTGGTCCACACACACAGGGATAGATACATGTGAGTACTGCTTTAGGGTTTATAAGGGTTTAGGCTTTAAGCCTTTTAAAAGTTAACCCCCTACCCTAAAAGGCTTTATGAAGCCTACCCTAACTCAAACAGAGCGAATACGTCCAGTCATTGGTGATACATACAGTGATGAGTGGTTCACACACAGGGACGGGGTGGTCCACACACAGGGTTTTATACATACAGTGATGAGTGATTAGTGACACACACAGTGAAGGGTACACACCAAAAATGATGAGTGGTTTGCACACTGGGACGGGGTGGTTCACACACAGGGGTTTATACATACAGTGATGAGTGATTAGTGACACACACAGTGAAGGGTACACGACAAAGGTGACGAGTGGTCCACACACAGGGACGGGGTGGTTCACACACAGGGTTTGTTATTTGGTAAATTCAAGTAGTGATAAATGATACAAACAGACGGAAAGGTTCCTTTCCCTTGATTTATGTGGGGAGGGGCCCTTCACTGCCCACGCAGTGCTTTTCTGTTTGCATTGTGAAATGCAGAAGGCGGGGGACTTTTAACCAACGATACAAAAAGATGAGATGGGGAGACAACAGGGAAACATTGATAACGCATGTCACTGTTGCTGTACTCCATGATCTTGTGCGGTTCAAACAAAATCACATTTTTTCTCACAGGGAGTGAATACAAAATACCAGTGTGGGTGTGGGTGTGGGTGTGGGTGTGGGTGTGGGTGCAGAGGAGAGCGGAGGATCTCTTGAAAATTACAGTGAAGCCACTCTCCAAAACAATTTGGTCAGTTCAGAGGGGGAGAAGCCATCTGATGAGGCACAGCTCTGGAGTCCTCCTGCCTGTGTCATGTCTTGGCATAGAGTTGGCCATAACCACATAACCACACATATTCAACATACACGGCCACATTTAGCAATTTATAATAAGTAATACATGTAGGGTTGGCCAGGACAAAAATATGCACCATATATGACCGCATATTTGGTGATTTCCATGCCAGCAATACCGTGTATACACCGTAAGTATATGGTTTTGGCTCGGTACCAAAGTGGCTCTTTTTCCTTATTTAATGTGGGGAGTGGCTTTCACTGCCTGCCGAGTTTTTTCTTTTTTCTTTTTCTTTTGGCCACCCTATATAAAGTATATACTTGTGTAACAGATAACAGCTCTGGCTGACCCACGTACACATCAAACCTTACCTTCAGAGGTGCGTATACCACCCCTTTGTCCCAGGCAGGAGAAGCAGGTGGCTTGTAAAAGACCTGGGAGCATGCACCGAAGACAGGATTTTTCGCTTGTTGTGCCAGCCACTGTGCGGCATTTGCACCTTTGCAGACACCGAAAAATGAATTTTCCACTTGTTGTGCCAGCCATTGAGCGACATTTGCACCTTTGCAGACACGGAAGAAGGAGTTATTCGCTAGTTGTGCCAGCCACTGTGTGGCGTTTGCACCCTGCAGACATCGAAGAAGGAATTTGTCGCTTGTTGTGCCAGCCACTGTGTGGCATTTGCACCCTGCAGACATGATGCCCGTCTTTAGCTCAGCCCATTTCTGGCATGAAGCACAGAGGTGGCCTGTATAAGAGGTGGCCTGTATAAGAGGTGGCCTGTATAAGAGGTGGCCTGTAAGTCTATAGCCTATATAAGTAGCCTAGCCTATATAAGTAGCCTAGTCTGTATAAGTAGCCTAGCCTGTATAAGTCTAAAGAACTGCACACACATGCTGTGTGTGTGCCTGTGTGTAACGTTGGCATGCCTGAAGATGTCGTTCTCCGTTGATATTAGTCCCTTAAGACATGGCTCTTCTATCACATCAGCCCACGGATAGATGGTAAAAGGAAGAGGGTGTGGATTGTGGCCAGTGATTCATGGACGCGCACACACACACACAAGCGCACACATGCACCCATACATGCACATACACCCACCAACACATGCACATAGACACACTCACACTCACACACACATACACACACACACACACACACATGCACCCATACATGCACACCCACCAACACGTGCACATAAACACACTCACGCATACCCCTACTCACGCATACACACATACGCACAGATAAAAAGGCACGTACACTCTCGTATGCACACAATGTGCAATGCCTTGTGTGATGCCTTTTGACCCATCCTGCTTGTGCAACCCACAAACAGGATACACACCTGTGGCAACCCTGGATGAGACTGCCGGTCGGGCATGCTAAAGAACATGAAGTTGATGTGGTTCAGGAGAAGGAACTGGTTTTGCAGCATTGCGACTTCATCCGACACGTCTGCAAGACAAAACGTGGTTCAGGAGGAGGAACTGGTTTTGCAGCATTGCGACTTCATCTGACACGTCTGCAAGACAACATGAAGTTGACGTGGTTCAGGAGGAGGAACTGGTTTTGCAGCATTGCGACTTCATCCGACATGTCTGCATGACAACATGAAGTAAACGTGGTTTAAAAGAAGGACCTGATTTTCCAGCATTGCGACGTCATCCAACACGTATATGACCGTATGTATGGTGAATTCCCTGCTAGAAATGTCGTATATACTGTACGTATATATGGGTTTGGCCAACCCTACAAATACATTATTGGTGTTCACCCCCCAAACTGACTTTCACCAAGTTGGATGAAAATTTGGGAATGTGTGCACTTTTGTCTAAGATGAGGGGCTGCTAACTCAGAGAATCCTGAAATTTGACCCAGGGGGTGGGCAGGGGGCCCCTAACATATCAGATCACTCTCAGATCACACATTTCTCACACTCCCAGGCCAAAACCTTCGTGAATTTTTGTGAAATTTGCTTTGTCGGAAGCACATACTTCTCAGCTACCTGTGAGTATGCTGTATGTGTGAATTGACGGCCAGACTGGCTGACATTTCCCCAAAAATCACACTTCCCCAAAATATTGGATTAGTTTTTGCTAAATTTCACTAGAAACTGTCATTCACAGCCACATAAAAGACCTGCAACACGCTATTTCAGCCCAAAAACCAGTGAATTTCATATTGATATCTGAGTTGGAGAAGTGACTGCTTGCTGCAATGGGGGCAGTTGGTGATTTCCCTGCTAGAAATGCCATATATACCAAATGTATGTATGGTTTTGGCCAACCCTAAAAATGACACATCAAGCAGCGTTCGAGCAAGAGGGAAAAAGGCAGTCAACGTGCCACGAAGAATTTGCACTAGAACGCTTGAGCAATCATAAAACTGCTGCTGCACTCGGTCACACACACACCCGCACACCCACACACACCCACACATATGCACACACACAACCACATACACACTACCAATAAGCACACACACACATACACACACGTGTACATGCACGCTCACACTACACTCGACACATACACACACATAAATACACACACATACACATACACACGCATTTGAACACACCTGGTAAAAGCAGTCCGGGAGACCCTGCAGTAGAAATCTGAGATTGCGCATGGGAACTCCTGGAGTCTCTAGTCCAACGCTCTAGAGAGTCATCGTCAACGTGCCTTAAAACAAGTAGGCATATGAGCACGTGTGCGTGTTGTGTTTGTGTGTGTGTGTGTGAATGTGTGTGTCGTCATCATTTTAAGTATAGTGAGAGGCTGCCTGTACCTTTTACAATGTATGCAACAAATACAGAGCGCAACAGCAGAGCTTGCAGTTGTAATTATAAGCCACAAATGTTATGATTCTTCACTTTAATATAGTGAGAGGCTGCCTGTACCTTTTTACAACGTACGCAACGAACACATTGCGTAACAGCAGAGCTTACAGCTGTAATTATTATTGTTATAAACAGTCTTTGAGCCAACACCAACGCAAAGTATAAATGATAAATGTTAAACACAGTCCTTGATCCAACACAAACACAATTTATGCAATCGGAGGAACAAGCAGTGTAAGCAGTCAACGAACTGCATTACCTGCACAGCCTCTCCTCTACTCGGCAGCAGAATGTGGCCACAGGAACGAAGCCATTGCCGCGACCAGGTCCTGAGCTGGAAAATTCTGAGGTGTGTGTGTGTTGCGTGTTAAGTCTGTGCTGTGTGTTCATGTCTTTGTGTGAGCGCTTGTTTGTGTGGTTTAGTTGTTTAGAGAGCTGCACGTCAGAATTTGTGTCAGAATTCAAGGAACATTTGCAGTGGCTGCTTTGAACACGTGAGGGCAGCATCAACTACATCAGTTTTGGCCTATTTCTTCTTCCCTGATGCACTGGTCCTTTTTTCCTATACCCATCTCTCTCTCTCTTGCAGCTGCGACCGCCATAAAGTAGCCCCACTGACTTCATGCTGCATATTCCTCTGTTTTGGGTCTATTGCGTTTGCATCGTAAGATGGCGGTGGAAATATTTACAAGGAAATAAAAAGTTGAAGAAACAGGAGAGAAACACAGTTGTAGACAACTGACCAATTCTTTCTCCATACCGGTCCCTTCTATGTCAAAAATCATACTACGGTATTGTATCCATCAAAGGATACTTCTTTCTCCGTACCAATCCCTGTTTTAACAGGTGGAAAGTTGTCATCCATCAACAAATCTATTGTAGTAGCAATAATAATAAAATATTAACAAACGTAGTAATGGGAAGTCTTATTTCCTTTGGATCGACTCACATTTGCCATGCCACCACTACTTCACTCCTCAGTACCTGATTGAACAATAACTTCCTTTGGATGACTCACATTTGCCATGCCATCACTACTTCACTCCTCAGTACCTGATTGAACAATAACTTCCTTTGGATTGACTCACATTTGCCATGCCACCACTACTCCACTCCTCAGTACCAATGGGAAGCCTTTGGATGACTCACATTAGCCACGCCACCACTACTCCACTGCTCTGTACCTGATTGATCAAAAAACTTTATTGATTTTACCAATTCCTAGTTTTGACTGCTCCCTCCAATCATCTTATGCCCACCACCAACATATCCCTCTATCCCTAATTGAATCCTAAGTACGTCCTGCCTCCATTCGCCAAACCTCACATTAATTCATTCCTAGTTGGCTCCTACCTTGCATCCACCAGGCCCACCATGGCAGCCTCTCCCCATTGAGGCCAGGGGGAACAGCTACTTGCTGCAATTCCAAGGCTGCCTCGTGCCAGCTGTCAGGTTGTTGCCTGTGGTGGCACGTCACCACCGCATGATGATGCGCCTGCAGCAGCATTTTGAACACTAGGGTTACACAACGTTCAGCCACTTGAGTACACAAAAGGGAGCATCATCAGTTCAGGTCGCTTATGTGGCACGTCACCACCGCATGATGATTCGCCTGCAGCAGCATTTTGAACACTAGGGTTACACAACGTTCAGCCACTTGAGTACACAAAAGGGAACATCATCAGTTCAGGTCGCTTGTGGTGGCACGTCACCACCGCATGATTCGTCTGCTGCTGAGCCTGCAGCAGCATTTTGAACACTAGGGGCTACACTGAACACTAGGGTTACATGGGAACACTAGGGTAGGGTTACATGGGAACACTAGGGTAGGGTCACATGGGAAGACTATGGTAGGGTTACGTGGGAACACTAGGGTTACATTGAACACTAGGGTTACAGAGCGTTCAGCCGCCTCTGTACACAAAAGGGAACATCATCAGTTCAGGTCGCTTATGTGGCACATCACCACCGCATGGTTTGCTTGCTGCTTTCTTCCCTGCTGGACCTGCAGCAGAAACGGAAACTAGGGTTACACGGCATTCAGCCGCTTGAGTGCAAAAAAGAGAACATCATCAGTTCAGGTCGCTTATGTGGCACATCACCACCGCATGGTTTGCTTGCTGCTTTCTTCCCTGCTGGACCTGCAGCAGAAACGGAAACTAGGGTTACACGGCATTCAGCCGCTTGAGTGCAAAAAAGAGAACATCATTAGTTCAGGTTGCTTATATGGCACATCACCACCGCATGGTTTGCTTGCTGCTTTCTTCCATGCTGGACCTGCAGCAGAAACGGAAACTAGGGTTACACAGCGTTCAGCCGCTTGAGTGCACAAAAGGGGACATCATCAGTTCAGGTCGCTTGTGGTGGCACATCACCACCGCATGGTTTGCTTGCTGCTGTCTTAACAGCAATGATGAAATATTAGGGTTGGCCAGTACCATTATTGTAACGGTGTACATGCAGTATTTTTTGCATGAGAACCACCAAGTATACGGTGCATTTACACGTATTATACGTGCATATACGTGTACATATACGTATAATATGGTACGGTATATACACGTATTTTACGTGACATATATATACGGTTCTGGACAACCCTAGGCAAGTTGGTAGCCCAAACGACGCAGGCAGTGAGAAATTATCAGTTCTCTGCTTCGGCTGTAAAACTGGAGTTCTTGTAGAGAGCGTAGGCTGAGATCCGGCAGGCACTTAGCATAAAGTGCAGTGTACTCTCGTATTGGGCATTCTTTTTATGCCTTGCTATTGCTCGGGTTTATTTTCCGCCCCCCGCCCCCCTCAGCTTGCGCTTTGACTTGTAGATGTTCCCATCTGAGCTCGCTTGAATCTGACTTATGCGTTTCTTATTCCATGTGCCTCTTTTCAACATTTATGGGCTTGTCGCCCTTGGTCCTTGCTTCTTTGCGTTGTTTTGCTTTTTTGAGGGCCTGCAGCCTTTTTTGGGTTCCGGTGTCTCTGGTTTTGTTCTCTCTCCACGCGCCTTGGTGTAATGACGAAGCCTACAACGAACTGTAGCATAGAACCAATCCTCACAATAATTAAGGAAGTGGTTGAAATAAGGAGGAAAAATGAAGAACACAGGCAGTGTAGACAAACCCCAATGGGTACCAGCAGAATTCCAGCAGCTTGTAGGCAAAATGGTACTTTTGTCTGCATCAAATTGCAAGCAAGGATGACAACTTTTTCAAGCCACAACAACACATTGTACTGCAACAGCTTACGTGCTACAGGTTGGGCCTGTGGAAACAAAGCATAGTCAGGTGAGCCTGGATGTCAGCCTCTCAGTTTATTAGGGCTATAAGAAGTTCACAGTGATTTTATTAAGGTTTTCGGGTGTATAGCCAATTGGCTACACAGGGTGCTTTTGCTGAAAAAGTGTGTAGCCACTTAATACTTCCCCCCAAAAAAGCTGTCAAAATTTTGGGTCAGGTCACATGGCTGGCCACATCAGTTAATCGGCCCATCACTTGACGGAAGGCCTCGCAGCTGCCCACACAAGTAATAATCGAAAGGCAGCAGCTTACCTCACCATCCAAACCAGCATGAGAACCAGATTCTTCATCATTTGAGCCAATTGCAATGGTCCAGACATGGTTCATGGTAGGAGGGGCGTTCAAGCGGTACGGGATGATACTGCAATGAGGTGCATGCAGATTGACATTTTGATTGGTGCGCATGCACACACACGCACACACACACACACACACACACACACACACACACACCAGTGTTTTTTTTAAGGGCGATACGTCGCTTTTAAAGGGTTTTTAAGCGACACACCAAAGCTCTGCGGGGTACCCTGTGTCGCGCGTGTGCGACATTGAAAATTTTGGGGAGTACCCTGTGTCGCTTTTTAAGACAAAATTTGTTGTATAAGGTATGCCTGAATGAGCAGGAGGAGGAAGCTAAGTGATTTATGGGGGCCCTCAGGTCCCAGCCAACCCAGCAGCAGCACATTCCCCATCCAGCCATGTCAATGCAGCAGCAGCAGTTGTAGCAGATGCAGCAGCAGCAGTAGCAGCAGCAGCAGCCCCATCCATCCTTGTCAATTCAGCAGCCGTGCCCATGCAAGCCAAACAACGTCCAGAGGTCCAGACAGAGCAGCAGCAGCAGCAGCTACCCCATTCACCATTGTCAGTGCAGCAGCAGCAGCAGCAGCAGTAGCAGCAGCAGCAGCAACAGCAGCAACAGCATCAGCAGCATTGGACGCAGGCCTGCCCACAAGCACACGAACGCGCACACACGCATGCACACACATGCACACGCACATACACACACAACAGTATGTTTTTTTGTCTAGACTTATTACATTACACACGTATATTTTGGGAAAGGCTTGCGCTACACACTTTTTTGGCTAGAGCACCCTGCGTAGCACGTTTGACTTGAAATGCTACACACCCCAAAACCTTATGAGAAACACTGACACACACACACACACACACACACACCACACTGGCATACTAGACAAACAACACAATAGCATATTACACAGGTGAAAGGATTAGCAGCATGTACAAGGCACGCGCGCACTCACACTCACACACACCAGCTACTGGAGCTAGAGTTATTTGTGGCATGTGGGTGCTGGTAGGAAGAAGAGCGTAGGCCCACAAGATTGCAGGTTTTCTGGAAATGGGATGCATAAATGGGATGCATATACGGAGGATTGTGTTGGAAGTATATATTACAGGTAGGGTTGGCCAGAACCATATATATACGGTGTATACATGGTAATTTGGCAGAGAAATCACCAAATATGCAGTGCATATATACGGTTCTGGCCAACCCTAACTATAGGTCAAGGCCCACAACTCCAAACAAACAAGGGTTGCGGGTGTAGGTTAGGACCTCAGGTAGTGCCTTCCCTTAGGGTAACATTGGAGCAATCTTAACTAGGTATAAAAGATCTGAGACAAGAATATTTCCGCACGTCTGCGGCGGTAGAGGTCAGCAAGTCACTTTTTACTTTTTACTTTGTGCAAATCATCTCCAGTGATTGTAACAGTTACAAAAGCAGTGATGACAAGAACAGTGACTGTAACAATTACAAAAGCAGTGATGACAAGAATAGTGACTGTAACAGTTACAAAAGCTGTGATAACAAGAATAGTGAATGTAACAGTTACAAAAGCAGTGATGACTAAGTGCCTGGTAGCGTGAGTTCTACGCTGTCTGGTAGCGTGAGTTTAGCGCTGTCTGGTAGCGTGAGTTCTACGCTGCCTGGTAGCGTTAATTCTACGCTGCCTGGTAGCGTGAGTTCAACGCTGTCCGACAGCAACAGCTTCTTTTCCTTGGTCCATACTCAGGCCCTGAACCCTATTTTTCACCAGAAAATCCCCATAGCAGGCCACCCAAATTACCAAATTACATGATTTTTGATGTTATAGAGTCCTTACAATTTACAAAAGAAATATATTGAAATGGTCAACTGGTTGGGGATGTGGGCCAACTTATGCTGTTTTCCCATGCAAAGCCACCTTCTTAGGGTTTTGGTGGTCACTGTGGGCTTTCAGCCCTGCCAACTTGCACACAGAGCGACCCACATGAATACAAGCAAATGCTCGTGTAACTCATAATGCCAGCTTCAATTTAAAGCAAAAACGGTACCCATTGGATAAAGGGGCAGTGGATGGCTGGCTTCCAAGTGCCAAAAGGGCACATATTTGGACATTTCCCCAGTTGACCCCCTCTGGTAATAGACAACAGACAACCCTCCTCTTCATTTTCAACCCCAAAATTTTCCAACAACTTCATAACCCAACAGCGTTTGTAAACCCAGGTTTTGGGAACGAAAAAGTGTGTCGCCGGTCTTGTTTGTGGCTGTTTGTGAGGGCACAGGATGGAAAACAGCAAAAATAGGCACATTTGTGAGCGTTGCACGCCCGTTCGGCTGTCGTTTTTGTCAATCAGCCTACCTAAATGTAGCGCTTGACAAGCTGCTTCTAGGCATTTTAAATTCAAGTGAAGGAAATAAGGTGATGGCATGGCATAATGGAATACGTGTGTGATCTGATCTGATCTGGATCCCAAAATTTTTAACTTTCGAGTTTGCAGCCCTTCATGTTATAAGAAAATGTCAACACATCCCAAATTTTCATCCCATTTGGTGAATGTTAGTTTTGCGGCTGAACACCACTACATAGTATGGTGGAGGACATTTGAGTGCAATTTCACCGCTTAGACAGTGAACGTAAACTCCTCGCGTATGCCCACACCAGATAATCATTATTATCCCTAATAGGGTCTATTATCATCAGTGACCCTGAGAAGGAGTGAGGAAGTTCCTGAACCTCCAACACACCTAAAAACAACGCTTCACGTGCACCCGCACTCTTTGAGCTCAGGCGGCTCTAAATTTTTACGAGGCCTCCTCAAAAATACCATTTTAAAGGCAACAACATAAGACCGTCCCTTCAGATTTTAAGCACGAGCGGCTCTGGCTGACCATTATGAGCCTCCCGAATGGCAAGCTTAAAGACACCAACACCCTGCATGCGCACCCGTACACTTGGAGCATAGGCAGTTTCAGCCGAGCTTTACAAGCCTTCTTTGAACGGCGAATCTCAAAGTGTCAACATCCATCACGCGCACCTGTACACTTTGAGAACAGGCGGCTCTGGCTGGATCTTCACAAGCCCACCGAATGGCCAACTCAAAGACATCCAGAGGGGCGAGCGCAGGAACTCCTCATATTTATGCAGCAGGCGTTGGTACAGCTGCCTGTGTGCGAGGTCAGCAAAGCAGGACTCAGCTTGTGTGTATGTGTGTCTGCTTGTGCATACATGCAAAAATTACATAAGATCTTTGTACATGTGTGCAGCATGCAGTGGCTCAGCTTCTCGTGGGAAGGGGGATGCAAAGTAGGGCCCTATGCGCGTGTTATAACATCCATGCATGTGTGCAAGAGAGGAGGATCTCCACATCTGTGTGCAGCGTGCACTGGCGCAGCTGCTTGTTCTTGGACGAGGGAGCAAAGTAGGGCTCCACGCTTTTCCGTAGAGACTGGGTGTATGGAAGTACTGCTGTTCAGTACGGTTTACTGCTGATAACCTGCTAAATGTGTCTCCGTCCATCTATCGCACCGTCGTGTTTGTTCGGCCTCTAATGCGTCTGCTAGAACGTTACACGCATTTGATTTAATCAACGTCATACGCATTGGATCTATTTCACGTCACACGCATTGGATCTAATTAACGTCACACGCATTGGATCTAATTAAATGTGCACGTGCGTATCAGGGTGCCCATATTGGGATGGGAAAGTAAGAGCATTTAAACGCAATGGAAACCTGGACATGGGCGTGTGTAGGGTATAACAATGCACGTACACAATTATTAGTATTTATTGAAAGGAACCTCTTTGTATCTTGGGCAATAAAGATGATGCACTGGCTGGATGGGGGGAAAGGCAAGCTTTGACAGACATGGTTCCATGCTCAGACTTTCAGATCAAACCCAGCATTTCTGTACGGCCTCGTCTGTGGCTACCCAATTCTAGAAGGCAACAACCTCGCAAGCCTCTCTTTCCCTCCCGCGGGCTGAACACATGATTTCCACAGGGGCCATGTCCTCCAGGAAGCGCACAACTAATACATAATTTAAACAGGGGCCATCACAGGGGCCAATTTCCCCTTCCACAGGAAACAAACAAACTATTCTAGTATGGATCACAGATCACACCTATCACCTGCGGCCACTGCGCTTCCAATCTTGGGGTTGCATCTGGGGATGCCCTTTCTTTAAGCGAGGAAGTGCATCAACAGTTCTAGTATGGAACTCACCTGTGGCCACTGCACTTCCATTCTAGTGGTTGCAGCTGGGGATGCCCTTTCTTTGAAGCGAGGAAGTGCCACAAAGCCTCATCATCCTGTTGATGGTATAGATGGATGTTTGTACACGTTTGTGCATGTGCGTGCGTGCGTGCGTGTACGTGTGCGTGTACGTGAGCTTGTGCGTCTACACATCTGTGTGCGCGTGCGCGTTCGCGTGTGCGTGCGTGTGCGTGCGTGTGTGTGTGTACATGTGTGTGTATGTGTGTGTGCGTGTGTGTGTGCGTGCTTGAGTGTGTGTGCGTGCGTGCGTGTGTGCGTGCGTGTGTGTGTGTAAGTGTGTGTGTCTGTGAGTGCGTGCGTGTGTGTGTGTGTGTGTGTGTGTGTGTGTGTGTGTGTGCGCGCGTGTGCGTGTGCGTGTGAGTG
>Ga0307945_1003342_pt1:0-2500 | contig 13006 bp, 20 predicted proteins | sample OrgLakmetagen228_FD_201818 | JGI IMG/M metagenome (GOLD analysis project Ga0307945, IMG submission 201818) | Saline water microbial communities from Organic Lake, Antarctica - #228 | ecosystem: Environmental > Aquatic > Non-marine Saline and Alkaline > Saline | place: Antarctica: Organic...
GACCGCGAGAGGGAGAGGGAGAGGGAGAGAGAGAGAGAGAAAGTGAGAGAGAGAGAGAGAAAGAGGCGGCTGTGGCAAAGAGGATGACGGCCAGAAGGTCAATGAAATCTAACACATTGCTTTCTCACCAATTTCATCGGCGGAGAGGGCAAGGCCGGATGTGCTGGGGTCCGCTTGTAAAACTGTGCTAAACTCTCTGATCTGCAGTGTGTGTGCATGTGTGTGCATGTGTGTGTATGTGTGTTTTTGTGTGTGTTTGTGTTTGTGTGTGTGTGTGTGTGTGTGTGTGAGAGAGAGAGAGAGAGAGAGAGAGAGAGAGAGAGAGAGAGAGAGAGAGACAGAGAGAGAGAGAGAGACAGAGAGAGAGAGATTGTGTGTATGTCAATCACACAGTAGTCTGGGTCTGATTCGCTCCTGTGTACGTGCATTTTTGATTTTGACGCATTTGACACAATTTAACACAAAAATGAGGGGAGTCCCCAAAACACTTCACTTTTCCTCGAGCCCCCCGAAATGGCACACATAGAACTTGACGCACCCAATCCCCCAGAAAAGATACAAAACTTGTGACGTGGCTTATTAGAAGGCAAATAAAAGGCATCCACCTGAGCAGCCACACACTCGCACACATACACACACATGTCATACATATATCACACAAACATACACACATGTCACATGTCACACACAGTACGCAAACACACACACACATACATACACACACACACTCACACACACACACATACACACACACACATACATACACACACATGTCACACGCACACACACACCTTTGCAGCCAGCTTGTCCACGGGAGGGATGCTGTCAAAGACCAAGTACAGTGTCTGGGGGGAATGGTGGAAGGTGGGCTTTGGGGGGGCAGCACTGCCACCTGAAAACTCAGTATTACAGAGAAATATAGTGAGAGCGTCACGTATTGTGTGTGTTCGTGAGCGTGTGTGTGTGTGTGTGCGTGTGTGCGCTTGTGTGTGTGCGTGCGTGTGTGTGTGTGTGTGTGTGTGCGTGTGTGTGTGCGTGTGTGTGTGTGTGTGTGTGTGTGTGTGTGTGTGCGCGCGCGCGTGCACAATGCATTGGGTCGTGTATCGTGTATGTATGTCTGTTTGCGCCTGCAGATGCGTGGGTGGAGCAAATAAGGAGGAGAGGAGGCTAAACTGGGGAGCAAATAATAGAGAGGAGGCTAAACTGGGTGGAGCAAATAAAAAGGAGAGGAGGCCAAACTGAGGAAGAATGGGGCAGTAATGAATCTGTATCTGAGGAAGGCCTTTGCCTGTAAACAAATAAACGTCTCTACACACACACACGCAAACACAAACAAGCGCATACATACACACGTGCACACACATGTGCACACACGCGTGCACACACACTCACATACACACACACGCACACACACACAAGTGCGTACACACACGTGCACGTGCACACACACACAAACACGTGTGTACGCACACACAGTCACACATACAAGTGTATGCGCACAGCTTGCTTACCTGTGAAGGGGTCACAGCCACCGCCAGTGATGGGCATGTCAGCCAGGCTGGGGCCAGGTTGACTCAGGGAAGTGTTTTGCATGATGAAATGCACGATCTGCGAGTGGCGAGCAGATTGTGAGTCGTAGTTGGTAGAAGGAAGTGTTGTGCATGATGAAATGCACGATCTGCGAGTGGCGAGCAGTTTGTGAGTCGTAGTTGGTAGGAGGAAGTGTTGTGCATATTCAATGCACGATCTGCGAGTGGCGAGCAGATTGTGAGTCGTAGTTGGTAGGAGGAAGTGTTTTGCATGATGAAATGCACAATCTGTGAGCGTCGAGCAGATTGTGAGTCGTAGTTGGTAGGAGGAAGCGTTTTGCATGATATAATGCACGATCTGCGAGTGGCGAGCAGATTATGAGTCGTAGGTGGTCGGAGCAGCATCAGCTGATGTTCGAAGGAGGCCTTTCAGCCTATCCGGGGAGATGACCAATCGTCAATTCCAAAACTACGTGCAGGAGAACTCAAGTTGGATGTGGCGCACGCACACGACGAGCGTTGAAGGCAAGATGGCAAACGTGTGTGTGTGTGTGTGTGTGCGTGTGTGTGTGTGTGTGTGTGTGTGTGTGTGTGTGCGTGTGTGTGTGTGTGTGTGTGTGGGTGTGTATGTGCGTGTGTGTGTGTTTGGTGGAAGGTAATTCCGTACCAGAAAGAAAGCAACAAAGCATGAGCGGGCTTTTGAACCCATCACAGCATCTGCCTGTCACTCTCATTCTTGTGCTCACAGATGCAAGCACACACGTACACACGTGCATCCACATCCACACCAAAACACACATACAATCTCATACCCACATCCACATTTACACCCACACCTACATCCACATCCCCATCCCCACCGCAAGCACATCCACATCCCCACCCACACCAACATCCACACCGACACACACACAATCTCACACCCACAAAACAGAACCTGCCCCCTTTTATGTAATGGGCAGGTAACGCTG
>Ga0307945_1003342_pt1:5000-13006 | contig 13006 bp, 20 predicted proteins | sample OrgLakmetagen228_FD_201818 | JGI IMG/M metagenome (GOLD analysis project Ga0307945, IMG submission 201818) | Saline water microbial communities from Organic Lake, Antarctica - #228 | ecosystem: Environmental > Aquatic > Non-marine Saline and Alkaline > Saline | place: Antarctica...
CTTAAAATATGACCGGACGCGACTTATATGCTTGATGTATGATAAGGACACAACTTTATGATGTATAAATACCTTGCAATTGTGACGTGCATGTCACAAATCAGGATAAAACACACACAAACACGCCCACCCCCAACCCCCACACCCACCCACAATCACACAGACACACATAAATACACAAACATACCGCAATGTCTACATCGATGACGTAATCGTACTCTCGGCCTTGATGCAACTGCAAAACATGCACGTGGACAGATGGGTGTTGTGTTGCTTGCATGCGTGTTTAAGTTCACTGCGAAGGAGCATCAAGTCACGCACGAAATTCTTCTCAAAGCCACGAGCTTGTGGGATCATGTGTCGTGAGTAGAACGTGCGTTTGTGTAATATGTGCCTGCTTGAGCCCTCAATTTATTCACACTATACCGTCCATCCATATATTACATATTATATTTCATACAGGATTGTTCAGTTCGGGGTTCAGTCAAAAATTTGGTGCGAACTTTGACGCATTTTAACAAACCTTTAAATTGCCGTTTGCGAGCTATTAAAAGTTTGTTGAACTTCACGCCCCTTTTTTCGAAGCTCAAAATTGCAGCCCCAATTGCAGGGAAGAGACTTAGATGGCCGTCAAATGTTATAATTTTTATGAAATCATTAGTTGTAATTTATTTAAAACGAAACAAGCAAGTTTTAGACGAGTATGACCACAGAAACCAGCAGAGTCCTCCATTTTTGAAATTGCACATCGAATTGCTTCAACAGTTTGAGGGTTCTAGAACTTTCACGAATATTATAGAACCCTTGCTCCCAAAAAAACGAACTGAACAACCCTGATTACATTTATACCTAGCTTATTTATGGTAACCTATGTACTAGATTACATATATACCTAACCAATTAATATGGTGACTAAAATATGTGCCTGTGTGCGTCCTCAATTCATTCAAATTACATCATTCACCCATATATTACACATTTAATCATTATATTACAATAATTTTATTACATATACTACTGATGTATGTGCCTGCATGGGCTCTCCATTCATTCACATCACCATCCATCCATACATCACATATATACTACTGAAATATGCATGTAAGCAAACAGGTGTTTAAATGAGGTAGCCGGGTCGGTTTGATGTCCTCCTAGCATAGCACGTCAAACCGACCCGGCTACCTCATTTAAACCCCTGTTTCTTTACATCTGGCATCGAAGGCTTCGGCCGACGGACCATTGAATAAGACATGGCCAAAAAGACCCTGGCCAAGACCCACAAGGGCACAGCCCAGACTGACAAGCCCAGCTACTCAGACGCAGCACGAAGGGCACAGACACCACACCCAACTCCTACTCCGCAGCCTCTACAGACCCAACAGACTCCAGCAGCACCGCCTGCAGACATCCCCTCGACCTCCACGGGGATCACAAACGTACTCAGTGCACGAGGGGCACAAACACCACACCCAAATCCTACTCCGCAGCCTCCAGCCTCCACAGACCCATCAGACTCCAGCAGCACCGCCTGCAGACATCCCCTCGACCTCCACGGGGATCACAAACGTATTCAGACGCTGCGCGAAGGGCACAAACACCACACCCAACTCCTACAACACAGACCTAACAGACTCCAGCAGCACCGCCTGCAGACATCCCCTCGACCTCCACGGGGATCTGACCTCCAAGAGCTCATCAAACCGACGCGGCTACCTTATTTAAACACCTGTTTCCTCACATCGTATCGTTACAATGTGCTTGCATGGGCCCTCAAATCATTCACATTTATTCACATTACACCATTCATCCACATATATTCATACATTTTACCATTTATCCATATATATTCACATCACACCATCACACCATTCATCCAGGTCCGGCAGGACTAAAAAACAGAAGGCTCCCCTTCAATCCACGCAAGCAAATCAAAAAACAAAGTGGACCAAGCCAAAATCCTCAATACCTCAGAAATAAGTCGAATGCCATGCAACATATCACTGCAACACAACATGCATGCGTCACTGCAACACAACAATGCGTCACTGCAACACAACAATGCATGCGTCACTGCAACACAACATGCATGCATCACTGCAACACAACATGCATGCGTCACTGCAACACAACATGCATGCGTCACTGCAGCACAACAATGCATGCGTCACTGCAACAAAACAATGCATGCGTCACTGTAACACAACATGCATGCGTCACTGCAACACAGCATGCATGCGTCACTGCAACACAGCATGCATGCGTCACTGCAACACAACATGCATGCGTCACTGTAACACAACATACATGCGTCACTGCAGCACAACATGCATGCAGTAATTAGGCCGCAACTCACACTTCACACATGAAACTAAAGCAGACAACCGCTCAAGGGACAAATATATACCAATTTACGTGAACTGCTCAAACAACACTTTCCAGTTTGCGTATTGCAGAGGATTGCTATAATTAATTCAGCCATTCAAACCTAAAAAAATGCAGCATAGGACCTTTGAGGAGAAGACGCAGATCCTTTTCGCGATGAACTAGAGTTGCTCTCTATCATTTTGGCTTTACAGTCAGGTCAAATCACCGTCACTGCAAAGTACAAGACTCAGCACATTAACTAATAACTGCACATTAACTAATAACTGCTGTGAGCGGACCCACTAACCCAATTAAGATTCTTTTATCAACGTAATTGGCCTACGCCATCGTCGCTCCCCCGAAGGGGGGTCGGTTCGCGAGTAGAGTCTTAAATGGGTAGGTTTGTCCTTTATCACACAATTAGTCTGGAGCTCACCTGGGATTGCACACACACACACACACACACACACACACACACACACACACACACAAACACTCCTGGTGCATGCAAAACACACACATACACACCCCCTCACACATACACACACACGACAATTAACAAAGGCCTGATCACACATATAATTAATACACACAACCACACACACACACACACACACACACACACACACACACACACACACACACGCACGGCAATTAACAAGGACAGGCCTGATCATACACCTAAATGCACCCACGCACATGTGCACACATTCACACACATATACATACATACACGCGCGCATGCTCACGCACGCACGCTCACTCCTGCACACACATAATCACAGAAATACACACACATTAACACCATCACCCCCTCCACACACCTTTTTAATGGCCCCAGCGTCTCCACCTCCACCACCGCTTGGGGGGGGCACCACCTCGCCGATCATGTCCCACTGCGAGTAACATAAGAGCAAGAAAGAAAGCATGTGTGTGTGTATGTGTGTGTATGTGTGTGTGTGTGTTGAGGGTTCCCACTATGAGCAACCTCAAAACAGCAAAGAAGAAAAGAACGAGGGCTTGACCAGGAGCAACCTCATAACAGCAAAGAAAAAAGATGAGGATGCTGCATTTACACACAGTGAGCTGAGCAGCTGCATGGTGCTAACTGCTGCCACAGAGTGGGCCAGCTTCATTGTGCCAACATCGCCCCTTTGCATAGGCAGCAAAGCACAAAGAAAGAACCTAACGTACCTTCCATTCCTTCATGTCCCAAGGGTATGCACTCACACCACCTCCTGGCTCCTTAACAGGCATCAAAACCCCTTCATTCCTAATTTAACACCACCAACTCAACGTGCCTTCCATTCCTTCATGTCCCAAGTATACGCATTCACACCACCACCTGGCTCCTTCACAGGCATCAAAACCCCTTCATTCCACAATACACACCACCAACTTAATGTACCTTCCATTCATTCATGTCCCAAGGGTATGCACTCACACCACCACCTGGATCGTTCACAGGCATCAAAACCCCTTCATTCCAGATTTAACACCACCAACTCAACGTACCTTCCATTCCTTCATGTCCCAATGGCCAGCAATTACACCACCACCTGGCTCCTTAACAGGCATTTTAACCCCTTCACATCACAATACACATCACCAACTTAACGTGCCTTCCATTCCTTCATGCCCCAACAGCCAGCAATAACACCACCACCTGGATCCTTAACAGGCATTTAAACCCCTTCATTCCACAATACACACCACCAACTTAACGTACCTTCCATTCCTTCATGTCCCAAGTATACGCATTCACACCACCGCCTGCCTCCTTCACAAGCTTGATGTCGCCATCCTTCACACCCGGGACGTTCAAGCTGGTGGCTTCCTCAACCTATAAGATACGTTTTTTTGCAGAATCCTAATTATAGCATAAGCAAAGGTTGAGTGGTACTGGTTAACTACTGCGGGTATGCACAAAAGCAAGAGTGGAGGGCCTTCTCTCACACACACACACACACACACACATACACACACGTACGTAGTAGGGGTTGTAAAATTATTTGCAATGACATTGCGCAAAAGCAAGATTGGAGGGCCTTCTCGACGTAAGTAGTAGGGGTTGTACAATTATTTGCAATGACATTGCGCAGAAGCAAGAGTGGAGGGCCTTCTCGACGTACGTAGTAGGAGTTGTAGAGATATTTGCAATAACACAAGTTCTACAGGAAGGAGCAAATGTGTGCTTTCAATGACACAGTGCGAAAATGTATGGGAGTAGACGTTGAGAGGCCCTTATGAAACATGCAGAAATGTATAGGAGTAAGCGTAGAGAGGCCCTCATAATACATGCGGAAATGTATAGAGTAAGCGTAGAGAGGCCCTTATGAAACATGCGGAAATGTATGGGAGTAAGCGTAGAGACCCCTTATGATACAGAGTGTGGAAATGTATGGGCTGGTGGCCCCTTCCACATACAACACAGAATATGCAAACAAAAAGGAGATGTATTCTGCTTCTTATTTTCTGCCATTAAGCATGCCTTCTCAATATGTATTCAAACACAATTTATATTTTCAGCGTTATATTTTTTGGCGTTGCTTTTCCTGGCCTTTGTCAGTCACGTGCGTGCATGCACACACACAGTCACATGCATGAGCAAGCACGCACACACACACACACACACACACACAAACACACACACACACATACGCACACGCACAAGCACACACACACAGTCACACACACACATACACACACACACGCAAACACACACACACACACATACACACACACGCACACACACACACAGAGTCACACGCGCACACACACATACACACACGCACCTTGGCTCCAGGGGGGAGTGCTGCTTCTGCTCCCGCATGCTGCTGCGCGCCTGTTCCGAAAAGAACGCAGAAAGAGGTGAAGGCAATTGAGGTACGGACAACTGAGTGTTTGAGAACAGGGCGGGGTCAAGCAATAAGTAGCATTTGCCATTACATCGTCCCCCTGCTTGCTGCTGCGCGCCTGTACCGAAAAGAAAGCAGAAAAAGGTGAAGGCAAAGGCACGGACAATCGAGTGTTTGAGAACAGGGTGAGATCAATATGCAGCATTTGCCATTACATCGTCCCCCTGCTTGCTGCTGCGTGCCTGTTCCGAAAAGAACGCAGAAAGAGGTGAAGGCAATTGAGGTACGGACAACTGAGTGTTTGAGAACAGGGCGGGTTCAAGCAATAAGTAGCATTTGCCATTACATCGTCCCCCTGCTTGCTGCTGCGCGCCTGTTCCAAAAAGAAAGCAGAAAGAGGTCAAGGCAGTTGAGGTACGGACGATTGAGTGTTTGAAAACAGGGTGGGATCAAGCAATAAGTGACATTTGCCATTACATCGTCCCCCTGCTTGCTGCTGCGCGCCTGTTCCAAAAAGAAAGCAGGAAGAGGTGAAGGCAAAGGCACGGACAATTGAGTGTTTGAGAACAGGGCGGAATCAAGCAATAAGTAGCATTCGCCATTACATCGTCCCCCTGCTTGCTGCTGCGCGCCTGTACCATATAAAACGCAGAAAGAGGTCAAGGCAATTGAGGTACGGACAATTGAGTGTTTGAGAACAGGGTGGGATCAAGCAATAAGTAGCATTCGCCATTACATCGTTCCCCTGCTTGCTGCTGCGCGCCTAAATCAAATATAAAGCAGAAAGATGTCCGGACAAAGGTACAAACGATTGGAATTTTGTGAGGACAGGGTGAGATCAAGTAACATGCAGTATTTGCTATTACATTGCCTCCCCTCTGCTTGCTGCAGCTCTCTTGCGCCCCAGAAGACCTCGCGTGGTTAGTGCAGAAAACATTCCGTTATAAATATTTCCTTCCCTTACCAAACGAGATAACTCAAGTTTCGACTCTAGTGCGCTTGTGTACCCATGTTGCGAGTGCTTAGCAAAACGAAGATGCAAACGTAAGTTTGACAGGGATCAGAGAGCAAGCTAAAAACAATTTGCGCCGCTGCTTGCTGCACTCCCACAAAGCGCATGGCATCGGGCGCATCTATAGTACAGGAGGAAGTGCGGCATCATCCATCATCTCTGGACTTGACAGCAGAAGATGCCGCATGCATTAGACATGTATTGTGAAGTGTGACGATTTAGCAAATGCACGGGAGAGCATGGCACTTAACGCACCACTGCGGATTCAGCAGCAGCAGCGGCGGCGGCGGCGGCGGCGGCGGCAGCAGCAGCAGCAGTGGCAGCAGCAGTAGCAGCAGCAGCAGCAGCAGCAGCAGCAGCAGCAGCAGCAGCAGCAGCAGCAGCAGCAGCAGCAGCGGCAGCGGCAGAAGGAGCAGCAGCAGCAGCAGCAGAAGGAGCAGCAGCAGCGGCAGAAGGAGCAGCAGCAGCAGCAGCGGTCAAGTGGCAAGAAAACAACTAGTGACCCTAGAACTGGTTTGTCGATTAAGCCTACAACAATGAAATAAAAAGAAATACACAAAACTCACCACCTCTGGACTTTGCAGCAGCAGCAGTGCGTTGGTATTTCATGTTTTTAGGCAGCGGTTTGTCGAACAAGTCACAAAACGATTTGATAAAAAGAAAGACATACACATGACTCACCACCTCCGGACTCTGCAGCAGCAGCAGTGCGTTGGTCTTTCACGTTTTGGAGGGTGGCAGCGTACGCGGCTTGTGCGTTTGGAGGAGCCTGGGTGTGTCAGTGACAGCAAACCACAGTATGCTCAGTGACAGCAAACCACAGTGTACAGCTTGCCCATAAGGTACAGCCTGCCCCCAATGTGCACTGTCAGCCACAGTGTACATATTCACACGGGTGACGACTGTCAGCTGCCCACAATGTACAGCCTGCCCACAATGTACAGCCTGCCCACAACGTGCACTGTCAGCCACAGTGTACATATTCACACGGGTGATGACTGTCAACTGCCCCCAATGTACAGCCTGCCCACAATGTACACTGCACAATGTACAGTGTCAGTCACAGTGTACATATTCACACGGGTGATGACTGTCAACTTCCCACAATGTGCACTGTCAGCCACAGCGTACATATTCACACAGGTGATGACTGTCAACTGCCCCCAATGTACAGCCTGCCCACAATGTGCACTGTCAGCCACCGCGTACATATTCACACGGGTGATGACTGTCAGCTGCCCACAGTGTACAGCCTGCCCACAATGTGCACTGTCAGCCACAGTGTACATATTCACACAGGTGACGACTGTCAGACCAACCTCCTTCAGTTTCCTCGTTCCCGTCAATTAGCTCATTCTCAACGATTGGGTTTTTACGCTACAGAGAGCAGGCATATTGTGCAGTCTTGAATGCACATCAGTGCACGAACTCATGTACTGCCATCAGAAGGGAGCATGAGAGGCCATGGGCGACTAATGCAGTGTTATAGGAAACCTATGTGCTTGGAGTTGGCCAGAACCATTTAGATACACCGTACATTGCCGTATATTTTGTGGTTTTTTTGGCCAAATTGTTTAAATACACCATACATGGCCGTGTGTTTGGTCATTTCCCTTCAAAAATACCGTATTTACACCGTATATGTATGGTTCTTTCATCTTTCCAAAAATAGGGAAAGGACATCAACACACACTTGATGTCCTTTCTAACAACAAGCACTTGATGTCTTTCCTACTGACCAGTAGTAAATGTAAACGAGTATGTGCAGGTAT